>UMFO01044779.1_pt1 | contig 41559 bp, 30 predicted proteins | sample 1965051 | NCBI WGS metagenome assembly UMFO01 (sample SAMEA4836050, study PRJEB28245) | human gut metagenome | biome: gut microbiome; material: fecal sample | place: Denmark | collected 2008
GAAGCGTAAGGGGCAGGATGACGGGCTTTAATTTTTCAATATAGCAAGACGCGGTTTCTAGTTATATCATGCGCGGTACAAGTTCGTGTATTTTCTTACCATAGAGGACACTGAGCACTCGGAGGAAAAATTTAAAAGATTCTGTGTGCTGTGTCCTCTGTGGTAAAACAGTTACTTTACACCGGGCTACATAGAGCTCCATTCAATTGACATAGACTTTAATAAAGTATGTTTCGAACAGCATCTGGGCTTCCTTCAGTTCTTCGGGTGTATTTTGAGGAACCTTTTTTAATTGGTAATCCAGACCCATTGCTTCGTACTTATGAACGCCTAGTGTGTGGTAAGGCAGGATTTCTACTCGTTCTATCATCCGGTAAGGATGGAAATGGGTTCCTAAAGCCTTGATGTCTTCATGAAATGAACTGTAGCTTGGAACTAGCACGTAACGCAACCAGAAGGGCTTTTCGTTAGCTTCCAGCCAGGCAGCCGTTTCCAGCGTTTGGGCATTGCTATGACCGGTCAGCCGGCGATGGCGTATATCATTAAATTCCTTTACATCGAGCAGTACCAGGTCGGTCAGTGTCAGCAGTTCCTTCACATCTTCGTTCCAGATGCTTCCATTTGTGTCCAGACAGATATGAATGCCCTCTTTCTTCAGCATCCGGAACAGAGGTATCAAGTCTTTTGCCTGGATCGTAGGTTCTCCTCCGCTGAAGGTGATGCCGCCTTTCTTGCCGAAAAAAGGTTTTTGATTTGTTGCCATCCGCAAAATGTCTTGGGGATCCGTGGCCTTGCTTTCACCTTGCGGATTGATGGTGTCGGGATTGGCACAATACAAGCACCGGAAGTTGCACCCTTGCAAAAAGACTACCAGACGGATGCCAGGTCCGTCGTAAGTGCCCAACGATTCGTATGAATGTACTTTTATTGCCATTATTATTTTTTACTTTGGACACGGAGACGCACTGGTGTTGAGCTTCTTTGTGGATGATCAGGTCACCTTGTGTCCCGTGTCCAATTGTTAAACTATTTTACATCCGTTCGTGGAAACTGCGTGAGATAACCTCCAACTGGTGCTCGCGGCTTAGCTTGATGAAGTTGACCGCATAGCCCGATACGCGGATGGTGAGTTGCGGGTATTTTTCAGGATGCTCCATCGCGTCTTCCAGCATTTCACGATTCAGCACATTCACGTTCAGGTGGTGTGCCCCTTTTACGAAATATCCGTCCATTAATGTCACCAGGTTTTCAATGCGACTTTCGCGGTCTACACCCAGTGATTTCGGAACGATGGAAAACGTGTTGCTGATACCATCCTGTGAGTCGCGGTAACGTAATTTTGCCACCGAGCTGAGTGATGCTACGGCTCCGTTCTTGTCACGCCCGTGCATCGGGTTCGCTCCAGGGGCGAATGCTACTCCTTTGGCACGTCCGTCAGGGGTGGCGCCCGTTTTCTTGCCGTACATCACATTTGAGGTGATGGTCAGGATGGAGAGTGTCGGCTTGGCGTGTTTGTAGACGGGCAACTTTTTCAGTTCTTCGTCGAAGTAATAAATCAAGTCTACCGCCAAATGGTCCACGCGGTCATCATCGTTCCCGAAGCAGGGGAACTCGCCTTCGATGTCGAAACCTTCGGTCAGTCCGATATCGTTACGGCGTGCTTTTACCTTGGCATATTTGATAGCAGAAAGCGAGTCTACTGCGATTGACATACCGGCCACTCCGTATGCCAGGTTAATTTCCGGGTCGGTGTCAACGAAGGCCATCTGCGCTTTCTCGTAATAATATTTGTCGTGCATGTAATGGATGATGTTCATCGCGTCGTTGTATACGCGCGCCATCTCTTTCAGTACTTTCTTGTAGTTGGCAAGCACTTCCTCGAAATTCAGCTCATCGTTACTTAATACCGGAATATCTTTCACCATCACTGTGCCCGTGTTTTCGCAACGTCCGCCGTTGATGGCAAGCAAGAGTGCCTTGGCCAGGTTGCAGCGTGCACCGAAGAATTGGATATGACGGCCGATGTCTTGATACGACACGCAGCAGGCAATACCGTAATCGTCCGAACCGCGCACCTCGCGCATCAGGTCGTCGTTTTCGTACTGGATGGAAGATGTATCGATGGATACTTGTGCGCAGAAATCCTTGAAGCCTTCGGGTAGCTGCGGGCTCCAGAGCACGGTCAGGTTCGGTTCGGGCGAAGGCCCTAGGTTGTACAGTGTCTGTAAGAAGCGGAAGGAGGTCTTTGTCACTTTCACCCGTCCGTCATTGAAGCGTCCGCCGATGGACTCGGTTACCCATGTGGGGTCGCCTGCGAAAATATCAGTGTACGCCTGCATACGTAAGTGGCGCACCATACGGAGTTTGATGACAAACTGGTCAATCAGTTCCTGTGCGTGTGCTTCATCCAATGTTCCGTGAGCAAGGTCATACTCGATGTAGATGTCGAGAAATGATGACACGTTGCCTAGCGACATTGCTGCTCCGTCTTGCTCTTTCACGGCAGCCAGGTAGGCCATATATACCCATTGTACCGCTTCCTGTGCCGTTTCGGCCGGACGGCTCAGATCGAGTCCGTATTGTTCTCCCAGTATCTTTATTTCTTTCAAAGCCTTGATTTGCTCCATCACTTCCTCACGCAAGCGGATGCGCTCATCAGTCATCGGGCTGGTCAGGTGACGCAGGTCGTCCTGCTTCGCTTCTATCAGTCGGTCCAGTCCGTACAAAGCAAGGCGGCGGTAGTCACCAATGATTCGTCCGCGTGCGTAGTTGTCGGGAAGTCCGGTGAGGAATCCCAGCGAGCGGAATGATCGGATTTCTTCAGTATAAGCATCGAATACACCATCGTTGTGCGTCTTGCGGTAATGCGTGAATATATCCTTTACCTTCGGGTCTACTTCTGTTCCGTTTTCGCGGCAAGCTTTCTCTACGACCTTGATGCCTCCGAAGGGCTTGATGGCACGGCGCAGCACCTCGTCGGTCTGCAGGCCGACGATTACTTCATTGTTTTTATCGATGTATCCTGGAGCAAACGACGTGATAGTAGAGACGGTAGACGGATCGAGCGAGCGCACGCCGTTGTTGGCACGTTCTTCGGCAAGTGCTTCCAGGCATTTATTCCATACGGCTTTGGTACGTTCGGTGGGACCGGTCAGGAAAGATGCGTCGCCCACATAAGGAGTAATGTTAGTCTTTACGAAATCGGTAACGTCGACGTGATGATTCCAACGTCCCGGTTTGAAATTCATTGTCATAAGGCAAGAAATAATTAAAATGTGATATACTTGTTTTTCCTAAAAACGGATGCAAAGGTACGGAAAATCCCGATACGGCGCAATACCTGAAAATGGGGATAAGCACATGGAGGGTTGCACTCCTTTCATTTACACACAGATGGCCCGCTATCTTTCTCATCACACAAACGGAAATGCCTCAAAAATTCACCCTAAATCATCGCACGATAAGTTCGAAACAGTTTCATAATTCTCTTCCTAATTTATCAGGAAGAAAGATTTGGGGATATTTGATGCCTAATCCCGACAGGTCTATTGATGATACATTGCAATATGAACGTTAATTGATTTTGGGGAAGCAGCAGTTTTCTCTTTATTTTTTGTATCATTGATTGATCTTGCTATCTTGATTCTATCTTTTTCTTACCGAGAGGACTATGCGAAAAGTGCAAAAAAAGTGCGTGAAAAGTTTGCACAAGTCAAAAACTCCATCTATCTTTGCACCGCATTTGAGAGAAAATGTGTTTTCAAAAATGACACAAACAAACGGAAGTTTGGGTGAGTGGCTGAAACCAGCAGTTTGCTAAACTGCCGTACGGGTTACCGTACCGGGGGTTCGAATCCCCCAGCTTCCGCTGTAACTACTGGACAGAAATGGACAGTGATAGGATAGGGATCTGCAAATTATTGATTTGTAGGTCTTTTTTTTATGGTCAGAAGTCCTATAGGAAAATGACACTTAGGGACCTTTAATATTTGACAAAACAACATGGGGTATCTGACAACTAATGCCATAAATAATAGCGACTGAAACTATTAGGTTCATAGTGACAGTCGCTATTGTTGTATATAAAGGTTTAAAACTTGTAGTTTATCGAATGCTTACAGTAAATGAGAATGTATCTGTCTTTTTATGTGTTTGTCCCAAAGACAATACCTATTCTAATAGCTGTTCCCTATGACTTTCAATGTACCTCATAAAGTCGTAGAACTTGTGATTGCGTTTTCTTATTATACGCGGTCGGAACACAAACCAGTTTAGAGCAATCCACAGCAACAGAATAGAATAGGCAATTATCCCCCAATAAAACGAATGGAAAAATGTATATTCATATCCATAGAGTGCAAAACCAATTGACAAAAAGAAAAAATATAAGTTCAAGATGAGATGCTGCTGTCTGTATTCTCGCTTTTTTATTCTTAAAAGATTATCTATATAGTCAATATTGGTACTATCAATTTTCAGTCCATAATAAAGCCGAAGGAGTCTGCCGTAGGATAAAGCCGGCAGCATAAAGCCTATGGACAACAAAGTAATGCCCACTTTGGTGACCGTCAGCAAGGGTGTCCAACATATCCAGATAACCGCTCCAAAGACAATGGCTAATATCATAAGCATAATGACGGCATAAGCCTCTCCGATTCTGCGTAATCTGAAACGTTTTATCTTTTTGCGTATGGCAGACAAATCTGCAACAGGTGCCTGCTGTCCTTTCCATAAGGATTTTATATCTATATCATTCATCATTATTACGTATTTTTTTTGCTAATGTGGATTTTATCCGGTGTATCTTTACACGTACATTTGCTTCCGACAGGCCTGTGATTTGAGCTATTTCCGCTTGTTTCAATTCTTCGAGATAAAGTGAAATAACCAAGCGGTCCATTTCCGGAAGCTCGGCTATGGCTTCATACAGAATTTTCACCTGTAATGAATTATCGCTCGGTTCTTTAGCAAACAGGTTCAATGGGACTTCTGCTTGAGAAATACTATTCTGACGCTCTCTTTGGCGCAAACAAATGTTTGTGGCAATACGAAAAATCCACGTTCCTACGGATGATTCACCTTTGAAAGTGGGAAGATATTGCCACACACGGACAAAGACATCTTGTGCCAAGTCTTGCGCCAAAGAATAATCATTGAAATAGCCCATACATAATCGGAAGACCTTATCCCAATAGACCTTATATAAATACTCGAAACTCACGGTCTGTCATTTAAAAAGTCCATAATCTGTTGTATATACCATTCCCAGTCATCAAACATAATGAAATGCAATCCTTTATTCGCGTATTCCAACCGGATGTTCGGCAGATTTCCAAACTGTTGCTCAATCATAGGGGCTATTTTCTTAAAAGGATACTCCAACAAAACTAATGTTGAAACGGAAATGCTTGGTATAATGGGTCTTAAATCTATGTTGGAATACTCATAATACATATGGGCGTAAGTCGTTCTGTCAGATGATAAGCTCCATTTGACGAGATTGTCATACCGAAGCGAATCACTCGTAAGCGATGTTGCGCTGATATAGGCTTGCCTGTAAAATTGCTCTTCATCTATCTTGCGCATTTGAGATTCAAACTCGTTAAACTCTTCAGGAGCAATCTTTTTACTCTGAAAATCGGGATTATAAAGAGCCGCCAAACAAGGAAGTGCATCTACAACGACAATGCCTTTGACTAAATTTGGCTGGCTTGATGCTATATAAAGAGCCAAGCCACCACCCATACTATGACCTATGAGTATAGGATTTTTTATATTTTCTTTTTGAATGAACCCAATAATCTGTTTTGCCCAACTATCAAAGGACGGATTCTTTTCGGGAGGAATACCTGCAAATCCAGGCATCGTTAGAATGTAACAACTGTAATTGTTTTGTAAGCTATCAACCGTCTGTTCCCATACTTCGCCAGAACACGCGAAGCCAGGAATCAGAATAATAGCTTGTTTCCCATTACCTACACGTTGCACGGAAAATGATTGAGCAAAGCCCGTATCTATGATTCCCAATAACACGACACACAGCAGCCCGACTTTACAAATTAAATTCTTCATGATTTTATTCTTTTTCCATTTAGAAGCTGTTTTGAATTTATCGTGCGATGATTTGGGATGAGTTTTTGAGGCATTTTCGCTTCTGCAATGAGGAAGATAGCGGGCTATCTGACGAAGAACAGGAGCGGAAAGGACCAAAAAATCGCCCAAAGCACACACGAAAACGAACACATCAAGCCAAGAAAAACTTTTTGGAGAAATTCAAAACAGCTTCTTAGATACGAAACCATGTAGAATGTTACAAAAATCAAGTGATTTTTCGCTCGGTGTTTTTCCTAAATAATACAAAAAACACCCGACTTTACATTCTTGGGTGTAAAATCGGGTGTTTGTTTTGCAAAACATTGATTTTCAATGTTTATTGCGGTGCGTACGGGACTCGAACCCGTGACCCCATGCGTGACAGGCATGTATTCTAACCAACTGAACTAACGCACCATTTTGTTTTTCTTTCGTTGCTACCTCTCTCGATTGCGATGCAAAGGTACAATGTTTTTTGTAATTTCCAAACTTTTAGGAGATGTTTTTTAGAAAAAAGTTAAAAAGCTTTTGAGTATCAGAATAAAAAGCTATATTAGTAGATAAAAAGAAATGTAATATGGATATGCGCATTTTTCAGGTACACTCAAATAAGGCGCTTCCACATGTAGGAAGTATTCTTATTGCTTCTCCGCTATTGTATGATTATCATTTTGCACGTTCCGTTGTTTTGATGGTGACACATAACATAGAAGGAAGTATGGGTATTGTGATGAATAAAAATTTCAGATACCTTATTGCACTGAACCAGTTAGTGCCGAAATTGGCAGCTGTGCCTGCTATCCCGATATTTAAAGGAGGACCTGTTGATCGTGATACGATTTTCTTTTTGCATGTGCTTGGCCATTTAAAAGGTGCTTTAGACTTAGGAAACGGGCTTTATCTGAATGGTGATTTCTCGGCGGTGATACAATATATCTTGAATGGAAATCCGGTAGAGGGGTTTATCCGTTTTTTTGCTGGTTATGCGGGTTGGGAACATGAACAGTTGGAAAAAGAAATAGATGATGATTCGTGGATGGTAGGTGAGGGAACTAAAACTCATCTGTTGGATGAAGATTATCATAATCTTTGGTTCAATAGTATGAATGAGCTTGGGAAGCCTTATAGTTTATGGGCTACTTATCCTCAATATCCGTCTTGTAACTGAAGAAAAGGATGGACCCGATTCTGCTAAAATAATGATATAGGGTCATTCGCTGTAAGATTATTAATCTTCAGGCTGCAAGATTATTAATCTTACACCAGACGAAGTTATCTGCGTTGGGAGAAGCGGTGAACGGAACGGAGGCAGCATGCTGGAACTGTGACATCAACAAAATGCACAAATTCATACCGCGCATAGTATAACTGGAATGGCTTATGAAGTATATCTTTGTTTTGAAGGTCTATCAAAAGGTATATCAATTGGAGGGAATACGGAGATTTCATAAGATAAAATCTGTCTTAAAACATAGTTTAGTAACACTGGCTAAAACATTGCATTTCTCGACATTAATTCCTAATTTGCACCCCATTAAGTAAGAGATATGAAAAGCATATCCTTTTGTTGTTTATTAAAATCTTGAATACCATGAAAGTATATCAGACTAACGAAATTAAAAACATTGCGTTGCTTGGCAACGATGGATCAGGTAAAACCACTCTCACAGAAGCGTTGCTCTATGAGAGTGGGGTTATAAAACGTCGCGGAAGAATTACTGCTAAAAATACAGTTAGTGACTATTTCCCGGTAGAACAGGAATATGGATATTCTGTTTTTTCTACTGTTTATCATGTAGAGTGGAATGGCAAGAAGTTGAATATTATTGATTGTCCGGGAAGTGACGACTTTGTTGGTGCCGCCATTACGGCCCTAAATGTAACTGATACGGCTGTTTTGTTGTTGAATGGTCAATGTGGACCAGAGGTCGGTACGCAGAACCATTTCCGTTATACGGAAAAATTGGGTAAACCTGTCATATTTTTAGTTAATCAGTTGGATAGTGAAAAATGTGATTTTGATCGTGTGCTGGAGCAATTGAAGGAAAATTATGGTTCCAAGGTGGTGCCAGTGCAATATCCTATCAGTACAGGTCCCGATTTTAATTCGTTGATTGATGTACTTTTAATGAAAAAATATTCTTGGAAACCGGAAGGCGGTGAGCCGACGATTGAAGAAATTCCTGCTGAAGAAATGGAAAAGGCTCAGGCATGGCATAAAATATTGGTAGAAGCTGCAGCTGAACATGATGAGACTTTGATGGAGAAATTTTTTGAGTCGGATTCCCTTACCGAGGATGAAATGCGTGAAGGTATCCGTAAGGGGCTGATTGCACGAGGAATGTTCCCTGTGTTTTGTGTTTGTGCAGGGAAAGATATGGGCGTTCGTCGTTTGATGGAGTTTTTAGGCAATGTGGTTCCTTTTGTAGATGAAATGCCGGTGGTTCATAATACACGTGGAGTGCCTGTTCCCCCCGATGCAAATGGCGCTACTTCATTGTATTTTTTCAAGACGGCTGTAGAGCCGCATATTGGTGATGTGCAATATTTTAAGGTAATGAGTGGCGTGGTGCATGAAGGCGATGACTTGACTAATGCTGACCGTGGCTCGAAAGAACGTATGGCACAGTTGTATGTATGTGCCGGCTCGATACGTGAAAAAGTGGAAGAACTTCGTGCCGGTGATATTGGCTGTACGGTAAAACTGAAAGATGTAAAGACCGGAAATACATTGAATGGTAAAGACTGTGACAATCGTTTCAACTTTATCAAATATCCCAATCCGAAGTATACTCGTGCCATTAAACCGGTGAATGAGGCGGATATGGAAAAGATGATGTCAATTTTAAACCGTATGCGTGAAGAAGACCCGACATGGGTTATCGAACAGTCGAAAGAATTGAGGCAGATTTTAGTTCATGGCCAAGGGGAATTTCATTTGCGTACGTTAAAATGGCGTTTGGAGAATAATGAAAAATTGCCTGTACAGTTTATTGAGGCTAAAATTCCTTATCGGGAGACTATTACGAAGGCAGCACGTGCCGATTATCGTCACAAGAAGCAATCGGGTGGGGCAGGACAGTTCGGTGAAGTGCATCTGATTGTGGAGCCTTATTATGAAGGAATGCCTGCTCCAGACGTCTATAGGTTTAACGGCCAGGAATTTAAGGTTACAGTAAAAGGAACTGAAACCATTGATTTGGAATGGGGCGGAAAGTTGGTATTTATTAATAGTGTGGTAGGTGGTGCTATTGATGCCCGTTTTATGCCTGCTATATTAAAAGGTATTATGAGCCGTATGGAACAAGGACCGTTGACTGGGTCATACGCCCGGGATGTGCGGGTTATTGTTTATGATGGTAAAATGCATCCGGTCGATTCAAATGAAATTTCTTTTATGCTGGCAGGGCGTCATGCTTTCAGTGAGGCGTTTAAGAATGCAGGTCCCAAAATATTGGAGCCTATTTATGATGTGGAAGTGTTCTGTCCGAGTGATAAGTTAGGTGATGTAATGAGCGATATGCAAGGTCGTCGGGGCATGATTATGGGTATGAGTAGTGAGAAAGGCTACGAAAAACTGGCTGCCAAAGTACCTTTGAAAGAAATGTCTAATTATTCTACTGCATTGAGCTCGTTGACAGGAGGACGCGCCTCATTCATTATGAAGTTTGCAAGTTATGAGTTGGTTCCAACTGATGTTCAGACGAAATTGATGAAAGAATTCGAAGAACAGGAAAAGGATGAAATGTAAGTAGCTTATTGTTTTCATACATTAAAAGGTCGTATTTCTTAAAATACGGCCTTTTTTTGTTTAACTAAGCTTAAACTATTAGGGATATTTATTTGTTATTGATTTAAAATTTTATTAATTTTGCAACTGAGTAAGTGCTGATTGCTTCTGAAGTGCTTGTTTTGATATGTTAAATGGAATTTTCAGTTAATATAAGAGAATCTCGGATTAAAACATGTTAAGCAAGGTGTATTGTAACAGGTAGCGGTTTAATTTTGCCCTCATGAAAAAGTCAACTATTTGGATATTAGGAATCGTTATGGGATTGTCTTTTCTCAGTTTGCTGTATTTGCAGGTAAGCTATATAGAAGAGATGGTCAAGATGCGTAAGGAGCAGTTCGAAGAAAATGTAGGACGAAGCCTTGCTCAGGCAGTTCATAATTTGGAATTGGTAGAAACGAAAAAGTATTTGGAAAAAGATGTGGCTGCAACAGAACGTGCGGCACGTATTTCCGATCAGTTTCGTCAACAGACATTGGCTAAGGATAGTGACCGGGATGTGGTAGAACATCGCCGTTATACGGTGACTTCACCTGATGGGAGCACTTTCTCCAGTTTTGAATGGAAAACGATTATTAATCGTCCCTCCAGTGTGCCTAAGGTGATTATTTCGACCGGAAAGAATATTCCGCAGACTTCTCGAAACCTGCAGGAAATATTAAAGGAACGTTATGTTTACCAGCGTGCATTGTTGGACGAGGTGATTTACAATATTTTATATACGGCCAGTGACAAGCCGCTGAAGGAACGGATTAACTTTAAACAGCTGGATTATTATTTGAACTCAGAACTGAAAAACAATGGGGTAGATATACCTTATCATTTTACAGTAACTGATCGGGATGGGAAAGAAGTGTACCGGTGTTCAGATTATGAATATGATAATGAAAAAATCTATTCCCGTTTGCTTTTTGAAAAAGATCCACCTGCTAAGATGGGATTTGTAAATGTATTTTTCCCGACAATGGATAATTACATTTTCAGTTCGGTGCGGTTTATGATACCTTCTATCATATTTACGCTGGTGTTGCTGGTGACATTTATATTTACCATATACATTATTTTCCGTCAAAAGAAACTTACCGAAATCAAAAACGATTTTATTAATAACATGACGCATGAGTTCAAAACTCCGATTTCGACTATTTCTTTGGCTGCGCAAATGTTGAATGATCCGGCGGTAGGTAAATCTCCTGCAATGTTTAAACACATATCGGGAGTTATCAATGATGAGACAAAGCGTTTGCGTTTTCAGGTGGAAAAGGTGTTGCAGATGTCTATGTTCGAGCGTCAGAAAGCAACATTAAAGAAGAAAGAAGTGGATGCCAATGAATTGATATACAATGTTACGAATACTTTCCGGTTGAAAGTGGAGAATTGTAACGGCGCGTTGGATGTTGCTTTGGATGCAGATGATCCGTTTATCTATGTAGACGAGATGCATTTTACGAATGTGATTTTTAACTTGCTTGACAATGCGTTAAAGTATAAGAAACCGGATGTCAATATCCATCTGAAAGTCCGTACGTGGAATGAGTCTGGTAAGCTTCATATATCTATTGAAGATAATGGCATTGGCATAAAGAAGGAAAACCTGAAAAAAATATTTGAGAAGTTCTACCGGGTTCATACCGGCAATTTGCATGATGTGAAGGGCTTTGGTTTGGGCTTGGCCTATGTGAAAAAGATCATTACAGATCACAAAGGTACGATTCGTGCCGAAAGTGAACTGAATGTGGGTACTAAATTTATTATTGTATTACCTTTATTTAAAGATGAATAAAATGGACGAGAAATTACGTATTTTGTTGTGCGAAGATGATGAGAATCTTGGCATGTTGTTAAGAGAATATTTACAGGCTAAAGGATATTCTGCCGAATTATTTCCGGATGGTGAAGCCGGTTATAAAGCTTTCTTGAAGAATAAGTATGATTTGTGTGTATTGGATGTTATGATGCCGAAGAAGGACGGCTTTACGCTAGCTCAGGAAATCCGGCAGGCAAATGCGGAAATTCCTATTATCTTCCTTACAGCAAAGACTTTGAAAGAAGATATTCTGGAAGGTTTTAAGATTGGTGCCGATGACTATATTACAAAACCGTTCAGTATGGAGGAATTGACGTTCCGTATCGAAGCTATCTTGCGTCGTGTGCGTGGTAAACGTAACAAAGAAAGCAATATGTACAAGATAGGCCGTTTTACTTTTGATACTCAAAAACAGATACTGTCTATAGGCGATAAGCAGACCAAGCTTACTACAAAGGAATCGGAATTGTTAGGACTGTTATGCGCACATGCCAACGAAATTCTTCAGCGTGATTTTGCCTTGAAAACCATTTGGATTGATGACAATTATTTCAATGCTCGCAGTATGGATGTGTATATCACCAAGTTGCGTAAGCATTTGAAAGAAGATGATTCGATAGAAATTATTAATATTCACGGAAAGGGATATAAGCTCATTACTCCCGAACAGGATTGATGTCTTTTATTGACAAGGTTCTTGGGACGCGGATTGGCATAGGGTGTATGTGTCTTTGGATGCAATTCTATGTCAATCCGTATTTTATACATAAAAAAGTGTACAAATGTTTGTGAATTAGAGAAAAAGTCGTAACTTTGCGCCGCAAATAAAAAAATAGTATTAATTAATTTAATTAACGAATAGTATGAATCAATACGAAACCGTTTTCATTTTGACTCCCGTTTTGTCTGATGCACAGATGAAGGAAGCGGTAGACAAGTTCAAGGCTATCCTGACTCAGGAAGGTGCTGAGATTATCAATGAGGAAAACTGGGGATTGAAGAAACTGGCTTATCCCATTCAGAAGAAATCTACGGGCTTTTACCAGCTTATCGAGTTTAAGGCTGATCCTTCGGTCATTGCGAAATTGGAAGTTAATTATCGCCGTGATGAGCGAGTAATCCGTTTCTTGACTTCCAGAATGGATAAGTATGCTGCAGAATATGCTGCAAAAAGAAGAAGTTTAAAATCAACTAAAAAGGAGGAAAATTAATTATGGCACAGCAACAATCAGAAATCAGATATTTAACTCCGCCCTCAGTAGATGTAAAGAAAAAGAAATATTGTCGTTTCAAAAAGAGTGGCATTAAGTATATTGACTATAAAGATCCTGAATTCTTGAAGAAATTCTTGAACGAACAGGGTAAAATTCTTCCGCGTCGTATTACCGGAACTTCTTTGAAATATCAGCGCCGTATCGCACAGGCTGTAAAGAGAGCCCGTCATTTGGCATTGCTGCCTTTTGTAACTGACTTGATGAAATAATATAAGGAGGAATAAGTATGGAAATAATTTTGAAAGAAGACGTAGCTAACTTGGGCTACAAGAATGATATTGTAACCGTGAAGTCTGGTTATGGCCGTAACTATCTTATTCCGACCGGCAAAGCTGTTATCGCTTCACCGTCTGCAAAGAAAATGTTGGCTGAAGAGTTGAAACAGCGTGCTCATAAATTGGAAAAGATCAAGAAAGATGCGGAAGCTGTTGCTGAATCATTGAAAGGTGTTTCATTGACAATCCCGACTAAGGTAAGTGCAACAGGTGTTATTTACGGTTCTGTTGGTAACATTCAGATTGCTGATGAACTGGCCAAGTTAGGACATAATATTGATCGTAAGATTATTGTAGTAAAAGACCAGGTTAAAGAGGTTGGTCATTACGTAGCTATAGTGAAACTGCATAAGGAAGTTTCTGTGGAAATTCCTTTTGAGGTAGTAGCAGAAGAGGCTTAATTGTTATATCTGTAATTACTTGATAAAGAGGCTGTCTTAAATAAATTTAGGACAGCCTCTTCTTGCTTATTTGGTTAACAGAATAGGATAGTTGTCTTGAGTCTGGTAGGGTTTGAATTTACCAAAAATGCCAGTAGATAAAAGAAGTTAGAAGGAGGCCAAAAGCCTTTTCAAGTGAACATAAGTGATAGGACTGACTTACTTATGTGAAACGGTCGAGTTACTTATATTAAACGGTCAACTCACTTATGTTCTTCAGAATACATGCTTTGTTTTTTTCTTTGACACATTTCGCACCGTTTCTGTAGAGACGATGCGCACATCGTCTCTACTACGTGGCATATACAAAATGCACAAAGTAATACTGTGGGAAGTATAAGAAGCTGTTTTGAATTTCTCCAAAAAGTTTTTCTTGGCTTGATGTATCTGTTTTCGTGTGTGCTTTGGGCGATTTTTTGGTCCTTTTTGCATCTGTTCTTCGTCAGATAGCCCGCTATCTTCCTCATCACAGAAGCGAAAATGCCTCAAAAACTCATCCCAAATCATCGCACGATAAATTCAAAACAGCTTCTAAATTATACAGATTGTTTTCTACAAGCACTACTACTTTGTGTTTTCCTCCAAAGGCTGCTTGGGGGTATTCCAAAAACGTATGTTCCGGGAACGGTGTTTTGCAGAAATCAGATACGTCTGCAAATGCATTTGTAATATTTATTCGTTGTTGGAAGGAGTCATTTCGCCTTCTACGTAAAGGCGTACTACTTCTTGTTTAGCATTGGTTCGCAGGGTGATTGATTTGCGGAAGTGTCCGGGGAATTTGCCTGCTCCGTTATAAGTAATGATGATTTCTCCACTTTCACCAGGTTTGATGGGTTCTTTAGGATATTGTGGGACGGTGCATCCACACGATGCGATGGCTTGATGGATGACTAACGGACCGTTGCCTGTATTGGTGAATTTGAATTTACAGGTTACCTTCGGGCTATTTTCAGGAAAAGAACCGAAATTGTGTGTCGTTTCATCGAATTTAATATCGGCAGTACCTGCTGCAATGGCAACTATTACCATCGCTACAAAACATAAGGTGGTAAGAATCTTTTTCATGGAATTTGCTTTATTTAAAAACGTTACAAAGTTAGGTTTTTTTCTGTTATCTGGATGTGTGTTAAGCGTTATAAAAATGAAAAATGCATATCTCACTAAATTTGTGGGATTGGCAATTGAAAATGAATGCGGGACGGGAAACACAGAACCTGTTTAATGTCCTGTGTTTCCCCGTTCCATGATGTTATCCGCGGCTGATTTGTTTTACCCCTTTTACCGTTTTTATTTTCTTGATGAGTGCCTCCAGTTTATTGGTGTCGTCTACCATTATTGTAAGCATTCCTGAGAACAATCCATCGTTCGAATCGATGCTGATGGAACGCAGCAGGATATTGTCTTCTTTGTTAATGATAGAAGTGATGTTGGTCACGATACCTATGTCGTCGTGCCCTACGATGCGCAGTGTGATAGGGTATTGTTTCCCTTGACTTTTTCCTGCCCATCGTGCACGTACGATGCGGTAAGGGAACCGTGCTTTCAGTTCAGGAGCGTTCGGGCAGTCGCACCGGTGTATTTTGATGCCTCCCGAGATGGTAACGAAACCGAATACCTCATCACCGTAGATTGGGTTGCAGCAGCGTGCCAGCTTGAAATCGATGCCTTTCAAGTGCTGGTCGATGACCAGAACATCATCTTTGTACACGTTCTTTTCGTCTGTAGCTTGCTGTATGTTGAAATTTTCGGCACTTCGGTAAATCACTTCTTCGCGTTGATCGGTTTCTTTCCGTTGCATTTCCAGATAGTGATCTATCAATGTGTTGATATCTGTCGTTTCGTTGGCTATGCTTTGATAGAAATCGGTCACGGTTTTGAACCCAGATTTCTTGATGAGGCGCATCAGGATGGCTTCATCGTATTCTATTTTCCGGTTTTTGAATTTACGCTCCAAGGTTTCTCGTGCAAATTCGGTTTGTCGTGCCACCAGTTCCTTCAAGGCTTGGCGTATTTTGTTTCGGGCTTTCGAAGTCGTGACAAAATTCAGCCAGTCGCGTTTGGGTGTCTGTGTGGTAGAAGTCATGATTTCTACCTGGTCACCGCTGTTCAGGCTTTGTTTCAGTTGTACATTCCTGCCGTTTACTTTTGCTCCTACACAATGGCATCCCAAGTTAGAGTGAATGGCAAAAGCAAAATCCAGCACAGTGGCTCCTTGCGGGAGTTTGTACAAATCTCCTTTAGGACTAAACACGAATACTTCATCCTTGTACAGGTCCAGTTTGAACTGGTCGATGGTTTCGGCATCGTTGTCAGCATTTTCCAGTGTTTCCCGGATGGAGTTCAACCATTCGTCCAGTCCGCTTTCACCTTTGATGCCTTTATATCGCCAATGGGCAGCAAGTCCTTTTTCGGCTATTTCGTCCATACGTTCGGTGCGTATCTGTACTTCCACCCATTTGCCTTCGGGTCCCATTACTGTAATGTGGAGTGACTCATATCCATTGCTTTTGGGCACGGAAAGCCAGTCGCGCAGACGTTTGGGGTTGGGAAGGTACATATCAGTTACGATTGAGTATACCTGCCAGCACTCTTGTTTTTCTTTATCCAAAGGTGAGTCGAGGATAATCCGGATGGCAAACAGGTCGTACACACCTTCGAATGGACAGCCTTGTTTCTTCATCTTCTGATAGATGGAGTGAATGGTTTTTGTACGTCCTTTGATGTGGAATTTCAGCCCGCTCTCTTCCAGTTTTTTACGTACCGGTTCGATAAATTGCTGAATATAACGGTCGCGTGCAGCCTTGGTTGCATTCAACTTTTCCTTGATATGATAATATATGTCGTGCTGCGTGTACTTTAATGAGAGGTCTTCCAATTCTGATTTCAGTTTGTACAAGCCAAGCTTATGTGCCAATGGTGCATACAGATGGGCAGCTTCGTTGGACACGGCAAGCCGTGCCTCTTCGTTGGGACTTTCTTTGATTTGTCGCATTAAGTTTACACGGTCGGCGATCATGATGAGAATGACGCGCATGTCTTCGGCAAACGAAAGCAACAGATTCCGGAAGTTTTCCGATTCGATAGTTGGACTTTTTTCGTAAAGTTCATTTATTTTTACCAGACCGCGTATGATTCCTGCTACGTCTTCTCCGTAATTCTTTTGTACGGATTCAAGTGTGCATAAGTGGTATTTTACAGATTCATGCAGCATGATGCCTAGAATGGAGGCACGCCGCATACCGATTTCTTCTGCAACAATGATGGCTGTCTGCATATCTTTGATAATCGGGTTCATATTGAATGCGTTGCGGGGAATGCTTCCTGCCGACATGCTTTGGATCAGTTGCTTTTTCACGTTGCGGCAGTCATCTTTCTGTAAAGTGTCGCCAGACAATCGTAAAAGTCGTCTGTAAAGTGGCACAAGTTGTTTGTGCTCTTGTGGGGTAAAGAATGCTTGCTCTTCCATAATTTTATTAACATTAAGGAGGGAGAATGAAAGATGAAGTGTGTCATTGCGTAACAGTTTCTTCATTCTTTATTCTTAAATCTTCATTATTTCTTCGTAAAGTTACTTTTTTTCTTTATTATCTGTGCATAGTTGATGGTTTTTTTATATTTTTGGGGTGTGAATGCTTTATGGCAACTTATTCATTACTTAAATTTATCATATATGTTAACACACGAAGACAAAGAATTGTTGGCGAAGAAAGGCATTTCTGAGCAACAGATTGAAGAGCAGTTGGCTTGTTTCGAACATGGGTTTCCTTTTTTGCGTCTTGCAGCCGCTGCTTCAGTAGAAAATAATGGTATCATGGTAGCCGATGAGGCCATGCAGAAAAAATATCTGGCTGCATGGGATGCTTATAAGGATGGTGACCGCAAAATTGTGAAATTTGTTCCTGCATCGGGTGCGGCAAGCCGGATGTTCAAGAATATGTTTGAGTTTTTAGGAGCCGATTATGATGTGCCTACTACTGACTTCGAAAAGAAGTTTTTCGATCATATCCATAATTTTGCTTTCTACAATGATTTGAATGCAGCGTGTCTGGATAACACGGGAAAAGATATCAACGCATTGCTGGAAGAAAAAAATTACAAGGTTATTGTTTCGAATTTGCTTGAAGCTGCCGGACTGAATTATGGTTCACTTCCAAAGGGCTTGTTGAAGTTCCATCGATATGCTGACGGGGTACGTACGCCATTGGAAGAACATCTGGTAGAAGGTGCTTTGTATGCTGCCGGAAAAACCGGTAAGGTAAATGTACACTTCACTGTTTCTACCGAACATCGTGCATTGTTTGCCAAACTGGTGGATGCCAAAATCGGTGAATATGCGAAAAAGTATGAAGTGGAATATAATATTTCGTTCTCCGAACAGAAACCCAGTACAGATACTATCGCAGCAGACATGGACAACAAACCGTTCCGCGATGATAAAGGGAAGTTGGTATTCCGTCCGGGTGGTCATGGAGCATTGATTGAAAACCTGAATGATTTGGATGCCGATATTGTGTTTATCAAGAACATTGATAACGTGGTTCCGGACCGGTTGAAAGAAGATACTGTGACCTACAAAAAATTGTTGGCAGGTGTGCTGGTGACGCTTCAAAAACAAGCATTCGATTATTTGGAATTGCTGGATAGTGGTCATTATAGCCATGAACAACTTGAAAGTATTATTCGTTTCGTCCAGCAGCAGTTGCGTTGTCGCAAGGAAGACATCAAGGATATGGAAGATGCCGACCTGGTAATTTATCTGCGTAAGAAGCTTAATCGTCCGATGCGCGTGTGCGGTATGGTAAAGAATGTAGGTGAACCGGGTGGAGGACCGTTCCTGGCTTATAATCCGGATGGTACTGTTTCGTTGCAGATTCTGGAAAGTTCGCAGATTGATATGAAAGATCCGGAAAAGAAGGCGATGTTCGAAAAGGGCACACATTTCAATCCGGTGGATTTGGTATGTGCTGTGCGTGATTACAAAGGCAATAAGTTCAATTTGTTGGAACACGTCGATAAGGCTACTGGTTTTATCTCATACAAGTCGAAGAACGGTAAAGACTTGAAAGCGCTGGAGCTTCCGGGACTTTGGAACGGTTCGATGAGTGACTGGGGGACGGTATTTGTAGAAGTTCCGCTCAGTACCTTCAATCCGGTAAAGACTGTGAACGACCTGTTGCGTGAACAGCATCAGTGAAATCCTGCAGTTAGGGTTTACAGGCAAGACGAAAGCGATGTTGTTGCGTGGATCTTTTCGTAATTTGTAAGAAATAAGAGGCATCAGGACACGTATGTATCTTGATGCCTCTTTGACTGTTTATGGAAACTTTGTATGGGAAATGACGTCCATATCATGTCATGTGGCTTGTTTGCTGGAGTGTCTGTCATTTCCCTTGATTTTGCTGTTAACGGATGAGTTTTTCGGCAGGCAATGGGGCTTTTATTGGCAATTTTTCCGGACTAATCCGATGATGAGGTTTCGGATTTGGGCGAAAACAGAAGACTTTCTCTACCTGACGCATTGTCAAGATTTCTTTGAATTTCTTGTAATAAGTCTCTTGAATCTCAAGACATTTCTTTCTGCATTCAAAACGTGATAGCATAAATTTGTCCAGTTCATCATCGTTCAATTCTTTTTCACGAGCTCCTTTGGGGGCAGGCATGTCTTGTCGGCATTCTGCCAAGGCTGTAAGGTATTCTTTGTATAAGGGAAGGAATTTGGCTGAAGTCTCATCGTCCAGTAGCAGTTGTTTATCCATTTTTTCCACCTGACGCTCAATGCGTTGTTCGGGAGTCAGTCGTTTCCCGCGTTGGGGCTTTTCCTGAGCAAATAGAGAAGAACTGAAAAGTAGGGCACTTGTCAAAAGAATGTAGCAAAAATTAGTTGTTTTCATCTTGTCTGGGTTTTTAAGTTATACATAACAACACGTATCAAGCATGAAGCCTCCCGGTACCGATTGAAAGCCGTACGCTTTTCGTGTCTTTATTTATCAGACAAGCTGTACAGGCAAAAGTTTACTGTCTGTTCAGTCATTTAAGCTTAAATTGTGTCATCGAGCTTTAAAATTCAGCTTCCTTGCAGAAGGTTATCAGTTGACCGGTTGCCGGATGCTCGAATGACAGTTCACTGGCATGCAGGTATAGGCGGTCGGCTTTTTTCCCATATAGCTCATCGCCTATGATGGGGCAATTCAGTCCGTCCGGATGAGCCGCATGGACGCGCAGTTGGTGAGTGCGTCCGGTGAGGGGATAGAATGCAATGCGGGTTTTTCCGTCTTTCCGTCCGAGCACTTTATAACGGGTAACGGCTGGTTTCCCGTATTCGGAATGCACCATTTGATAAGGACGATTGTCATAGTCGGGGCAAATAGGAAGGTTGATGATACCTTCATCTGTGGTTACGATGCCGTTCAGCCATGCTGTGTATCGTTTTTGTATCCGTCGGGAAGCGAACATTTTTTGTAGTGCATAATGGATTTCTTTGGTTTTGGCAACCAGCAACAATCCGGATGTAGCCATATCAAGGCGATGGACAATAAGTGGGCCTGTTGCGGTAGGATAAAGTGTATGCAGGCGGGTATAGACCGAATCTGTGGTCAGTTTGCCAGGTGTGGAAAGCATGCCTTCAGGCTTATTTACTACGATTAGCCATTCGTCTTCGTATACAATTTCCAGTTCTTTTTTCTTTGTCTCTCTTCCTGCCAAGGGATTGGGTTCTACCTGTAATCCGATAAGCATGTGTTTCAGTATGGGTTCACATTTATTCTTGCACGAGGGATAGAAATGTCCTTCGTGTCGGATTTCTTCTTTGGGAGATTCGCCGATCCAAAATTCTCCCATGGCTAAAGGGTGAAAGTTATGTTGGTAGGCGTATTGCAGAAGTTTGGGCAAGGCACATTCGCCGGCTCCTGCAGGTGGTGTGCCTTGTGGGGTTTCATGAAAGATTTGGCAAAGGTCTTTTTCTTCTCCTTGAGCATTGAGCATGCGAAACTGTTCGAATAGTTTTTGCTGGAGTGCTGCTGAGCGGTTTTTCCGTTCATGTTTCAGGGTTTGTATCTGATTCTCGAACACCACAAGCGAGTTTTTCTGTTCTTCTTCCTGCGCTTTCAGCCTTTTCTCCAAGCGTTTGTATTCAGCTTTTTGGAACTGGCTTTCCTTGATGAGTGCGACTTCTTCTTCGGGCGAAATCCCTTTCTTCCGCTTTTCTTCACGCAACGATTTGGCTTGTTTCATTTCCTCTTTGGCTTTTGCCAATATCGTCCGACGGGCTTCCGCACCGATTTGGTATGTGCGTTGCAGGTGCAGATAATCTTCGTCTGTTTTCAGCAATTCGATGCGTCGGTTGATGGCGGATATCTCACTTTCCTCTTGCTTGAAGAAACCGTCCGGACACAAAAGGTCATACACCGGAGGTACGAACCCACGGTGTAGGTTGCTTCCGTCAAGATTTCCGGAGAAAGCCGCCAAATAGCCTACATATCCTTCCGTATCTTCTATCAGAAGCACACCAAACATCTTCCCTTTCTTCAGTTCTTCTTCCCATTCGGGACGAGTGCGGAGATAAGCCCGCACTTCGTGTGCCGCCGTCTGCACCAATGGATGTGGGGTGTAATGAAACGGGTATGTGAAACCTGAAGGGAAGGGTATGTCCTCAACAGAAGATGCGAAACGATGGATATTGGGGTCGGTCATGGTTTGGTTTTCTGATAAAAAATCAAATCATTTCCCGCTGGCGGCAAAAGTATCCGCTGAAAATGGCGTCTATGTTCTCAATCCGTTCGCGGAAGATGCCGTAAACGGCTGACCCGGAACCGGTCATCGAGGCATATACGGCTCCCAAGTCGTACATTTTGTCTTTGATGGCGGCTATTTCGGGATAGAGGGCGAACACCGATTCTTCGAAATCATTTTTTAATTCGTCTTTCCAAGTCTCTACGGGCTGGCGGATGATTTCTTTCACCGATTTTTCCGGATAATGCGGCTTGATACGGCTATAGGCTTCGCTGGTCGAGATTGCGTTTTGCGGTTTGACCAATACCAGCCGATAATCGGCAAGTGTGCAAGTGACAGGTTCGAAGATATTTCCGATGCCGGTGGCAAATACGGGTTGGTTGCGCACAAAGAAAGCGCAATCGGCTCCGATGCGTGCGGCATATTCTTCCATTTCCTGAACGGTCAGTCCGATTTGGAATTTTTCGTTCAATAGCTTAATCATGAAAGCTCCGTCGGCAGAGCCTCCTCCTAATCCGGCTCCGGTAGGGATATGTTTATATAAATGAATGTCGACAGGAGGCAACTGGTATTTTTCGCGAAGCAAAAGGTAGGCTTTTACTACGAGGTTGTCTTCGGGTGCACCGTCGAGCAGAGCGCCTTTGACACAGAGGCGGAAAGGTTCGCTTCTGTTCTCCAACCGGTTTACTTCGAGTGCGTCTTGCAGGTTAATCGGATAAAAGACGGTTTCGATATTATGGTATCCGTCGGCACGTTTTTCTACAACGTTGAGGCCTAAGTTTATTTTGGCGTTAGGGAATGTTATCATGATATGATGTTTTTGATTAATGTTTTGCCAAAGATACGATTTATTTAAACACAAAGACACGGAGACGCAGAGTTTTTTATTTTTTTTCTCCGTGTCTCCGTGTCTCTGTGTTCGATTATAATTTATCGGTTAGGGGTATCCCACACCTTGGTTTGTGTGCATTGCAGGTCTATCCACTGGTCGCCGCACTTCACTTTGAAGTCTCCTTTCTCCAGCGTCCATTTTCCGTAATAGTTGACGAAAGCCAGGTCGCTTCCTTTCAGCTTCATGGTTACGGTCTTGGTTTCGCCCGGATTCAGGGAAACCTTCTCGAAGTTGCGCAGGCGGATGTTGTCGGGGGTGCTGCTTGCCACCAAGTCCTTCGAGTAAAGCAATACGCTTTCCTTGCCTGCCACGCTTCCCGTGTTGGTCACGTCTACGGTGAAGGTCAGTTCATCATCGGCGGTGAATTGGGCCTTGTCTACCTTCAGGTTGCTATATTTATAGGTAGTGTAGCTCAGTCCGAACCCGAAAGGCCATTGGATATCCATGACCGAATCATAATTGTAGTTCCCGCCCATCTGGCCGATGTTCTCGCACGGCTTGTAGTCGTATGTGGCAAGGGCATTGATATGTTTCGGATAAGTGTACGGCATCTTCCCGCTGAAATTGGCGTCGCCTGCAAGCAGGTTTGCCAGAGCGTCCCCTCCGTAATTGCCCGGAAGCATTACGTTTACTACGGCTTTGGCGAGCGGTTCGATATCCTTTATCAGGCGCGGGCGTCCTTCGTTCAGAATCAGAATGACGGGCTTTCCGGTTGCAGCTAATGCTTTCACCAGGTTTTGCTGGTTCATCGAAAGGTTCAGGTCGGTCAGGTTGCCCGGAGTCTCGCAATACGAGTTTTCGCCGATGCAAGCGATGATGACATCGGCATTTTGAGCGGCGGCTACCGGCTTGTCAATTTCCGGCGTGTTCTCTTCCCACCAGTTATCGTTCTTGTAAGGAGCGTAAGTCACGCCCGGTTCGTAGAGGATGTTCTCTTTGCCGAACTTGTTGCAGAGGGCTTCGTAGATGGTGTTGTATGCCTGGGCGCATTCGTCGGCACGGTGCCCTTGCCAGCTGTATGACCAGCCTCCGTTCAGGCACCGCATGGAGTTGGCGTTCGGGCCAGCCAGAAGAATCTTCTTGCCTTTGGCGAGCGGCAGGATGCCCCCTTCGTTTTTAAGCAGCACTTCCGACTCTTCGGCAGCTTGAAGGGCTACATCGGCAAATGCTTTTGAACCGAATTCCGGATAGTCTTCGGTGCTCCAGTAAGGCTTGTCGAAGAGTCCGAGGCGGTATTTCAGGCGCAAGACGCGTGCTACGGCATCATCGATGCGGCTCATGGGCACTTCGCCTTCCTGTACCAGTTCTTTCAGGTAATCGCAGAAGCTCACTTCGTATGGCACCATCGACATGTCAATGCCGGCGTTGATGGCTATCTTGATGGCTTCTTTCTTGGTCGCGGCAATGTGGTCGCGGGTACACAGGTTGTTGATGTCCGCCCAGTCTGTAACCACCAGTCCGTCCCAGTTCAAGTCTTCTTTCAGCCATTGGGTCAGGAATTCCCTGTTGGCATGGAAGGGCATGCCGTTGTCCACGCCCGAGTTGACCATCACGCTCAACGCCCCCTGGCGGACAGCTGCCAAATAAGGCGCGAAGTGCTTTTCGCGCATGTCGCTCCGCGAGATGGAAGAGGGCGTACGGTCCTTGCCCGAAACCGGAACGCCATAGCCCATATAGTGTTTCATACAGGCGGCTACGTTATATTTGCCGATGTGGTTCGGGTCTTCGCCTTGGAAGCCGATGACCGACGCTTTGCCCATTTCCGCATTCACGTAGCAGTCCTCTCCATAGTTCTCCCACATGCGCGACCAGCGCGGGTCTCTTCCCAAATCTACTACGGGAGCATACGTCCAGGGGATGCATCCCGCTTTGGTTTCGTATGCCGAGATTTCGGCTTCACGCTTTACCAGGTCCCGGTTGAATGTGGCTCCCATGTTGACACCTTGCGGGAACAGGGTTCCATCAAGCGTATAAGTGGTTCCGTGTATCTGGTCTACGCCATAGATGCAGGGGATTCCGATTTCCTTCATCGAAAGTTCCTGAATCTGCCTGATGGCTTCCGCCCATTTCTCTTTCGGCTGGGCAATGCTCAGGGGAACGTTCAGGAGCGAGCCGACCTTGTATTTCCCGATAACGGTATCCAGCTTGGCTTTGTCCAGGGTGAACCCGTCCTTTTGGCTCGCTTCGAAGTCGGTCACTACATCGATGGTGATTTCACACATCTGACCTATCTTTTCCTCGATGGTCATTTTCTTGAGCCAATTTTGGATGTTGGCTTCGATTTCGGGGTCAGAAGGGATGGCAGGCGGGACGGTTTGTCCTTCTGCACTTAAACAGGTTCCTGCACACAAAACAGAAGCCAGTGCAATGTTTTTTAGATGTTTCATGATATATTTGTTTATTGGTGTTGTTCAAAGATAAATCGTTCTTTTGTTTTTTCCAAGTAATGTCATTAGGGGTATTATCTTTTGATAAGATAGTATTATTGTATATGAATGTCCGCATTTAGTCAATCTATCTGAGTTGAAAACGCAGTAGTACTGCATCTGCCGATGAAGTATATATCCGTAAGCGAATGCAGTATATATTCAACCGCGTATGCAGTATATATTCATTTTTCAGGGGTATGCATTGGCTGTTTGCAGACATTCATTTGGTTTTAAAAGCGCAGTCTTGCTATTTCCCCTTCCGGCACCGTAAGTTCCACAAACTTTTCCGCTTTGCGTTTCTCTCCGTTCACCGAAACTTCGGTTATGCCTTCCGGCATCTTAATCTTGACATTCGGATTCCAGCCTCCGGTAAGAATAACTTCTATCGGCTTTCCTTCTTTCCATTTCATGCTGACCATAGCGCCTCCACGTACTTTGAATCCGTATAAGTTTCCTTCTTTCCACGAGTCGGGCAGGGCAGGGAGCAGGTTGATGAATCCATCCTGGCTTTGTATCAGCATTTCACTGATACCCGAAGTGCCTCCCCAGTTCCCGTCTATTTGGAAAGGCGGGTGCGAACAGAACAGGTTGGGAAAAGTTCCGCTTCCGTGTTCATTGGGGTTTTCTTGGGTATAGGCAGGATAAAGCAGGTTACGGAATAAGGTGTATGCCCGGTTTCCGTCACCCAGTCGTGCCCAGAAGTTTATTTTCCATGCGCGGCTCCATCCTGTTCCTCCGTCTCCTCTTCGTTCTAACGTAACTTTACATGCTTCTGCCAATTCGGGTGTATAATAAAGCGAGATTTGGTTTCCCGGATGCAAACCATACAGATGCGACACGTGCCGGTGATGTACATCCGTTTCTTCATAGTCTTTGAGCCATTCCATCAGATATCCCTTCTTGCTGATCTGGTGTGGAGGAAGTTGGGCGCTTGCTTCTTTCAATTGATTGGCATAAAGAGAGTCTGTATGCAGGATGGATGCGGCTTCAATCACATGGGTGTAAAGTTCCCTTACCAATTGGATGTCCATCGTGGGTCCCATGCATACGCTGATAGGGGTCCGGTCTTTCTTTGATACATAAAACTCGTTTTCGGGAGAGGAAGTGGGAGCCGTCACCAGCCATCCGTGTTCCGGTTCACGTACCATGGTAGAGTAGAAGAACTCCGAAGCTCCTTTTAATAGGGGATAAATATCGGCAAGGTATTGTTTGTTGCCCGTATACAGATAGTGCTCCCACAGATGTGCGCAAAGCCATGCGCCTCCTGTATTGGTCGCTCCCCATGAGGGATGTTCGCCCGGTGCGGTATAGTTCCATACGTTGGTCATCATGTGGAGTACCCAGCCTTTTGCTTCGGGACCATAGAAAGCCTTTGCGGTTTCTTCTCCACTGGGAACCAGTCTTTTTATCAGGTCGACGAGCGGTTGGTACAATTCCGGCAAATTGCAAGGTTCTACCGGCCAGTGGTTCATCTGGACATTGATGTTGGTATGATAGTCTCCATTCCACGGAGTCATTACTCCGTTCGCCCAAAGCCCTTGCAGGTTGGGAGGCAAGCTTCCGGGGCGGGTACTGCTAATCAGCAGATAGCGTCCGTAATTGTAATAAAGGGCAGCCAGAGAAGGGTCATTCTGCGTTTGGAAAGCCTCCAGCCGCTTGTCGGTGCTTAATTGGGACACGGTTTTATTTTCGGGTAATTCGATGCCGGCACGGTGGAAGAACTGTTGGTATTCACCGGTTGCTTCTTGTTTGGCTTGTGTCAGGTCGGAAGCCAGGGCTTGGTCGAGCAGGCGTTGGGTCTCGGTCTGATAGATTCCGCCTTTCATATACGAAGTGTTCGCCGATACGATAATCCATGCCTCGTCAGCATCCGAAACTTCAATGCCATCTGCATGAGTATGCATCCGGCTTTTCTTGCCCGATAGTTTTACACCGGCTATGGCAGCATAGCGTATGCCTTCTTGCCGTTCATTTCCGCTATCCAGTGTTCCCGTTATTCCCAGTTTCCCTTCGCTCAGTTTCCGCACATGTCCCCGTTCGGGACGGCTCAAAGTTAAATGGAATCCAAGTGCGTCCGGACGGTCTGCCTGCAGGTGAATCAGCATTACATCTTTGTTTCTTGACACGAAATATTCGCGGATATAGCGCGTAGCGTTTTTCGTGAAGGTGGTATATGCCACACCTTCATCCAGATTGAGCCAGCGCAGGTAATCTTTCGCTTGGCTTATCGTATCAGGGAAGGTATAGTTGATGTACATATCGGCAAGCATTTGGAAACATCCGAATGTGCCTCCTTTTTCAGGCTTTTTGGGTACGAAGCTTGTGTACATCAATTCTTGTGCTTCTTTGTTTTTGCCTTCAAACAGGAGTTGGCGGATGCGGGGAAGGCTTTCGGCGGCTTCCGGGTTGCGGTAGTCTGCTTCCGAACCGCTCCACATGCTGATTTCATTCAGTACGATGTGCTCTTTCGTGATGCCTCCGTCGGGCATCATGCCCAGACGTCCGTTGCCCAGCGGAAGGGTTTCTTCCCATTGTGCCGCCGGTTTGTCATACCATAGGGTCTGGTCGGCTCTACCTGGTGCTGGCACGGGTTCTTTGCCGGTCAGTGCCTTGTAGATATTTTCGGCTATTACGATGGCGCCGTATTTGTTCGGGTGCACTCCGTCGGTATATTCTTTCGGATAATAAGGAAGCATCGGCGTGTGCAGGTCGATGACGGGCAGGTTACGTTCGTGTGCCACTTCGCGGATGCGTGGGATGATGCCGTTCACGATGGTACTGTCGTTGATGCCCCAGTCTTTCCGGTCGGATGGAATGGGCAGGCACAGGTAGATGCGCGGATGCGAGGGGAGTGCTTCGAAGGCATCTATCATCGTGTTCAAGTCTTTCTTGAAGTCTTCCTTGTGTATCCAGTTTATTGGTTTTGAATCGTTTGTTCCCAGCTTGATGGTCACGATGTCGGGCAAGAAGGCTTGTGCGTCCTTGAAGGGTTGTTTGCTCATGTAGGGCAGGTTGCCTTTCATCATCAGGGTATGGGCGGTAAGCCCGAAGTTGCCTACCTGATACCCGTCTCCCAGCAGGCGTTGGAGTACGGCGGGATAGCTTTCTGTTTCCGGATGTGCCAGGGCAAATCCTTCGGTGATGCTGTTCCCTACGCAAGCCACTTTGATGGGCTTCGCCTCTTTTTGCGCAAGGAGCATCAGAGGGAAGAGCAGAAGTAAGAGAATGAATAGGTTTCTTTTCATGGTCGTTGGTATTTGAAGTAATCAAAATCGGCAAATGCTTTCGATTCGGGAGATGCTGATACGGCGTACAGTCCCAACATCACTCCCGTAAATCCTCCTGCGGTTTCCGAACTCAGGTAGCGTGTGTTCATTTTACCTAATTCGTGGTATTTACCGTCGATGGTATATCCGAAGCGGTAGACGTTTATGTCCGCTTTCAGGTTCAGTATCACAGGGCTTGTATCGGGAAGTGCCACCTCTTTTTCGATGTGCTTTAATTCACCCAATTGGTAGCGGAGCACGACGGATTGCTTTCCGTTTGCTTCCTGGCGCACGAACAGGTCATAATGGGATGTAAAATCCATGAACGCCGTGATGCCGGCTTCATCTCCCGGACGGGCTTGCTGGAGTTCTACCTTCGTGGATGCATCCATATCGAACTGGTCTTGCCGGAGCGCGACGAATGTAGGGCTTTTCCCGTCGCTCAGGGTCGTGTTTGTTGCGCTCAGGCGTAGCTTTCCGTCTTCGAAGGCATAGTTTTCCGGTATCGGGTTTTGCAGGTATACCCATTCGGGCGATAGCTTTTCTTCTTCGAACTCGAAGGTATCGGGTTGTGGTTTGGAAGGAGTGAGAGGAAGTGTGGGCACGTCCATGTTTATCGCTATGGTACCGTTTCCGTTTACTACCGGCCATGCACCTTTGTCCCAGCGCACGGGTGCCAGATAGGTTTCACGCCCTAACGTATGGTGTGTGCCCGGCATGATGCGGTAAGAGAGGCAGACCATCCACCACGAGCCGTCGGTTCCCTCTACCAGGTCGGCATGTCCCGTCCCTTGTATCGGGCTGGCTTGTCCTGCCACGCAGGCATGTGTCAGGATGGGGTTGGCAGGATTCGGTGTGTAGGGACCTTCAATGAAAGCGCTGTGTGCGATGGTGACGCTATGTCCCGTTTCGGTTCCGCCTTCCGAGATAAGCAGGTAGTACCATCCGTCTTTCTTATAAATATGAGGACCTTCGGGATATCTGCCTCCTGTGCCGCCCCATATCTTGCGCGAGGGAGAGAGTTGTTCTCCGCTCATCGGGTCTATTTCGCACAGGGTGATGTAATTGTCGGGGTTGCTCACCATGTAGCATTTCCCGTTCTCGAAGTAGAGCGAAGGGTCGATGCCTCCTTGCTTCAGCCATACGGGGTCCGACCATCCGCCGCGCGGGTCAGTGGTATGCACCAGAAAGTTTCCTTTTCCCGAAACGTTGGTGGTTATCATGTAAAATGTTCCTTCATGATAACGGATGGTAGGGGCATAGATGCCTCCCCAGGCATTGGCTCCTGTCAGGTCGACTTGTGAGGGCCTGTCCAGGCAATTGCCTATCTGTTCCCAATGGACAAGGTCCTTGCTATGGAACAGGGGGACACCGGGAAAGTATTGGAACGAACTGTTCACCAGATAATAGTCATCTCCAGCCTTGCAGACACTGGGGTCGGGATGAAAACCCGGGATGACCGGATTCTTGTATCCTTGTCCGAATGCCTGTGAAAATAAGGCAAGCAAAGCAAAGGTCAGTATGTTCTTGTTTCGCATGGTATGTGTGTTTAGATTTGAAGTTGGATTTTCTTTTTTGCAAAGATAATCTTTTTTCAGTCTCTTGAAGGGTATTCTCAGTATTTCCTATGGGCAGGATGTTTTTAAATGGGGTATGAAATGTTGTAGGATGCGATGGAAGTCTTGCGTGAAACAGGAGAATCATTACTTTTGTGTGACTTTAATCTGATAGGATATGAAACGAATATGGATTTGCCTGCTTTGGCTGGCTTGCCTTTGCCCCATGTATGGGCAAGGGCTTCGGATATTGTTTATCGGCGATTCTATTACCGACGGGAATTGGGGAAATAGCGACGGAAGTGCGATGCCTTCCGCCGGGCGGAACTTGTGGGACATGAACCACATCTACGGAAGCGGGTATATGTATCTGTGTGCCTCGTATTATCAGAGCAAATATCCCGGCAAGGGATACGAGTTCTTCAACCGGGGCATCAGCGGCAATGCACTTGCCGACCTTGAGAAGCGGTGGGAAGAAGATGCCATAGCCTTGAAGCCCGATATACTTTCTGTATTGGTAGGTACGAACGATATACATTATTATATAGGAGGACCGCACGCCGAGCCTTTCGATACCTTGGGGTGGGAGAAGCGTTACCGTGCCTTGCTCGACCGTTCTTTACGTGCCAATCCCAACCTGAAGCTGGTGCTGGGTGCTCCCTTTACGGCTTTCACGGGTTCGATGAAGGAATCGGAAGGATTTGCCTTGCGTGATAGTCTGGTGCATACCCTTGCCCGCATCGTGAAGCGGATAGCCGTTGAGTACAAGGCGGTGTATTTGCCATACGATGAAATGTTCGAAACCCTCTTGCGTGAAGAACCTTCTTCGCGGGACACATATTGGATATGGGACGGCATTCATCCCACACCTGCAGGACACCGGCGCATGTCGGAGCTTTGGATAAAAGAAGTAGAGCGTGCTGGAATCTTGTGACAAGATGCCGTTTCCGTGCCGGTAAGTTCGCATATATAATCACCGGCTTGTGCAGGTATCATCATCGGCACTTGCAAATACGTGCGTGGGCGGATGCTTATATATGTGTTGTAGGGATTGAAAAGTTATTAAATAGGTGAAAAAACAAATCATATCCTATCGGGAAACAAATGCATCCCTCCGTTTTTCATAATATGCAATACATTTGTGGTGCTCTCGATGCAGAAAGCGTATGTGTGCGATTCTATCGGGGCATATAGAATAATGTAATTTTAACTATTAAACAAAGTACCATGAGTAAACACTTATTCAGAAAGTGCACATTCGTGCACATGTGTTTTCTTGCAATGGCGATGCTTCTATGCTTCCCTGCAAGTGGTGTGAACGCCGCTCCGGCTTCACAAGAAAATCTAACTGTTTCGGGTGTTGTTACTTCGGCCGCTGACCAGTTGCCGCTTATCGGCGTCAGCGTTCAGGTGAAGGGAACATCCAATGGTTCTATTACCGACCTCGATGGAAATTATTCGGTCAGTGTAGCTTCCGGCCAGACGTTGGTATTCTCTTACATCGGGTTCAAGACCCAAGAAATTCAAATTACCAATCAGAAAACCTTGAATGTGGTGATGGAAGAAGATTCGGAAACTTTGGATGAAGTAGTCGTAGTAGGTTACGGCGTGCAGAAAAAGAAGCTGGTCACCGGTGCCACGGTGCAGGTGAAAGGCGAGACGCTGGCGAAGATGAATACCAACAGCCCCTTGCAGGCGATGCAAGGACAGACGCCGGGTGTGAACATTTCGTCTACCTCTGGTCAGCCGGGCGAATCGATGAAAGTAAGTATCCGTGGTTTGGGTACGGTGGGAAATGCTTCTCCTCTGTATCTGATTGATGGAGTAGGCGGTGATATCTCCACGTTGAATCCGGCCGATATCGAAAGCATCGATGTGTTGAAAGATGCCGCTTCTGCCGCTATCTATGGTGCGCAGGCTGCTAACGGTGTGGTATTGATTACCACCAAGAGCGGTAAGGCTGGCAAGGCGCAGATTTCGTTTGATGCCTACTACGGATGGCAGACCCAGGCACGCAAGGCGGACATGCTGAACGCGCAGGAGTACATGATGATTATGGACGAACAGGCGGTCAATTCGGGCAATGCGCCCTATGACTGGAGCTCGTACGAGAGCATTTACGATGCTAACGGCAATGTGTATGATACCGACTGGGTGAACTCGATGTTCCAGAACAATGCCCAGACGCAAAGCTATACTTTGGGTATTACGGGCGGTTCGGAAACTTCTACTTACGCGATGTCGTTGGGCTATATGAGCCAGGAAGGTATCGTAGGCGGTAAGGACGTATCGAATTACGAACGTTACAACTTCCGTATCAATTCCGAACACAAGCTTTTCAAGGATTCCGACTTGTTGAAGGTAGGAGAGCAGGTCAGCTTCGTTTATAAGATGAACAACGGTATTTCAGTAGGTAATCAATATAATAATACATTGCGTGGTGCGTTCGGTACTTCCCCGTTGGCGCCTATTTATAGCGACAACAACATTTATGATTCACCTTATAACGATACGACCAACTCGGATTGGTATAATGCAGATGGCAACCCTTACGGAAGCATGATGACCAACAGCAATAACGAGAATAAGGACGTGACTTTCTCGGGTAATGTGTATGCCGAATTGCAACCCATTAAGAACTTGAAGTTCCGTACCGTATTCGGTGCTGTATATACAACGAACGAATACCGCAGCTTCTCTCCGTTGTACCAGTTCTCTATTTATAGTTTCAACAATACACGTACCAGTGCTGCCCAAAACATGTCGCACGGCTTGACGATGACATGGACCAATACGGCAACCTACGACTGGACGGTGGGCGAACATGCGTTCAACGCTTTGTTGGGTATGGAAATGAGCCGTTATTCAGGTACTTACCTGAGAGGAACTACCGGTATGTTGCGAGATGGGTTTGATGATTGGGATCATGCGTACCTCGACAACGGTACAGCTACCAGTGCGGATAACGGTTTGGGTGCGGCAGGTCATCCGAATGATGAGACACGTACGGTTTCTTATTTCGCCCGTTTCGGATGGAACTGGAAAGAAACTTATATGATTAACGCTACGGTACGTACCGACGGTTCTTCCCGTTTCGCTCGTGGAAACCGTTATGGCGTGTTCCCTTCAGTATCGGCAGGTTGGACGATTTCAAACGAAGCTTTTATGGAAGATACGCACGACTGGCTGGATTTCTTGAAACTCCGTGTCAGCTGGGGTCAGGTAGGTAACCAGAACATTGACAATTACCAGTATACAGCTCCGATTACTTCCAGCAACACGTATTACCTGTTTGGCAATCAGGTGGGAGCCGATGCCCAGTCCGGCTATTGGGGCGCTTATCCCAGCCGCCTTGCCAACGAAGACGTTACATGGGAGACTTCCGAACAGACCAACATCGGTATTGATGCACGTTTCTTGCGGAGCCGCTTGAGCCTGACCGCCGATTTCTATATCAAAACCACGAAAGACTGGCTGGTAGAAGCTCCGATTCTTGCTACGGCAGGTACGGGCGCTCCGTATATCAATGGCGGTGATGTAAAGAATACCGGTATCGAATTAGCTTTGACTTGGAACGACCAAATCGGAAGTGATTTCCAGTATAATGTAGGTGTCAACGGTGCGTATAATAAGAATAAGGTGGGAAATATACCGACTGAGGACGGTATCATTCATGGCGATGTGAATATGCTTTATGACAATACTCCAGAATTTTATCGCGCTTCTAACGGTCATCCGATAGGTTATTTCTGGGGATTTGAGACAGCTGGCATATTCCAGAACAAACAACAAATTGAAGATTGGCGTGCAGCAGGGAACGGCATCTTGCAAGCTGATGTCCAGCCGGGTGATGTCATCTACGTAGACCAAGACCATAACGGGGTGATTGATGATAACGATAAGGTGGACTTGGGTAACGGTACGCCCGACTTCACTTATGGATTCAACCTCGGGTTCAGTTACAAAAACTTCGATTTTGCCTTGAACGCATACGGAGCCGCCGGAAACCAGATTGTACAAAGCTACCGTAATCATGCCAATAGCCATTCGAACTATACCTCGGCTATCTTGGGACGTTGGACGGGTGAAGGTACCAGCAACCGCATTCCGCGTGTGACGGAAACCAATATCAACTGGCAATTTTCAGACCTCTATATCCAAGATGGCGACTATCTGCGCATCAGCAACATCACCATCGGATACGACTTTGCGAAACTCATCAACCTGAAGGCTATTAGCCAGGCCCGTTTGTACTTCCAAGTACAGAATGCCTTTACCTTTACCAAGTATGACGGTATGGACCCGGAAATCGGTTACGGTACTTCTGACTGGGTATCGGGCATTGACTTGGGCTATTATCCGCGTCCGCGTACGTTCTTGGTGGGCGTAAATTTGAAATTCTAACGAATCATCTTAAAATTGAAGAATATGAACAACTATAAAATCTATATAATGGCATTGGGATTGGCTGCTACGAGTTTGGCTTCGTGTACAGCCGATTTCCTGGATGTGGAGTCGAAAGTAGAATCGACAACCGATAATTTCTATCGGACAGAGAGTGATGCCTATCGTGCCTTGATAGGATGTTATGACGGTTGGCAATGTACTTCTTCCAACCCGGGCAATATCGGAGGCTTTTATATGGCATCCGAGCTGATGGCAGATGAATGTTTCGGAGGTTCAGGTATGTCGGACGTTGGTAATTATCAGGTAGTGGACAGGTTCGACCAGTCACAGGCTCCTTCCGAATTGAATATCTATGAACAAGATTGGATTTCGTATTATGCGGCTGTGTACCGTTGCAATGAACTGATTGCGCACGAAGACCAGATAGCATGGAACAGCGAGGAGACACGAGGCACGTATATGGGTGAATGCCGTGCGTTGCGGGCATTGTGCTATTTTGATATGGTCCGTTTGTGGGGGAATATTCCGTTGTTTACCGAACCGGTGAACGAGAACCGTCCGCAAGTCGATCCGGATGAAGTGTATAATGTCATCTTCAGTGACCTGCTGTATGCTGCCGAAAACATTCCGGCTTCAGCTTATCCCAAGAGCGATGCGGCAAACAATGACGGACATATCACGAAGTATGCGGCGGAAGCTTTGCTGGCTCGTGTGTATCTGTTCTATACAGGCTATTATGGCAAGGAACCCAGTGTGGAAGGTGTGACTCGCCAATCCGTGTTGGATGGCCTGGAAGATGTCATTGCTTCGGGTGAGTTCAGCCTGGTTCCGCAATTCAAGAACTTGTGGCCTGCCGCTTCCACTTCGTGGGAAGGCAATGCTACTACAGGATATACCCAAACTTCTACTTATGCCGGACGCGGCAATGCAGAAACTGTGTTGGCGATGAAGTTCAATTATACTTCCGATTATAACGGCAATGCAGATGGCAACCGTTGGCTGGTGAATATGGGTATCCGTAGTATCAATGTTTATTGGACTCCTTACGGAAGAGGTTGGGGAGCTTGTACCGTAAATCCGAATATGTGGATGGCTTACAATACTGGAGATACACGCCGCGAAGCATCTATCATCAATTTGGTAAGTGAAGGGATAGCTGATGACCCTAATTATGAAACAGGCTATTTGGAACAACGTGACTATACGGGATATACGGTCAAGAAATACACTACCTTGTCGAAATGGGAACAAAATGAAACGACTGGTGAATGGGCTTTGACCGATGAAGTGACCGGACTGGGAAGTGGCGGTGACTACATGATTTCGCAATACCAGGACTTTGTGGTGATGCGTTATGCCGATGTATTGCTGATGGCAGCCGAATTAGGAAGTTCCAATGCCCAGGAATATTTCAATCAGGTGCGTGAACGTGCCTTTACAGAAGAAGATGAAGAAGGCAATTTGACATTGTCTACTTATTATCGTGAATTGACAGCTACCCAAACCAATATCATGAACGAACGGCGTTTGGAATTTGCTTTCGAGGGCCAGCGTTATTGGGACTTGCTCCGTCAGGGAGTGGATTATGCTGCTTCGCAAATAGCCGGCAACACTTCGGTAGAGAATGGAGGAAACCCGGGTACGGTAAGCATCACGGCTTCGAACATTACGAGCAAGCAGGGCTTGTCGCAGATACCGAACAACCAAATTACTTTGTCTAACGGCGTATTGGTGCAGAACGAAGGTTGGTAATTTAGTTAGTTTTTAAGTTCTTCAGTTCTTTCGTTTTTAAGGTGAGCATATCCATAAAGAACCCAAGAACTTAAAAACTCAAAAGCTAAAAAACATACGAACTTAATAAAAGAAACATTATGAATAAACTGATACATACATTGCAAATGGCGTTGCTGGCGATGCTGATGGGTATGACTGCTGCCTGTACGCCCGATTCATACGATTTGGAAGCTCCGGATGTAGCTTCTGAAGATTTGGTAGAAGGCATTGCCTATACCATTACTCACGATTCGGAAAATCCGAATATCGTTTATTTGAGAAGCCTGATGCCTTCCAGTTATCAGGTATGCTGGGAACATCCGCAAGGGCGTGCACAAGGAGCCGAAGTGACTTTGCAGATGCCTTTCGAAGGAGAATACGAAGTGCGTTTCGGTGTGCAGACCCGCGGTGGTGTGGTTTATGGTCCTACTGCGACTTTTACCATTGACGACTTCTATGCCGGCTTTGTGAATGATGACCTGTGGACGTATCTGACTGGAGGGGTAGATCAGGAGAAAACCTGGATTTTCGATAACGGAGAATACGGATTTGCAGCCGGTGAACTGACATACGCCGATCCTTCGGGTACGGTGACTTGGAACAACTGGACTGCCAATTGGGATCCGGGAGTAGGACATACAGGCGATGATGCCATTTGGGAAAGCACCATGACGTTCAACTTGCAAGGCGGTGCAAATGTAACGGTGTATAATTCTTCATCGGATGAGACTCAGACCGGTACATTTATGTTGAATACCGACTCGCATACCATTACCTTTACCGATTGCGACTTGTTGCACACGCCAAGCTGGAGCGACCGTACGACCAACTGGCGCAGAGACCTGCAACTATTGGAACTGGATGAGAATCATTTGCGTATCGGCGTGATGCGTGATAACAGTGAAGGACCCTGGTGGCTGATATGGAATTTCGTATCGAAAGAATATGCTGACAATTATGTGCCCGAAGACCAGCCCGACCCCGAACCTACTTTGCCCGACGGCTGGCAGGATATGGTTTCAGAAGTGGTTACAAGCGAAATCAAGTGGACCATGTCGCCTGATGTGCCGTTTGACTGGGCTAATCTGGACGGAAGTCTGATGAACAACTTTACCGCAGGCAATTATCCCGACTGGGCTACGGTAGTAGACGGATTGGAAAACCTGAGTATGACACTGAACTCGGCGGATATGACTTATACATTCGAAATGCCGGACGGAACGACTACCAGCGGTACTTATACCTTGGATGAAGACGGTATCTATACGTTCAGTGCCGGTGTGCCGACTTATCATATCGGTGGCGGTGACATCATGTTCAGTGCTACGGCAGAAAACCAATTGCGTATCTTGAGCATTGAGACGGCAGGAAACAGCGTGATGGGTATGTGGTTAGGCAACCGCAGTACGGAGAAAGACGAATACTTGGCTTACCACTTCTTGCCGAATGCCGGTAGCGGAAGCGGTACGCCGACGGCTACGGAGATTGCCGTAGACAATAGCAAAATTGTTTGTGGGCATCTGGAAGAAGCTACGAATAATTTCCGTATCGAATTGTATAACATGTATGGTTCCACGGCTTCCAACCAACCGTTTGACCCAGCTTCCATTGTGTTCGATTATTCAATGGAGCTGACGTTTACAATCAGTGGACTGACCGGTGCGGCTGCAACCAATGCCTATACCGCCCAACTGATGTGTACGGCTGACGGCTGGTGGCCGTCGGTAGGCGAAGGTCAAGGTACGACAACCGTACAGGGTGACGGTACTTATACGATTCGCTACAGCCCTTCGGCAGCTTACAATGGTGTCATTGTGTTCTGCATTGATTTTCAGGAGATGTTCAGCGACATCGAAAATCCGGATGCCGTAACGGTTACGATTGATAATCTTTCTATTCTGTAATATTTGTGGGCGCAGGTGTATGTGGATAGAACTGCATGGGCCTGCGCCTTTCTACTAATCAATGATTAACCTATGAAAACTATGCGAAATTATCTGACATTATTCTTTCTGTTGCTGACGGGGATAGCCTTGTTTGCTTCTTGTTCGGATGACGAAGGCGGAGGCTATACGGGAGAAACGCAAATTTCTGCTACGGAAATGACTTTCCCTAAATCCGGTGACACACTCACGCTTTCTGTCTTGTCTTCGGTTGAACCACAAGTGACCAGTAATCAGACTTGGTGCAACGTGTCATTCGTGAGTGTAACCGAAAGAGGGACTTATACCTACAATGTAACGGTAGATGCTAATTCGGAAACCGATGACCGCGTGGCTACGCTTTCGGTGGTGGCTGGAAGCTTTACAGCTTCGGTGCAGGTGACACAGACTGCCGGAGACGGTTTGATTGTGGCACAGACTGCATACGATATGCCGGCGGCAGGAGGTGCGCTGAGCATTACGCTGACCACCAATGGCGATTATGCCTATACAATCAATGACTCGTGGATAGCTGAGGCAGAAGTGACCGATGCGCGGGCAATGACGGAATATACCTTGCATTTTACCGTATCTGCCAATCACGGCGCGGAACGCACCGGAACCATTACGTTTACGTTAGGCGACTTGACGGAAACCGTTACTGTAACACAGGCTGCCGGACAGGCTGCAGCCGTGTCGGGAGAAACGCCGTTGGAAATAGCCGCCAGCTTGGGACTGGGATGGAACTTAGGCAATCAGTTGGATGCACATAATAATGGAGTGGCAGATGAAACAGCTTGGGAAAACCAACCTGCTACACAGGCCTTGTTTGATGCTTTGGCAAATGCCGGTTTCACTTCTGTCCGTATTCCGGTTACGTGGCTGGGACATGTGGGCGAAGCTCCCGATTATACCATCGACGAGACTTACTTGAACCGGGTGGCAGAAGTGGTAGGCTATGCCGAGAGTGCCGGACTGAATGCCATTATCAACATTCACCACGATGGTGCGAACAGCCAGTATTGGCTGGATATCAAGGATGCGGCAACGGATGAGACGGTCAATAGTGCGGTAAAGGCACAGCTGGCTGCCATGTGGACCCAAATAGCCAACCGATTTGCAGACAAAGGAAACTTCCTGGTGTTCGAAGCCATGAACGAAATCCATGACGGAAGTTGGGGCTGGGGAGACAACCGTACGGATGGCGGCAGACAATATGCCGTACTGAATGAATGGAATCAGGTGTTTGTAGATGCCGTGCGTGCTACGGGTGGAAACAACCAGACCCGTTACCTGGGCGTGCCGGGGTATGTGACAAACATCGACCTGACGGTAGAAAACTTTGTCTTGCCGCAGGATGTGGTGGATAACCGGCTGATGGTAGCCGTTCACTTTTACGACCCGATAGACTATACCGAGAATGCCGACAATATTTATTCGCAATGGGGGCATACCGCAGACCCGTCGCTGAAAGCGGATTGGGGCGATGAAGACAATGTGACCGGACAGTTTGCCAAGATGAAAGAAACGTTCATCGACCAAGGTATTCCTGCCTATATCGGCGAGATGGGATGCGTACACCGTGCGGATGACTTGTCGGAATCGTTCCGTTTGTATTACTTGGAATATGTATGTAAGGCAGCGAAAGATTATGGGATGCCTCCATTTTATTGGGATGCAGGAGGAGACGGAACCGGAACACAATCATGGGCACTTTTCAATCACGCTACAGGCGAGATGCTGAATAATGCTCAGGAAGTGATTGACGTGATGAAACGGGGCATCTTTACCGAGGATGCATCATACACCTTGCAGTCGGTATACGACAGCGCGCCGCAATGAGAAGTTTGCTGATTTTATACCTGCGTGTTTCAGCATAGATATGCTGAGATTTATAGGCAGAGGCAGATTGTGAAGTCTGCCTCTGTTTTTTATGTCCGTATTCAATGGGCATGCATAGAATAAAAAATTTGAATATCCGCATTTCACCCAATTGCCTTGTAGGGGCGTATTGCATACGCCCCGAAAACATCCACGTGGATTAGTTGGCGTATTCGGGCGTATGCGATACGCCCCTACATGGGATGTTTGCGGATATTCAACATGAATATATGCTTTGTCGGGAGTGTATTCCTCATCCGCTTTTTTATTTCTCCTCGGAACAGTCGTTTCCGTATTTGGATTACATTACCGTTGCATCCAGCTTCTATTTATGGTTTTCATATGAAAACCGTACGGTTTCCATATCGAGAACGTACGGTTTCCAATTCAAAACCATACGGTTTTGATATCGAGAACATAAAAGTATGCTTTCTGGAAAAACGATATGACTTACATGCAAAACCAAATGGTTCCTTCATATCGTTCATTCTAAGATAGGGACATTGATTTCTTCGTTTGATTCGTTCCATTCGTCAACGGTGAAACTGCCCGAATCTTCTTCTTCCAGGATATTGCCGATGCTGATAGCAAGTGTCAACTTGTTATTGGCTTCCAGTGGGGCATTCAGTGTTTGTTTGAATGTCTTGACCTTTCCGTTGGTCAATGTGATGAAGACTTGGAGTTCGGGTGTGCCGAAAGAAGGGAATAGCATCACGGTGCCGTTGCTCATTTCTGTATTGTCATCGGAGCGGACCAGCGGGAAAGCTACTGTGCAGGATTTGCCTTCGGGTTGGGCTGAATAGAAGTTTAACTTTTCAGCAATACGTGTTACGCGTACTTCTACGTTTGTGATACTATTGCTTAGTGCATTTCCGTTGTTCCCTTTTAAGGTTACTTTCAATCCGCTCACTACCCGGTGCAGGTCTGCGTCCAGGTCTTCTGTCCCGACATTTACCGGGCGGCGGGCATGCACGAGGTCGAAAGTGGGATAATAGGTCGTGTCATTGGAAATGGCAAGCAGGCTGAAGTCTTGTTGGGCAAAGTCTTCACCGATGCTGTAGTTGGGTTCCCGTACATTCGGATAAGCGTAAATGGGTTCGGTATACTGGGGTGTGCCCCAATAAATCATGTCGTATGTACCGGCAGGCAGGCTCACTTCCTGGTTGTTTGCATTGGGATAAACAGAACCGTCTTTGATGAAATAATATCCATGGAAAGGTGTCAGTTTCTGGTTTACATAATTTCCATAATAAATGGATGTGCTTTCGTTGCAGGGAGCTACGCTCAGTACTCCTGTAAAAGGTTTGTTCCCGTCACGGGTGAATATGCCCATGTACATGGCAGGACTGATCAGGTCGGATGTTGGGTTTTCGGGTGCTACCGGAGTGTCATCGTTGTGGCAGCTTGTCGCGAATAGGGCAAGTACTGTCAAGAATGCTAATTTTTTCATTACTTATTGGTTTTTAATTGGTTCTATAGATAGAACACGCCGGTTGTCCCTTTTGTTCTTACAGCAGGAAGAAAATGTCCGAAAGCCTGTGTCTTTTGCTGTTGCCTTCATGTCTGTGGGCTATGATACGCTCCTGCAAAAAACGCTTTGACGATATTCACAGTCCATTTCTGGTTGGCTATAATCTATTGCATTTTATAAAATATATCATTACCTTTGTGGCAAACCCTAATTAACTACGTACATGAGATATTTGGACCCTAAAGCCGACCTGACTTTCAAGAAAGTTTTCGGCGAACACCCCGACTTGGTTATCAGCCTGCTCAATGCCTTGCTGCCTTTCGAAAAGCCCGAAGAAGAGATTGCGGAAATCGAATACCTGACACCGGAACTGGTGCCGGAAACGCCGCTGAAAAAGAACAGCATCGTAGACGTGCGCTGCAAAGACAAAATGGGCAGGCAGTTTCTGGTAGAGATGCAGATGCTTTGGTCTCCTGCATTCATGCAGCGCGTGTTGTTCAACGCTTCGAAGGCATACGTGCGCCAGCTTGGAGGCAGAGAGAGCAAATACGAACT
>UMFO01061136.1_pt1 | contig 41215 bp, 43 predicted proteins | sample 1965051 | NCBI WGS metagenome assembly UMFO01 (sample SAMEA4836050, study PRJEB28245) | human gut metagenome | biome: gut microbiome; material: fecal sample | place: Denmark | collected 2008
TGGACTTGATGCTGATACTTTAGAAAAATTATCTAAGGAAATCAATTAATAGTTAAAATTTTACTAAAAATAAATAGTACTAGTGAATAAAATTACTAGTGCTATTTTTTTGTGGTATTATCTCATTATTGATAACTTTGAACTTCTATTTAAAATTTTAAAATATTCAATAACAGTTTTAGGCATTCATCATAAAATAATTCTAGGAGGAATATCATGAATGATTATAAAATTATTATTGATGCAGCCCATGGTGGACAAGACTATGGAGAAACTCTAAAAAACTTTGAAGAAAAAGATTACTGTTTATATTTATCAAAGCAACTTGTAATAGCTTTAAAAAAAGAAAATCTAAATGTTCAAACCACTCGTGAAAAAGATATTAACCTAGAACCATCTAAAAGAATTGAAAAAATTAGAAAAATGATAACCAATTCAAATAAGACCATTATTCTATCAATTCATTCTCATTTCGATAACGAATTTACTAATATTATTGATTCAAAAAATGATACAACAAATTTAGCTAATATTATCTATAAGAATTTAAAAAAAGAAAACATAAAAGTAATAGAACCAACTATAAAAATTCTACCAGCTAATTGGGATCAAGATTACTATTATATTCAAAGAGAGATTAATATAAATCCTACTATTATTTTAAATTGTTTTTTTGATACCACAAATCCAAACATGTTATGTAGTTGTCTTATAAATCAAATTGTATCTTCCATTTTAGAATACATAAATGAATCTGACTTAAGATATAGCTATACCGTAAAAAAAGGAGATAGTCTCTATTTAATTTCAAAACAAACAAATACTTCCGTTGATAACATTAAAAAAGAAAATAATTTAGTATCAAACACCCTACAAATCGGTCAAATACTAGAAATCCCAGAAGCTAGTACCAGTACGAAAAGATATTTTTCATATACTGTAAAAAGTGGAGATAATCTTTATCAAATAGCTCGTAAATATGGTACTACTCTTCAAGAAATAAAAAATTTAAATAACCTAGTCTCTAATTTATTATCAGTAGGTCAAACATTAAAAATTCCCATTACTATAGAAGAAGATACTACTATTACTATTCCAGAATATGAAATATATACTGTAAAAAAAGGAGATAGTCTTTATACAATAGCTAAAAAATTTAATACCACTGTAAATGAAATCATGAAAACAAATAGTTTAGGTTCTACTACCCTATCTATTAATCAACAGTTAAAAATTAAAACTAAAAGTTCTAACTTGACTACAGTTTTAGAGTGTATTGGAGATCCTAATTTATATGAAGAAAAAGAAGAAGCAACGACTTATATAGTAAAAAAAGGAGATAGTCTTTATTTAATTGCTAAAAGATTTAATACAACTGTGAATGAAATTATAAAACTAAATAATCTAAAAAGTACTAGTCTATCTATTAATCAAGAATTAAAAATACCTAATACCTCAAGTAGTACAGGTTTAGAAAATATTAGCTATACTGTTAAAAAAGGAGATAGTCTTTATTCAATTGCTAAACAGTTTAATACAACTGTAAATAAAATTAAAGATAAAAATAATTTAACGACCAATTCATTAAATATTGGTCAAATTCTTATAATAGAAAGGGAAATTTAAATGAATAAAAATGAAGTTTATCAACAATTTCTAAAAGATAATCCATCAACTGGTATTTTAAAAGTCCAAATTTTTATGGCAGAGCAAGCAATTCCTATTCCTAATGTAAATATCACAATTGAAAAAGAAGTCTCTAAAATAGAGTTAAATTTCTTTGAAGGAATTACAGATGAAAGTGGTATTATCTCTAATATCATTTTACCAGCTCCTGATATTAAAAATAGTGATGAACCTGAATATGTTACTTATGAATTAATTGTAAAGCACCCTAACTATCTAGGTCCTACTACTTTTCAAGTTCCTATCTATAGTGGACAAAAAATGATTCAATATGTGACTTTAGTACCAAAACCAAAGGAGAATAAAAATGGATAGAAAAGCTGTATTAGAACCATTTATTCCTAACCAAATTATTGTTCATTTAGGAAAACCAGATGAAAATAGTAGAAATATTAGAATTCCTTTTATCAGTTATATTAAAAATGTAGCTTGTAGTGAAATATACCCTACTTGGCCTGAAAATGCACTTCGTGCTAACATTATTGCTATTATTACATTTACTTTAAATAGAATATATAATGAATGGTATCCAAGTAAAGGTTATTCATTTGATATTACATCTTTATCAAGTTATGATCAGGCATTTGTAGATGGTAGAACCTTATTTGAATCTATTACTCACATTGTAGATGAAGTATTTAATAATTATGTTGTTAAAGACGGTCAAATTCAGCCCTACTTTACTAAATACTGTGATGGTAAAAAAACAATTTGTGAAGGACTATCACAGTGGGGAACAGTAACTATAGCAAAACAAGGAAAAACTACTCTTCAAATATTAAAATATTATTACGGTGATGACATTAAAATAATTACTGATACTAAAACAATAGATCCTATTTCTTCATACCCTGGTGTTACTTTGAAATTAGGAGATGCCAGAGAAGAAATTAGAATTATTCAAAGAGAATTAAATGCAATTCATCAAAACTATCCCCTATTACCTGTTATTGATCCTGTTAATTTATTCTTTACTGTAGAAACAGAAAATACTGTTAAAAAGTTTCAAGAAATATTTAATTTACCTATAACAGGCACTATTGATAAAGCTACTTGGTATAAGATCAAATATATATACAATAGTGTAAAAAAAGTAAATGATTTATACACTGAAGGTATTCAATTAGAAGAAGTAGAAATAAAATATAGTACAGAATTAAAACATGGAGATTCTGGAGCTGAAGTACAGGTATTACATTATTTTTTAGGGGTAATTTCTTTCTTCGATGATGATTTACCATTATTAAGTGTTGATTCTATTTATACAGATAGCACTGTTCAAATGATTAATAATTTTCAAAAAAAATATAATTTAGAAGAAACAGGAATTACAGATAGAAATACTTGGAATAAAATTTTAGAAGTTTATCAAACTACTATTAAAAATATTCCTACTTCTTACAAAGAGTATATTAATGAAATTTACCCTGGTCGTTTTTTATCTCTAGGTATGTCTGGAGATGATGTAAAAGTACTTCAAAATTTTTTATTTAAAATATGTAGTAAATTTCATACTATTCCTGGGGTAAGAGTAACTGGTACTTTTGATGAATTAACAGAACGTTCTATTAAAGTATTAGAAAACAGATTTAATCATGAAGTAAATGGAATAGTTGGCCCAGTTACTTGGCAAAAAATAGTAGATTATAGTAAAGAAGAAATATAATAGCACAAACATAAATATCTTTTTTTCATATATTAAGGTAGAAAGGAAGGATTATATGTTTGATAATAGTAAATGTAATCAAGAAAAAGAAAAATACTGTAAATTACCAAATAACTGTTATTTAATGGGTCCGACTGGGCCAACTGGACCATTGTTTTATTCTTCTTTATATATTTTAAATAGTAAAGTTCCATATAATCTTTAAATCTCTTGAATTCGTACTATCATCATTGTATCCTACAATAATTTTATCTATAAAATCATTAACAACTTCTATACTTAAATTATCAATGTGAGTATATTTTTTAAATATATTTTTTTTATCTTTTATAGATTGTTTCTTCTTATTAGTAAGTTCAATCTCTTTTTTTACATTAGATATTCTTTCTTCTAATCTATTATTATCATCTTTATATTTATTCTTTAATAATAGATATTCTTTATCATCTAAAATACCATTAGCACGATCTTCATATAATTTTTGAAAATATGTACTTTTACTTGTTAATTCCTTATTTAAACTGTGTAATTCTTTATTTAAGATGTCTAGCTTATCCTTGAATAAATCATTTTCTACATCTTGATTTTTTATTTCTTCTAAATCTTTTTCACTATAAAAACGTTTTAATAAATCATTTATTTTAGTAATGACAAAATTGTGTAATTCTTCTTCTTTTAAATATTTACTATTATCACAATTAGTCCATTTTTCATTCTTGTCTTTACAACATAAATATCCAAAACCTAACTCATTACTTTTTCCACACTTACAAAAGACCTTATTACAATTCATACAAAATACTTTATTAGCAAAAGCATGAACTGTACCTGTTTTACAACTACGAGATTTTTCTTTCATACGTTCTTGAATATCATACCAAACATTTTTCTCAATAATTGAATCGTGCATATCTTCAGCTCGTATCCACTCTGATTCATCATTATGTACTAGTGTATGGTTTTTATAACTAACATACGTAGTTTTAAATTGTACTAAATCACCTATATAAACTTCATCAGTTAAAATCTTCTTTATTGCTTGTGAACTCCACTGATATTTTTTTCTAATAACAACATCAAAATCTAAATCCAAATCATTATCAGATTTTGTTATTACATCAAAATAAAACTGTTCGTGTTTACGATTTTCTTTTAATGATACTTCTAATTGATAACTAATCGTATGTGTTCTATCTATTGTATCAGCTACTACCGCTATGCAAGTTGTATTATTGGGGATAATATCATTTTCTTTCATAAGTACCCAATCATTAATATTAAAATTAGTAGTATCAAAATCTATTTTTGTAGTATAATAAATCTTCAATTTATTTTCAGAATATTTTTTCAAAGAAACTTCACACTTGTTATTAAAGTTCTTTCTATCAACTGTTATATAGTTATATGAAATTACATTTTTTAATACTTGTCGTTCATTATTATAAAAAGATACATTAACCTTATAAGCACCTGTTTTTTCAATATACTCATAACTCATGTATTCTTTAACCAGTGGGATACGAAGTTTAGAGCCATTATGATATTTATATTCTAATGGACTTAATACATTATCTTTATTAAGTCCTCTGGCAATCTTTTCTAAACCACTACCACTTAAATACTCATCATATATTCTTTTAACAATAAAACTAGCAACCGGATCAATAAGTAGATGATTCTTATTTTCTGGATCTCTTATATAACCATAAGGAGTAAACGAACCTGTAAACTCGCCATTTATTCTTTTAGTTTTAAATGTTTCCCTAATATTGATAGAAGTATCTTCAATATACCATTCATCAGTCATTGCTGTAATTTGACTTGTCTTTTTAGTTTCTCTTTTAGTATTATCAATCTTTTCAATACAAGTAAGAAACCTAACACCCCATTCTTTAAACTTATTATGAATGTATTTGTCAATAAGTTCTATATCTCTTGCAAATCTAGCCTGTGTTTTAACTAGTACAATATCAACATTTCCTTTTTCACATTCTTTAATCATAAGATTAAAGTTTGGTCGATCTCTGTCTGCACCTGAATAGTCCTCATCATTATAAACACCAACAACAGTCCAACCTTGTTCTTTTGCATAATTTCTTAGCATTTTTTCTTGATTTTTTATACTTTCTGATAATTCTTCTTTTGTAAGTTTGTTTCTATCCTCATCAGATAGCCTTAAATATAACACCACCCTTATAATAGTTTTTATAGTATTAATAGCTTTTTTAACATTACTCATAAAAATACAACTCCTTATTTTTAATCGTAATTTCAAGCTCATACAAATTATAACGCGCTCTATTCAAAATTACAGCACCTCAAAAATCTATTTTCCATTCTTTTAATAAGAAGATAATATTTCTTATTAAATATTGCTTTTAATTCTTCTTCTGTGGGATTTGGTGATGTAGTTTTAAACTCCTCTGTATATATAAAAGTAGTTTTCTTTTTATTCTTTTTATTATTCAAAAAATACCCCCTTGATTCTTTATTCTTCTTTAAATCTTATTCAAACAAAAAAAGATAAGAATAGTTTTGTAGTATTTTATCTATTCTTATCTTTTAATATATGTTAATTAAAATTTTCATTTTGATATAAATATAATTTGTTTTGAATATTCCTCAATAATCTATGTATTTTCCAATACTTATTATTCTTATTTACATATTCTGTTTCAACCATTTTTTCACAAGCTCTTTTCAATTTTCTATCATAATAAAATATCACTTTATTCTGCATTTTCATTAATGGATTCATTGCAGAATAAGGGGCTGTCATGAAATAAAATAATTTCATGACAGCCCCTTTTTACTCTATAAAGATAATTGAACCCCACCCATATTATCATAAGAATTAGTCAGTGTTGAATTACTAAAATAAATAACATTACCTAATCCTGAATTCGAAAAACTGTATGCACGATAAACTGAATTATATGATACACTGGTTGAAGCATGTTGATAACTTGCATATACTGTTGTTCCTGTATATGATTTAAATGACAAACGAGCTGAGTATGCAGAAACAGAAGCATTATTCATTCCAAAATCATTTAGACATACATAAGGAACTCTTTTTAATTCTGAAGTAAACCCAATACCACTATATCCAAAAGTTCCACTAGCTGTATTCCAAGCACCATCACCCGATGAATATGTGCTTGTATAATCTTGACTACCAATTGGTGTACAATCACCATTAAACTTAGTTGCTGTAGCAGTCATAGAACCAAATTGAGTACCATTAACTATATATCCATTACTACTAACCCTAGCAGCATAGATATCAAAGCTTCTGACACTAGGTAATTTTTTCCATGTTAAATCTGAAACAACAAATCTTTCTGTAGGTTTAGTTACATCTACTTGATAAGATGTTAAAGTTAATTTTTTATAATTTGTTTCATGTGTAGATCCTGCTCTTGAAGAAACTAAACTTAAACTTGGTATTTCATTTTCATAATCCCTCTCAGATATTTCTTCAACATAAGTAGAATTATTTACTGTTGTTTCTCTAAAATATTTAGTAGTAGTTTTATCTACTATTACATCATTAATTTCACCATATGAATCGTATAATTCTTGTGTTATACCATCAATTTCTTCTGCTGTAAATCCTAATCTAGTTAAATTGCTATATTGTTCTTCAGTAAAAGCTACACCTTTACTATTAGTATAATACGTATTGGTATAAGCAAAAACATTAGAACTCAACCCAATAGTCAGTACAAATGCAAATGAAAACAATCCTAAAAACTTTATTATTCTCTTATTCATAATTTACCTTCTTTCTTTTTATTTTATCAGTTTATAAGATACTTGTAATAAAACTTTGAAGTAATAAATAATATATCAAATAATAGTTGTATATTTATCAGCCTCCTTTTAATTTAATTATAATATTGAAGCAATTATAAATAAAGAGATTAATAATCACATATTATAAAAAACTACTTAATCAACCAATTTTCTTCCTCATTACATTTCATCTGTTGCTGTCCAACAATCAATTCATTTATTGACACGTCAAATATAGAAGCAATTTGCAATAATATTTCAACACTAATAGTATTTTGCCCTAACTCCCACTTTGAAATTGTAGTCCTGTCAACATATAGTTTTTGTGCTAATTGTTGTTAGGTTAATTTTCTAGATTTTCTTAATTCTGCAATAAACTTACCAGTTTTTCTTTGATCCATAATACCACCTACTAATAAAAAATAAAGCAGTACTAAAAAGTCTAGTACTGCTTGACCAAAATAATTAATTTTAATATTATAAAAATTAAAACCAGATAAAATTTATTAAATCTATATGCGTGCTAATTTTATTTACTTAATAATTCAAATAATTCTTTATCATCAAATTCAAAACTAATATTATCTTTCAAATTAATTACATAATATTCTTCTTCAACTATTGATTCTATATTCTTTAAATCTATTATATATGATACTTCTTTATTTCTAATAAAAGACATTCCGCGAGCTGTTCTAAGTGTTTCTATATAATCATCATTAACAAATTCAAAAAATAACAATCTTTTATTTGTTAATACTGCAGATATCATTTTTTGTCTATCACCTTGCTTAATTAATAATTCGTCAAATATTTTTACTATTTCTTCTTCATTCAATAAATCAAAATTATACATATTAATCATCACCTTTTAGACACTAATTATTTATACAGCAATGTATCACTTTCATTTAATTTAATTATAAAAAAATAATACAATTAATTCAAGTGATTTTTCATATTTTAATAATTTTAATTTCATTCCTGAAAAAAAATTAAAGAAAAAAATTACATCTGATGATTTAAAAGAATTAAAATTAAGTGTTATTACGAAAGAAGAAGTTATAGAACTATTTAACAAAGTAATCAATAGTGATCACAATGAAATTCAATATAAAATAAACCGTAGAACTCAAAATATAAATAATATTGATTATGAAATAGTTTACATGTTAGAAAATAATAAAATTACTCATGCAAAAATAAATATTAAAAACAATAGTTTTAAATTAGATAATGATTATTTAAAGCAAATAGAAACCAAAATAATTGAAGAAAATAGTTTTAAAATTAAAGACAAAGTTTCTATCAAAAATAATTATCAAGACTTAATCAATCTATTAAATAATATAACTGTATCAACATATTAAACGTAAAAAAACTCGTTTCTCTATTTAGAAACGAGTTTTAATTTATCAGTATATATAAGGATTTTAGAGCTTGAAATCACAATATAATATTTGAAGATTTAAACAATGGTGCAACTGGACCTAGAGGACCGGTAACTATTACTGTTGGCAATACCCAAACTGGTTTACCTAACTCTGATGCTAGAGTTAATAATAGTGGTACAAATGATAACGTTATATTAGATTTCGTAATTCCTCAAGGTCCAACAGGACCAATAGGTCCAGCAGGACCAACTGGACCTCAAGGATTAAGAGGTTTAACTGGTACAACAGGACCTCAAGGACCTCAAGGTGCAATAGGTCCAACTGGACCAAAAGGTGAACCTGGTCCTCAAGGTCAACAAGGTGAACAAGGAATAACAGGTCCTCAAGGACCTCAAGGGCCTACTGGACCAACTGGGCCAGCTGCTACTAGTGCCTTTGGTCGTAAATATGATAATTCTACAAATAATATTAACCTTCAAGAAAATGTTGCTCAGACAATTCCACTAGCAAGTAATGGCCCAAATTCAGGAATTGGTGTTGATACAGCTAATGCTTTAACTATCAACGAAAGTGGTACTTATAAAGTAGATTATTACTTTTCAGGTTCAACTAGTCAAAATGCTAATATTACAGTAGAAATAAATCAGAATCAGACATCAATTGGTAGTACTACTATTATAAAAGATACAACAGCTAATGTAGATACTGACTTTATAGGTAGTAGTATTAACTCATTTGCAACTGGAGATCAAATTACACTAACAATAGAATCAACCTCCACTGTAACCGTTACACCAACAACAGGTACTAGTGCATATTTAAATATTTATAAAATTTAATAATATCTTACCTAATAAATATAGTGTAATAAAAAGGAGTATTATTTATGTTAGAAAAAAATAAAAGCTATAGTAAATATAAAATACCAAATTCGTGTTATCTTATAGGACCTACTGGACCTATTGGTCCAACTGGTCCTACTGGTAGCACTGAAACAATTGAATTTAGAAATACTATAACAGGTGATGAAGGAAGCAGTGCTAAAGTTATTGATATAACTGGTGCACCCAATCATATTCTAGATATAGTTATTCCAAAAGGAAATCAAGGATTAATCGGACCAACTGGTCCTAAAGGTAGTAGCGTAAGCATACAAGGTTCTTATTCAAATTATAATGATTTTATAAAAGAACATCCTACTGGTAACATCAATGATGCTTACTTAGTTGATGGAGATTTATATGTTTGGTCAGAAAATAATAATAATTGGGAAAATGTTGGTAGAATTCAAGGCCCTAAAGGAGAAAAAGGAGAAATAGGTCCTATAGGGCCAACAGGGCCAGCTGGTATATCACGTTCTGCTTACTTGGTAACTTATAATTATAGTGAAAATGAAGATGGTATAAAAGTGCTACCTAATAACAGATTACCAATCGAAAGAAAAGAAATTGACGCTACCAACTTAGTAGATTTAAATACTAACGATAACACAATTAAATTTAATGAAATTGGTTATTATAAAATTTCTTTTATAGTATCAGCTTATACTCAAGCAACTGATATTGAATTTAACCCACATCGTGATTTTGTATCTCTTGGTTTTAAAATGATTAATACCGATAATATTTATATCGGAGCAAGTGAATGGATATATGATGAAACAGCTACTCAAATAATGGCTCATGGTATTATTTCAATAGAAAACCCTAATAATGTCTATGCTCTTTTTAATGTTGGTAATTATACTATTTTCTTAAATACACCCGATTTAAATGACATTAATTCAAATTCTTATTTTACTAATTCACTGATTACTATCATTATTGAATACTTAGGTAGACAAGAAATTTGATACACACAATTGCATAGAATAAATAGAGGTGTTTTATGAAAAAGTACAAAGTATGTGTTTACGCAATATGTAAAAATGAAGAAAAATTTATTAATCGCTGGGTTGAATCTATGAAAGAAGCAGATGAGATTTATGTTCTAGATACTGGTTCTACTGATAACAGTAGAAAATTATTAAAAAAATTAGGTGTAAATGTAAAAAAGAAAGTAATTAATCCTTGGCGTTTTGATGTAGCTAGAAATGAATCATTAAAAATGGTTCCATTAGACGCTGATATATGTGTATGCACTGATATAGATGAAGTTTTACTACCAGGTTGGCGTAAAGAATTAGAAAAAGTTTGGAAAAAAAAGACAAATCGTATTTTATATACTTATAATTGGAGTTTAGATGAAAATAATAATCCCCTAGTTTCTTTTTATACAGAAAAAATTCATGATCGAAAAAACTATATTTGGACACACCCTATTCATGAGGTATTAACTTATCAAGGAAAAAAAGAATATAAAGTTACAACTGATAGTATTGTATTAAATCACTATCCTGATAAAGAAAAATCCCGTAGTAGCTATTTACCTCTTTTAGAACTATCTGTAAAAGAAGATCCTGAAGATGATAGAAATATGCATTATTTAGGTAGAGAATACATGTATTATGGAAAATGGAATGAAGCAATTGATACTTTAATTAAACACTTGTCTTTAAAAACTGCTACTTGGAATGATGAAAGATGCGCATCTATGCGTTTTATATCAAGATGTTATCGTCATCTCAATCGTTATGAAGAAGCTAGAATGTGGTTAGATAAAGCAATAAAAGAAGCTCCTTATTTAAGAGATCCCTATATGGAAAGGGCTCTATTAGAATATGATTTAGAAAATTATGAAGAAGTAAAAAAATACTGCTTACTAGCATTAAAAATTAAGAATCATCCTAAAACATATATTAATGAAATTTTTAGTTGGAATAATACTGTGTATGATTTACTAGCAATTAGTTCTTATTATTTAAATGAATTAGATAAAGCAATTGAATATGAAAAATTAGCACTTACTATGGAACCTGATAATGAAAGATTAAAAAGTAATTTAGAAAAATTAGAAAAAATGAAAATGGCATAGGAAAACCCATGTCATTTTTAAGTGTTAAAAAATATTAAAAAATCAAATTTACCTTTCATATATATATGATATTGGTTTAGCATGATAATAAATTGTACTCATATCATTCATGCGTATTTCTAAATATTCTTTATCATTTATCTTCATAATATTCATAAAATTAGCTATTACGCCATTATCTGTTACTATAAATAAAAAGTTATCAGACCATTTTACGTTTTTAAAATTGGTAGTACCATCATCATTAAATTCCAAAGTCATATAAGTAGAACTTGGATTACTTTTTTGTTTATCTGGATTAAAATGAATATTTGGAAGAATCTCTTTTATCTTCCATTTACCTAATAATTCTTTATTTAATATAAATGGTTGATGATATTTATTATTAGCATCTTCTTTTATTCTTTCATCATCAAGTTCTTCTCTTACTAAATCATGAACCATTACATACACTTTTGGCTTTTCTTCTATATCATAAAACTCCATAAAAGGGCCAACAATTTGTACCTTCTTATCTTTTGAATATTCTATTATATTTTTACACGCTGTTGTTATGTCATTATTTTCTACATTTATTGCCGTTAAATAATCTGCCGTTGGATAACTAAATAAATGTAAATCTTTACTTTTATAAATTTTACTTAATTCTTTTGGTGTTAAGTGTGAAATAAAATATCCAATAAACAATTCAATATTTTCTTCTTTATAACCAACTTCTTCAGTAATTACTACTTTAGTTCTGGTATTTAGTTTTAGTTTCTTTACTTTCTTCTCTATATTTTCAAAATACTTATCTAATTCTTCTTGATTTCTTTTCTCTAAATTTATTCTTATTCCTACTACATCTATTTTTCTATTTGAATTAAAACCTACTTTATATTTCATTTTATTTTCTCCCCCATTTTTTAAAAATTCTAATTTTTTTATTTTAGAATCTAGTTGATTTTGTTGATTTTGTAATTCTTGTATTTTTTTAATAATTTTTTCTTCTGTTAATTCTTTTTTTAAATCTTTAATTTCTTCTAGTGTAAAACCATAATCTTTTAATTTTAAGATATGTTCTAATTCTTCTTTTTGATCTTCTGAATAATATCTATACCCAGTATATGGTTCTTTATATGATGGCTTAAATAAATCAATCTCATCATAATATCTTAATGTTTTTATTGTTAACTTATATAGATATGAAAATTCTCCAATTCTATACATACTTTTTCCTCCTTTCACTAACAGAATAAGGCCTAACCTTAAGGGGAGAGTCAAGACTTTTTATCAAAAATAGATAGAAACAAATAAAAATAAGTTCTATCTATACTATATTATATATTTTCTATTTTTTCTATTAACTTAGCATTTTCTTCTTTTAAGGAAATAATATAAGTAAATAATAAATTAAAATATTCATCTTCATTCGAATATTGCCTAAGTAAGATTAATTTTATCAATCTTTCTAATACTTCTATTTATAATAGTTGGTTTAGTATTACAAAAATCACATATTATCATTATTCATACTTTAAAGATTCTTCAATCTCTAATTACTTTTTAATAAACTTAATCATAGATTACACCTTCCAATGATTTTTCTTATAAAATGAGAAAATCAATCATTTTTGATTGATTCTATATATCAAAGTTCAAACTATTCGAACAGATTTCCCTATGGTGCGAGTGTCGTAGTTATCTACAACTCTTGCATAGCACGAATGATATAAATATCACTCACTAAATACATTTTACTAAATTATAGAAAAAGTATCAATTGATTTATGCAACTTTAATTGCTTTTTGTTACTTTTTTTACTAATTGAGATTTTTCTTCTTCATAATCATCTTCTAAAAATTCTTGTTCTAGAAATCTAGATATATTTTCTAATTCTTCCTTTCTTATTTGCTCTTTTTGAACATCCGATAAAGCAATAAATTGTGGTTGATAAGAATGATGACTATCTCTTGTTTGAATTTCTTCACTAGGATATAATTCACCTTCCATTATTCCATCTTTCATAAATGAATGCTTTGATTCTTTAAAACTTAAATATGTTTCAGGATTATTTCCTTGTTTTATTTTTTCATATAAGTCTTTAAAATTATAAATTATAGCATCAGCCAATCTTTCAGCATCAGTTATATAAATGTCACCATTAGAAATATGAAAATCTAAATCTAAAAATCTTTGTTTTGCTTCTTTAGTTAATTCGCCTGATTTACATTTACCTAAGTCTTCTAATACTGAAAATAATGTTTTACATTTTTTCTTTAATATAGAAGTATATATCTTAAAATATTTTAAAGAATATGGTTCAAATTGATATCTAGTCCTTAAGATTGACAATCCAAATCTTCGTGATTCTCTTTTAATATCTTCATCTGTCCATTTTGCAGGATTATTTGAAATTGGTTTATATGCTTTCTCAATCTCTTCTCTCAATGTTGGTTCCTCTTCATCCATTTTTTTATCTAAAAACATTTTTATTTCATCTTCAGTAATTGTAATGCCTGCTTCATTTACAAATTTTTCCATTTCACTAAAAGACATATGTAATTTTAATTCATCTACAAGAATTGTATTAATGATAAATGGGTCAATAAAATAACCATTTTCTCCATATATAGCATATCTATTTAATAAGTCAACATACTTATCAATTTTAACTCCCATAAGTTAAACCTCCCTTAATTACTAACATTATATCATGATTTTTAATGATTTTGATACTAATTTCCTAAATTTCCATATCAAAATCATTTTTTTCTTTGTTATCATCATGTTCTTTAGCAAATTTATAATCTTCTCTAATATCTTCTATTGTTTCATCACTAAATATTCCATGTTCATATAATTCTTTAGAAAAGTGCATATAATCTTCTCGATCATTTTCCTTTCCAATGATTCGTTTCTTGATAAAACTGATTAGTCTATCAAATAAGTTTTCAAAGTAATGAATAGTTCGTTTTAATTTTGAATTTCCTTCTTTTAAATCATCTATTTCATCTTCTTGTTTACCAATTTTCTTTTCTAATGATTTAACTTTAATATTTAAAGCTTTATTGTTTTCAGTAAGTATTTTAATTTTTTCTTTATTATCTTGTAATTCAGTATCAGCATTATTAAGTGTTACTGATAATTTCTGCATTTTCTTATATTCATCATTTGTAGTATTTACTTGCTGAATAAATTTTTCAATTTTCTCTTTATCTTCTTGTTTTAAAACATATTTATCCTTATTAGTTAAGGTAGTCTTTAAATTATCAACTATTTCCTTTACTTCATTTGAATTATTATCTAATTCTTTTGATTTAATACTTGCTATTTCTAGTTTCTTTTGGTTCTTTTCTAATTCATCTTTCATTGCTTGATAGTTATCCATATCTTTAACATGAATATCTTTATTTCTACCTTTTTTCTTTGTTTTTAGAATATTATTTAAACCATATTCTTTATTAAAACTTGCAATACATAATGTTCTCATTTTATCTTGTAATTCAATTAGTTTTGTTTTAGTAAATACATCACTTTTTCCAACTTGTTTTGACATGCCATTTTTACTTTTATATTTTATAGGTATACCTACAATATGCATATGTGGAGAAGTTTCATCATAATGAATAATAGCACTTGCTACTTTAAAATTAGATATTAAAGTTTCTAAATCTTTTACTTGTTCTTTATAAACATTAGACATTTTGTGTTTAAAATTATCATCTTTAGTATCCCAATATTTTTTATCTCCAAGTTCTATAATTATTTCACATGCCAAATCATTTTTAGAATTATCACTTATCTTTTTGAAGTAGTCATCTATTTTTCTATCATCTCTTGTTTGTTTAGAGTTATATTCAAGTCTTGCTTCTTCAAATTCTTCTTTATATAAATTCTTAACATCATCATATAGAGAAGTTGTTCCTCTAACTATTTCAATTAAATGTTCTTTATCATCATATTTACGATAATTATGTTTATCTACTCTTGATAAACCTCTAGCATTTTGAATTGCATTATTACTTAAAGAAGTAGTTCCACTAGCATTCGTTTTCGCTCTTGCTCGTGATACGTTTTTTCTATTTTTATCACTACCCAAATGTAGTGAGTAGGCAAGTTCTGACATATATAAATCACATCCTTTCTTTCAGCCTATTTTGTTTTTGACAAAATATTTAACCCCCTAGGTATTTTGACGTAAGCATCAAAATTACCTTGTGGGCTAGGGCTTCCCTAGAACCCTTTTTGACTTATTTCATAATGTTTTAAAACTTCGTAATAAAACAAAATTACATAAGTCTTATAAAATGCTTTTCCCACTTTCATTGAAACAAGTTTCAACAAAACGTGTTTGCATTTTATTCTTCTTCACATAGTAGTTCCTTTTTAACAGGTTTCACTCCAATTTCTATAGGAACAGGTTTTTTCATATAGACAACACTATCATTTGTTTCATCTGGTATATAATCAAATGCAGCATTTACATCTTCCATTTGAAATTCATCTTTACCCCTTATATAGATAATTCCATATCTATATTCTTTCATCTTAATATCAGGATCAATCTTATTATAATCTTCCATAGGAAATATTCTAATAATCGCTCTATCATCATGAATAAAGTTGAAACAGAAAATTCTATCTTCTACATAATAGATTGCTTCCTCAAAACCTACATCATAGTATTGCCTTAATCTCATGATATGTTTTCCTATTTCTTCTTCTGGAAGATAATTACTAAATCTTAAATGTCCTACTAAATTACCAAATAATGCAGGTGTTTTAACATCAATATAACCCATTTCAAATAATTCATTACAAGGTTTACAAATTGATTCTCTAAAATCAATATTATCTACATAGATATAATCATTCATCATACCTAGTTTAATTTCATCAACATAAGACATCACTAAACTTGCTTTTTCTTCTCTCGTATAATCTTCCCAAGTTTTCGTTTTTTCTTTGTATTCTTTTTCTAATTTAACTTTATTAATATAGTCAATATCTCTTTTTAAAAGAATATCTTGGGGAGTAAAGTTTAATTCTTCACTAGTTTCTGTATCATTTAATTCTTCTTTTAGTTTTGTAATGGTATCATCAACAATTTTCTTTTCTGCATTATATTCTTCTAAACTAAACGCCTCATTTATATATGCTTTTCTTATTCTCTCTAATTTATCATTTTGTTTCTTTAATTCTTTTTCTATTTGTTCTTTTGGCTCATCAAATTTTTGCTTAATCATAGGCAAGAAGAATTGATTAACAACACTATCATATTCTACTAATTCATCTATAAAATTATCAAAATATTCTTCTATCATTTTTTCTTTAATTGTTATCTTACAATCATTACAATAGTAATAATAGTAGGAATTACCATTTTTCTTTGTTGTTGCTTTACCACCTAGTATTCTTCCACATTTAGGACATTTTAATTTTTGTAAGAATAAATAAGTTAAAGTTCTTTGATAACTTCTTGAATTTCGTTTCTTTTGGACTTGGCATTCTTCCCATTTATCTTTATCAATAATAGGCTCGACTACATTAGAGTAGTATGTTGGATGTTTTGTTCTTTTTCCATGAACAAAATCTCCCTTATAAATCTCGTTTTCTAGTATGGCAAGAATAGTAGAATCTCTCCAATTTGTTTTACCTAAAACTTCTTCTTTATTTAAAATATTAGAAATAGTTTGATAAGAATTTCCATTGTAATATAAATCAAATATTCTTTCTACAACATTTTTAGTAGAATAATCAATTACTAATTTTTTATCTTCATGTTTATATCCTAGTGGGGCTTGATTTGGTATATGTCCTTGCTTAATCGCTCCTGCTAAACCTATTTTAGTTCTTTCGCTTGTTCTTTCTATTTCATTTTGACTAACTGACATAAGAAGTCTTGATACCATTTTACCATTAGCATTAGTAGTATTTATTTCATCATTAGCACAATCTAAGTAAGCATCATTTTCATCTAAAAAGGTCATTAACTTTTCCCAATCATAAATACTTCTAGTTATTCTATCTAGTTTTAAGGCTACCATAGTGTTTATTTTCTTGGCTTTGATATCTTCCTTTAATCTTTCAAATTCAGGTCTTAAATTGCCTTGTTTAGCACTAATTCCAGCATCTGTGTAATAATCAACAATCTCATAACCTTTAAATTTACAAAATATCTCTAATCTTTCTTTTTGTTCTAGTAAACTAAAACCCTCACGAGCCTGATCCTCAGTTGAAACTCTCATATATAGACCACATAATTTCTTTTCTTCCATTTGTTATCATCTCCCTTTTACAAAGAAAAAGGTGTCAAAAGTATTAAGTGTTTAATACTACTGACACCTCATAAAGTCTAAATAAGTATATAAATTCTCTTTGATTCATCTATTTAACCCCCTTAAATAGATATAAAATCTCTTGATGAATATTCTATCACTATTTTATGAAATGTCAATTATTGCCAAATTAAATGCTTTTTAAATAATCTTCTAACTCTGATAGTTTAATCTTTTGAGATAAATTCTTAATATAAATCTCATTAGAATAATTAAAAGCAAGAAATGTTATATCTTTAATAATTATCTTATGTGGTTCTATGTAGGAAAGATTAGTTTTAGCCACCTTATGAATATAACCATTTATAAAAGTAGGTGTAGTATGTGAAAACTCACATATAAACTCTAATCTTTGTTTTAAAGATTCATCAAATGTAATTTCTTGCTTAATAATATTTATCATAAACACCATCCTCTCTTTTAGGATGATTTTTTATAAAACGAAAAAATCAACCCAAATTGAGTTGATATTTATATTAAAGTTCGAATAGTTCGAACAGATTCGACACTGGTGCCCGAAATCGGACTTGAACCGACACGGTATTGCTACCAGTGGATTTCGAGAAATACGAGGTAATTTGTTAATACAAGTGTTTTCCATTGAAATATAAGCATTTTCACTGAGTTTCAACTAGTTTCACTTTAAATCAATTTATATAACTTTGTAAATCAAACCGAAGTCATTCCCACTAATATCCCACTAAATTAGCACTTAAGATTATTCTTGTGGAAATTTTCCCACATACTATATTTTATAAGCATTAATGGCTTTATTTTTATATTTGGTGCGAGTGGTTAAGTTATTTCAAACTTTTACTCACAAATTGGAAATTAATAATTTAATATCAATTTCTATTAATATTTTACTATGTTTGTTTGTTTATTCAATACTATTTTTGTTATTCTTTAAAATTTTATCCATTTAATGCTCCAGACATAATTCTATATTTAGGCTCATTATTCCATATTTGTAATAATTTATCAAAATTTTCATCTGGTTCTAACATTAAAATTGCTAGTTTATCAAGTTCCTTATATTCTTCTTCTGTTAATTCAAATTTCTTATCTTGTATATATTTTGGCAAATGTAAAAATATTATTTCATCATTCGTTAAAGAATGAAAATCATAAAATAGTCCTCTCAATGACGCTTTCAATCCCAATGTTGCAGGGTCAGAAGCATAATATATTTCTTCTGTTTTATATTTATTATTTCTCATACCTAAATAAGCCTCTGCCCCAAATATAAATTTATCTCTTGTTATATCATTTAAATCAAATCCCATTTCGTGGTCTGGACAATGTTCATCAGCGTCAACTAATACCCATCTATTTTTTACTTCATCAAAATATTCAGTAATCCAATGGTCATAAGCAACTCCATCATATTTTATATATGGTGCAAATCCATTTCTTGTTCTTGCAGAATACCCTTTTACTTTTAATGTTGCAGCGAGTAAAATTGCTTCTCCCCTGCAAGTAACATGTATCTTATCTTCTGCTTTTCTATTTTTATTATAATTGTTATCTTTTCTTAATAATTCACTAATCATACTAATTGCAGTTGGAAACAAATCATCTTCATAGTCCAATCTTGTAATAGGTACTTTTGTCATATTTCCCCAAAAACATTTTTCTTGTTTTCTGATATCTGGATTATCAAATGCTACTGGATGAATAATTTGTTTTCTTTGAAGTACACACAGTTCATTTATATTGTCAGTTAAATTACTCATAAAATCTTTGTATAATCCTAAATCAGTATATAAACTTGTTTGTTTATAAAAATCTAATATTTTATTATCCATTATACCACTCCATTATATTTTTTAATTCTTTTCTAGGTCTACGATTAGGTTTTTGATCTGAATAACCAATAGAAATTGCAGATATTACTTGCATATTTTCATGTCCTACTAATTTTGCAATATCTTTTTGAACATAAACTGTATCTGCTATCCAAAGTGAGCCTAATCCTAAATCAGTTGCTGTAAGACAAATATGTTCAATTGCAGCACCTATTGAAAGACAATCTCCTATAATCCAATCTTGATCATGTTCTTTTAATATTAAAATTAAAACTGGTGCTTCCTTTATTATATTAGCAGTATTAATAACAGAGCTACCTTTTCTATCTGTTGTTTGCAATAACTCATTTTCTTTTTTTATCATCATATCTGCTATTTTATTTTTAATTGTATCTTGTACTACTACGAAATTCCAAGGTTGTCTATTTTTTGCTGATGGTGCTAATCTAGCATTATCAATTAAACATTCAACTACTTCTTTACTTATCTTTTTATTAATATACTTTCTTATACTTCTTCTCTTATCAATTACTTCATTTAATTCCATTTTAATCATCCTTTCTACAACTAACAATAAATTCTTTAAATATATTATTCATTTTGTCATCCTTTTTATATAAACTTTCTGGATGAAATCTTACACCAATATAAAATTTCTTATTTTTTGATTCAATAACATCTGGATAATTATCATCACAAAAACCAACTTTATCTAGTTTATGACATTTTTCTACAAATCTTCTATGTCTTGAATTAACCATAGTTTCTTTTGCTTTTATAATCTGATAAAATTTAGAATTTTTATTAACAAATATTGGATGAACATAATTATCAAATGAACTATCATGTTTCTCTGGATTTTTAACTTTTCCAATAGTTCCATTTAATGCTCTTGCAACACTATTTTGACCAGCACATATACCCAAACATGGAATGTTATTTTCATAGCAATATCTTGCAATAAATGGTTCATACGATTCATTAGTATTTCCACCTTGCAAAATAATGCCATCACATAATTCTATTTGCTTAATTATATTTTCTTTATCTAAAAACTTATCATATATAAGCCAATCATCACCTGCCATTTGTACTTTTTCGTTTGGTGATAATATTCCTATTGCAATTCCTCCATTATCAAATATTGCTTGTTTTACTTCATCTCTTATTCGTGAATCTTGTCTTATTAAATCTTTATCTTCTTCTCTATGTTTTGCAACAATTCCTATTATTACTTTTTTACTTTCTTTTCCCATAATCTATATTTATATACTCCTTTTTCACCAGTCTTAACATTTACAAAATTCATATTTTCATAGTATTTTGTTAAACCATCATTACTACCCCATGAATCTAATCTTAAATATTCTTTTCCATCTTCTAAACACTTTTGATATGCAAATTCAAGCATGACACTTCCAATTCCTTTATTTCCTAGTCTTGTTGCAAAATGATGTAAAAAATATGAATCATTATCATTATTCCAATACTCTTCATCACTTTTTTTAGTAGCATTACTCCAACAACTTCATTTTTAATCTTTGCTACATACAAAAAGTTTTCTTTCATCTGCTTTAAAAAATATTCGTTATTATATTTATTAGGATACCAATTAATTTTCCATTGATTAATTTTATTGTCAATAAACCATTTACATCTTTCAATTAAAATATCATGAATTGCATCCATCTCATATTCTTGAGCTAAAACTATTTTTATATTACTTTTCATAAACTTCATAATCCTTTTATACAATTTTACATAAATAAAATCAAAAAAGATAAACAAATCTGATTCTAATTTTGTTTATCTTCTATTATTGGTATATAAATATAACAATTATTTTCAGTATATAATTCGATATGCATATCTTCCATAATATTGTAATTAGTAGAAGGAAGCCATCTAGAATAAATTGCATTATCAGTTTTAACTATATCTTTTTGTTCTCTTGAGCCAACATTAAAAATTACATATTTGCCCTTTGGAATTACAAATTTTTCAGTATTTTTATATTTTATCTTGCAACCAACTAAATAAATATATTCATTTTCTCTATGAAATGATACACCATATTGTCCAACTTCATTAAATTTCTTATGTAATCCATTTTCCTTTATTTCTTTATATAATTTTCTAATATTATACAGAGAATCATCATGTCTATCTGATACAACTTTTTTACAGTAAATTTCAATGTTATCAATTTCTTTTATTTCATAATCTAACTCACTATAATTGTTATTATAATTGAATTTTAAAATAGGAAATAATTTAAATTGTTTATTACTTGTTTTGCATTCACTCGGCGTGATTCCAAATAATTTCTTAAAAGCTCTAGAAAATGATATAGCAGATTCATATTGATATTTGAGTGCTAAATAATCAATTACTTTGATATTTGTTGTTTTTAGTTCTTCAAAAGCTTTGCTCAATCTTCTTTTTCTAATATATTCAAAAAGAGATATACCAGCTAAAAACATAAATATTCTTTGAAGCGAGTATTCTGATACACCAACAATTTTTGCTAAATCTTTATATTTTATATCTTCAGTTAAATTTTCTTCAATATAATCTATCATATTATTCAATAAATCATAGTTCATAAATACCACCCACAGATTAATAATACTATATAATAGTATAACATTTTTTGATTTTTTTTATATTATCTTTCTAAATCATCATCTTTTCTTCTTGTTGTTAGAAAATAGTAGTATCTTTTAAGAAGTTGGTATATAAATATTAGTTTAACTCTTTTATAAATGACTTTAATTCGTTTATTTCAAGTTTGTTTGATAAATTTTACCTACATAAATTGTTTTTGAGTAATTAAAAGCTAAAAAAGTAATACCTTTAATTATTATTCTATGTGGTTCAATGTATGATAGATTTGTTCTATCTATCTTTCTTATATTACCATTTATTATTGTTGGAGTAATATTACAAAATCCACATATGAATTCTATCTTCTTTTTCAATTCATCATCAAGCTCTAATTCTTTCTTTACAATATTAATCATTAAAACCTGTCCTTTCTTTAATTAACAAAAAAAATACCAACTTCTTTTAGAAATTGATATTTTCTATATTAAATCCAAAACTATAAAAGTCTGGACAGATTCGCCAATGGTGCCCGAAATCGGACTTGAACCGACACGATATCGCTACCAGTGGATTTTGAGTCCACCGCGTCTACCATTCCGCCATTCGGGCATGACTAAATTATAGCAAAGATTTCTTCATAAGTAAATAATTTTGAAAAAGAAGCTACTTTTAAAATAGCTTCTATTTTATTAATGATTCTCCGTCCATTTCAACTGGTACTGGAATTTTTAATAAATGTAATAATGTTGGCGCAATATCAGCAAGTTTTCCATCATCTTTTAATTGAATATCATCTTTTGTTACGATAAAAGGAACTTTATTCGTAGTATGTGTTGTACAAGGGGTACCATCTTCATTTATCATAATATCACAGTTACCATGATCTGCTGTAATTACTAGTATTCCCTGTTTTTCTTCTACTTTTTGATATAATCTACCAATACATTTATCTAAGAATTCAACTGCCTTTACTGCAGCATCATAGTTACCAGTATGTCCTACCATATCTCCATTGGCATAATTTAAAACAACTAAGTCTAAATAATCCTTATCAAGTTCTGCTAATAATTTATTTGTTACTTCTTCAGCTGACATTTCTGGCTTTAAATCATAAGTAGCTACTTTTGGAGAATTTACTAAAATACGCTTAGAATTTTTTAAAGCAAGTTCTACTCCTCCATCAAAAAAGTAAGTAACATGAGCATATTTTTCTGTTTCTGCAATACGCAACTGATTAAGACCCAAATCATCTACATATTTTCCTAAAGTATTATTTAACTTTTGAATGTCAAATGCAGTAATTCCCTTTACACTATCAGTAATTGGCATCATAGACACTAACTTTACATTTTCTAACTTCACAGTATCCATATCTACTAATTCTGGATTAGTAATTGCTGTAAACATTTCTCTTAATCTATCAGGTCGATAATTAAAAACAATAATACCATCATTATCTTCTAATTTACCATTTGCTAAAACAGAAGGCTTTATAAATTCATCGGTAATACCATTACTGTATTGACTGTCAAACAATTCACTAACAGAAGAATATCTTTCTCCAATACCACTCACAATCGCATCATAGGCAAGTTTAATTCTATCATAATTATTATCTCTATCCATAGCATAATATCTACCAGAAATCGTAGTAATAATTCCAAGGTTATTTTTAGAAATAGATTCTTCTAATTTTTCAACAAAACCTTTTCCACTATGAATATCAGAATCTCTTCCATCAGTAAATAAATGAAAATATACTTCATTAATGCCCTCTTTTTTACACATATCTACTAAAGCTAGTAAATGATTAATATGAGAATGAATACCTCCATCACTAATTAATCCCATAATATGAAGTTTAGAATGATTTGTTTGTGTATGATGAATCACTTTTAAAATATTATCATTTTTATAAAAAGACTCTGTTTCAATAGCATGATTAATAAGTTCAAGTGGTTGATAAACAACACGACCTGCTCCTATATTAATATGTCCAACTTCAGAATTTCCCATTTGACCCTTTGGTAAACCTACTAATTTTCCTGATGCCTCTAAACTAGTATGTGGGTATTTTGAAACTAAAGAATCAAAATTTGGTTTATTAGCATTCTTAAAAGCATTTCCCTTTTCTTCTTTTCTTAAACCACATCCATCTAATATACATAAAACTACTGGTTGTTTCATTTTATCCCTCTTTTCAAAATAATTTTAACATAAAAATACCCATTATAAGCAATAAATTAAATTCAAAATAACATGATTTTACGCCCGAAACATAAACTATAGAGAGGAGAATGTTTATGAAAGAATATAAAAGTGAAAATTGTTACCATATTTTTCCTGGAGCAACCGGACCAATAGGTCCTACTGGTCCAACTGGAATACAAGGTCCAACTGGATTAACAGGGCCAACTGGTCCTACCGGATTACAAGGTCCAACCGGACCAACTGGACCAAGTGGAAGTCAAGAAGCAAGAATATTTGCACATAAATATAATGATGAAGGCGATACAATCGAACTAACAGCGAATGTACCAACAAAAGTTCCTCTTGCGATAGCAGGACTTGCAACCGATATTTCTGTAACTTTAGAAAATAGTATGATCGTAAACACTTTTGGTACTTATAAAATTGAATACTTCTTTTCTGGTTCTATTAGTGATAATGCTGCTTTAGTAGTAGGGGTTGATAATAACGATATTTCTATAAATGGTACTGAAATTAGTAAAGACATGATAGCAAATACAGATATGGATTTTAATGGATCTGTTGTTAGTATTATTAATCCTAGAGATATTATTACGATAGCTATAAGAGCTAATAAAAATGTAACACTAACACCAGCTCCAGATTTAAATGCTTACCTAATTCTAACAAAATTAGATTAAAAAAAGTGGCAATACGCCACTATAACTGTTCTTCAGTTTCTTGATACTTAGAATGATATAAATCTGTATCATCTTTTGTATCTTCTGATAGATTTTCTTTGATATCAGGTAAATCATCAATAGTAGCAAGACCAAAGTAATCTAAAAATTCACTCGTTGTTTTATAAAGAATGGGTCTTCCTACAACATCACTTCTACCAACTTCTTTTAAAAAACCTTTAGCCACCAACTTACGAATCATTTGACTACTACTAACGCCACGAATTTCATCCACTTGAATTCTAGTAATAGGCTGATTATAAGCAATAATAGCTAATGTTTCTAAAGCTGCCTGTGATAAAACATTACTTTCTGGATTTTCAATTAGTTTTTGATAATACTCACGGTGTTCTTTTTTAGTAGTTAATTTAAAAGTATCTCCTAAAAAACTAATCCTAATACCACTATCATCAGCTTCATATTTTTCTTTTAAACGACTAATTAATTCTTTTGCATCTTCTAGTGTAACATCTAATATTTCCATCATTTGATTAATCGTAAGACCATCTTCTCCTACTACAAAAAGTAAACCTTCTAATACTGCTAATTTATTCATACACTCACCGCCTCACAAATAATATTATCAAAATTATTTTCTTGATAAATCATAAGTTCCTGTTTTTTAGCCATTTCTAATACTGCTAAAAAAGTAACTACAATATATTCTTTTGTAACAACATCAAATAATTCAAAAAAATCAACCTTTTTCTTATCTTTTAAAATAGAACGAATACTACTTCTTCTTTCTTCTACCGTAATTTCTTTTTTAGTAACAGTGGTTGATAAAGGTTTTTCTAATTCTTTTCTCTTTAAAAACTTTTCAAATGCCTTCATTAAATCATCTAAAGTAACATCACTAGTAATTACAGTACCTTCACTTGCATATTCCTTTAAATTATCAGGTGCTTTTGTATAAAATTCATGTCTAATTTCTTCTAATTCTTTAAAGTTTTTCGTCATATCTTTATACTTTTGATATTCAATTAACTTTTGAATTAATTGCTCTCTTGGATCTAATTCTTCTTCCTCTTCTTCCTCTTTATATCTTGGAAGTAACATTTTAGACTTCATTTCCATAAGTTCACTGGCCATTACTAAATATTCACTAGCTACATTTAAGTTTAACTCTTGCATACTTTTAATATATTTTAAATACTGATCTGTAATATCAACTATCTTAATATCCCAAATATCTACTTTTGATTCTTTAATTAAATGAAGAAGTAAATCAAGTGGTCCTTCAAAAGTATCTATTTTTACTTCGTACTCCATGTTATCACCTATATTTCTATAAGCATTATACCATAAAACCAAGTAGGAGCCAAAGAAAAATACTATAACCAATAACATTTTAATAGAAACTCTGTTATAATAATGATGTTGGTGATAAAATGAAAAAATTTACGATGCGTGATGAAGAATTTATTTGTGAACATTGTAACAAAAAAGTAGAAAAATTAAATTATACTGCTAGGGATCATTGTCCTTACTGCTTATATTCAAAACATATTGATATTATGCCAGGTGACAGATTAAATAAGTGCCTTGGATTATTGAAACCAATTGGTATAGAAAAATTTAAAGATACTTATAAAATCATCTATCAGTGTGAAAAATGTCATGAGTTACATAAAAATATTATGGCAAACGATGATGATTATAATATAATCATTGAATTATCAAAAAATAATTAAAAAACAATAAGGAGATATGCATTTAATATATGAACAATTTAAAAACTACAGATTGGAAAAAAATTGCCTATTTAATTCAAAGACTAGATATTACGAAAAAAGAAGATACAACTGAATTTTTAGAAAATTTAAAGAAACTACGAAAATTATTAGAAGAAGGAAAAATAAATATTACCAATAATGAAATTTATTTATCTTCCCTACTTCATGCAATTTATAACGGAAACTGTCCTATCGAATATAAGAAAGCTTATTTTTATGAAAAAATTTATATGTTAGATGAACTAGGAATAGAATCTATCCAATTTAATCCTGAGTTACTAAAAAAAGCATCTATTAAAGAAGCTTTTAGTTGCTCTCAAAAAGAAGATCATTATGTAATAAACAGATGTTATACAGATGGTTCTTTTCAATTAAAAAGTAATCTAGAAAATCCTACTAAGTATAATTATAGTTTAGATTTAATAGGTCTAACCAAAGCTAAATATGTACTAACATCAATAGTAAAACAAGAAAAAGAAGAAAAGAAATCTTTTGAGATAGTAAAATCAGAAATCATTTTAGCTAACTTTAATGGAGAATATCCTAGAAAATCAGAACTAACTGGTAAAATAACGCCTGAAATTAAAGTACCTTATCAAACGATAGAACCTTATATACAGCCAAATATGATAGAAGTATTTTCTGTTTTCTACCCCAATGAATTAGAATGTAAGAAAAGATTAACTAAAACTAAAAATGGTAGTTATTACTATAAAGAATTTAAGAATGAGAAAAAGTCTTCCAATTAGGGAGACTTTTAATTTTTTGGTTTAAAAAATAATGTAAAGATAAAAGTGAACACAATTGCTGCTGTAATACCTGATGCTGTTAAATCAAACATTCCCATTAACAGTCCCATAATTCCCATATCACTTGCTTTTGCTAAAGCTCCATGAATTAAAGAATGACCGAAACTAGTAATTGGTACTAGTGCTCCTGCTCCTACATGATTAATAATTTGATCATAAATACTAAAGGTATCTAAAAAAGAACCTACAACAACAAATATACTAGTAATATGTCCTGCTGATAACTTAGTATTATCAAGAATTACTTGTCCAATTAAACAAATAAGGCCACAAAACAAGAATGAATTTATATATACCATTATTTAATAACCTCCAAACTAACAGCATGAGCAATACTTAAGATATTTTCATGTTGGTATACCATAGTTGGTGAAAATAAAGCTCCTGTTGCTACTAATAATACTTTCTTTATCTTTTTCTTTTTTAACATTTCTATAACTAGACTATAATTAACTAAAGCACTACACACAGGACCAGATCCACCTGCTAATACTTCTTTTTGGGTTTCTAAATCATATAGCATAACGCCACAATCATTATAATTACTACTAATATCAAGTCCATACTCTGTTTTCATAAAATCGATTAAAATTTCTTTTCCATATAATCCTAAATCTCCAGTTAAGATAAGATCATAATAACTAGGATCTCTATTCATATCTTTTAAATGTCTATAAATTGTATCAGCAGCAGCTGGAGCCATAACACTACCCATATTAAGTGGATCAGTTTGATTATAGTCAAGAATTCTTCCAATCGTTGAGCTTTCTACTTTAATACCAGTATTTTTATTAGTAAGTAACATACTAGCTCCACCAGTAGCCGTAAAAGTAGCCGTTTTAGGTTTAGGAGCACCATACTCAGTTGGATTACGAAATTGTTTTTCACTAGACATATTATGAGAAGAAGTAGAACTAATCACATTCTTAACTTTACCACTATCAATTAAACTACTTCCTAAAATAACTCCTTCAATACTAGTAGCACAAGCACTATAAATACCTAAAAAAGGAAAATTAAATTTTTCAGATGAATAACATGATGAAGTAATCTGATTCATCAAATCTCCTGATATAATAACATCAATATCTTCTTTATCTTTTTTTGCTTTCTTTAAAACTAAACCAATACTTTCTTCTAACACTTTTGCTTCTGCCATTTCCCATGATTTTTCACCATTATATAAGTTATCAAAGGTCTTATCAAAATATTTTTTCAAAGGTCCCTTAGCTTCATAAGGACCAGCTACGGTACTAGTTTCTTCTACAAATACATTTTTATATTCAAAAGTCATAATTACCCTCCCATAATAATTAATCTAAGAAGTCCAAAAAACCAAGCTGATACTACTCCATATAAAATAACGCTACCTGCTAGTTTAAAAATATTACTACCAAGTCCAAAGATGGGTCCTTCTTTACGATATTCAATTCCAGCACTAGTCATAGAATGAGCAAATCCCGTAATAGGAATGATTAAACCACATTTACAGAATGTCACCCACTTATCAAAAAATCCTAACGCTGTAAATAAACTAGCTAAAAAAATCAAAGTAACTAACATAAAAGTGGAAGCATCTTTTGTAGAAATATCAAACCAAGTAGAATAACATTCTGTTAAAACTTGTCCAATTACTCCTACAATTCCACCAGTCACAAACGCAATAAAAGCATTTTGTCCTCTTGTTTCAGTTGGTTTATGTTTACTAACAATTTCTTCATACTTCTTTTTTTCCATTTTCATCACCTACTAATAAATTTTCCAAAATGAAAAAAATTATACAAAAAAAAAGAAAGGTACTAAATATTTTTAATATCTTTCTATTCGCAAACAGATTCATTTACTTGTTCAAGTCCTTCTTTATCAGTAGCTATAATACTTAATAATTTATGATTAGTAAATATAGACTCAATATCTTCTTTTTTACTATTACCAATAGAAGCAAAAGTAAATTCATAAGATTTTCCTTCTTCTATTTCTGGATTTAAACTTTTTTTAACTTTAACTGTGAATACTTCTTCATCTTGAAAAGCACGAAGCGTTAGATAAATATATTTGCTATCATTACTTTCTGTAATATCACGCACTAAATAAGTTTTCGTAAAAGTACAAATATAAGCTTCCTCTTGACAGAATCCTTCTTTTTTAACCATATTACTTGGTCCAAAGTAATAATCACGATTACCATTAGTAGTATGACATTGAAGTAAAGAAATATCTTGATTATTTATCTTTATACTTCCACCATCACCATAATTTAATTTATTATCATTTCCAATTAAATGAATTACTTCATCTATCGTAATTTGTTTTGCTTCTAGTGCTTTATCAAGTTCCAAATCATGATCACCATAATCTACTATAATTTTTCGTAATCCATATACATAATAATGATGATTCTTGTCAGTATAGTATAAAGATAATTTACTACCACCTTTTTCAACAATCAATTTTTTTTGATGATTATTTTTTTCATCTTTAAATTCATCATAAATAAACATACAAATTAAACTTAAAACAATTAATATTATAATACTACCAAAGATTTGTTTTTTTGGCATAATATCACCTACTTCATATATATTCTATCATAGAAAATGAGAAATAAATAGTTAAGCTGCCATTTCTTTTTTTAATTTCTGTAAAATTTTACTTTCACATCTAGAAACATTTACCTGATTCGTACCCAACACTTTTGACACTTCACTCTGTGTCATATCTTGATAATAACGTAGGTCAATAATTTTCTTTTCTTCTTCAGATAACTTATCTAGTTCAAAATGAAGGGCTAAAATATCTTCATCATATCCCATTTCATAATAAGGAATTGTATCATATAAACTAGTATCTTTTCCTTCTTCATCTTGATTTATAATATAATCTGTACTTAAAACAAATTCTTTAGCATAAATAGCGTCTAGTACATTTTTTTCATCTTCCTCTAAAATAGTAGCAATTTCACTAACACTAGGTTCTCTATTAAATTTATCTTTTAGTCTTTCTCTACATATTTCTACTTTTTTACTTAAAGCAAGGATTTCTTTGCTTGGTTTAATATTCTTATCATTTCGTAAATATTCTAATATTTCACCACGAATCCAAAAAGTGGCATAAGTAGAAAATTTAGTTTGAGGATTAGGAATATACTTATCAACTGCCTTTAAAAGGCCTATCATTCCTACTTGTTTTAAATCTTCAAAATTAGAATAACAGCTATACTTACTAGCAATTTTACACACTAATTTCTCATACTTCATGATAAATTCCATAATATTCCTCCTATATATGAATTAATTTTAAAGCACCAAGTTCATTACTCGTATGTTCAATTTGTTCAAAAGCAGTTTTAATTTTTAAATTATCAGAAAACTGATGATGATACCCACAAATAACTAATTTACCATCATGTAAAGTAATATCAAAATAACGATTTAAAATAGCTTGTATTCCTTCTTCATCAATTTCTTCTAAGTTTTCTAAATTCACTACAAAATATAAGAGCCCCTTTTCATGAATCATAGTATCTAAACAATCACTAAATTTTGTATAGGTATTTCTATCTAGTTTACCATCTAATCTCACAAATAACATACCTCTAATAAACTCCAAATTAATATCTAACATATTCCACCTCTTATTTTTTAGTATATTTAATATAGCCCTTTTTATAAAAATTTTATACACTTTCGACAAAAGCTTACAAAACTTCCTACTTATATTATTTGAAAAAAAAGAAAAATTACTTACAATAAAGCAATTTTTCTAAAAATATTTTATTTTGTTTAAACAAATTCATTTAAAATAGAAACTATTAATTAGTATTAACCATTTTTTCATATTTTTTAAGTCCTTATTTAGATTACCATCTACTATTATTTAATTAATTTCCAGTATTATTTGACCATTATTTATAGGAATATTATTATAATTTGCATCCATTAAAGTAAATTTTCTAACCGGTGCATTAGGATTAACTATTTCAACTGTTTTATTTTGTTCAGTTAATATAATTGATTTCAAAGTATCATCAAAGGTATGTCCACCATCACTAGCTACTTGTTTATAATATATAGGTAATCCACCTGTATTAGAAAAAGGTACATTTTCAAATGTAGCATTACCATTTTGATTAGTAGTAACTTCTAATCCTTGTACAGTACCAGTAGAATCCGTTCTAATAAATCTAGCTCCTACTACATCTATTCCATCATTGTCTACTACATGTAATGTTAAAACACCATCAGCACTAATAGTAAAATAGTAAGTGTCAGTATTATCAACAATAGTAACATTTTTAGGATTTAATGTATTGGCATTATAACCATTAACTACGGCTGTAGCATTATAAGTACCATTCGTTAATTCTATACTACCACTGCCATTAATTATTGAAACTGTATGTCTTGCCATAAAACTATCTTTCCTCCTTCTATCTTAATATTTGGATAATTAGTATCAATTAATAATAATGTAATAGGATGATTATCTATTTTATTATTAATATCTATTTGATAAGTCTTATTTTTTATAGCAAGTAAAGGTATAATAAGTGTCTTAATATTTGATAAAATATATACCTGATAAATTTCATTATCACATACTGGTATTTCTATATTACCATAATGGTCTGTTATACCTTTAAAAACAGTTTTATTACATCTGTCTTTTATAATAATTTTAGATCGATAACATCCTAAATAATTATTAAATTTTATTTTGATATAAATATAATCTTTCATAAATCACCCCATTATAATATATTTTATGAACCTTTTTTATTTTAAGTAATGACATTTTAATCAAAACAAAGTAATAGATTACTTAAATTCATAGAATTTTATCATTAAGTATGACTTTCTTACCATAAAAAAAGTAGGTACAATTTTTCTGTATCTACTTTTTATAATTTTAACTTATTTTAATAACACTAAGCATAGCATTCGTACTACCATTAAATATTAAGTTGACTGTTATAGAAGATTTAATATTTAAGGTAATATGATCGTCTTTTAATAGCGAAACAATTGTTGAACCACTTATATTATTTATAATTTGAGCTTGAAACTCACTAGTAGTATTAGTAGCTGGTTGAAGTATATTATTGGCTCTAATTGAAGTAGTTAAGGAACAGTCTTCATTGGTAGCACCTGTAAAGAAATAAGATACTAAATAAACTCCTGATTCATTAATTTTTATAGAATTATCATCTGGATATTCAGTAAATAAAGCTACTCCTTTTTCATTTAATGGAATAGTTGTATCTATAGCTTGTTGAAGATTTAGTTGAGCATCACTCATAGAATATCGAATACCATAGGCCGTTATATTAGAGGGGCCTGGTGGACCAATTGGTCCTTGTGGTCCTGTTATTCCTTGTTCACCTTGTTGTCCTTGAGGGCCTTGTTCACCTTTTTCACCTTTAGGTATAAGAAAAGATAAATGATGAACCCAGTCTTCAAAAGTATCCATTACTTGGGCAGGTTCACCTGGTTCTATCGTTTCTGTTTCATCAATCGCAATATGTTCAGTTCTACCTATTTCACCTGGTAATCCTCTAGGACCTATTTCACCTTTTTCACCGCGAGGTATTTTAAAATCTAAGATAACATCTTTTTCAGTACCACTATTACTAACACTAGCATTTTCTAATTCTGATACAGTTTCTGTTGTTCCTACTTTAATAGTTGCAGGACCAACATCTCCTCTATCTCCTTTAACACCTTGTGGACCAATATCTCCTCTATCTCCTTTTTCTCCTTTTATGCCTTGTATACCTATGTCACCTTTTTCTCCTTTTTCGCCACGGGGTATTTTAAAATCTAAGATAACATCTTTTTCAGTACCACTATTACTAACAATAGCATTTTCTAATTCTGATACAGTTTCTGTTGTTCCTACTTTAATAGTTGCAGGGCCAATATCTCCTCTATCTCCTTTAGCACCAGTTTCTCCTTTTGGTCCAGTTGGACCTTGTATATAACAGTATGGATGTTTTTTAGAAAAATCATCTATTTTCTTATTAGTGTTATCATACCCCTTATCACAATAATTATACATATTATCCTCCTACTAGTAATAATATATGCAAAAGATAAAATGAGATTAAACTTTTATATTAATTAAGAATTATCTATCTTCATAATACTTAGATAAGAAATAGTATCTTCTCCTGGAGTAAGAGTTACATTTTGTGAAGAAGTTAGTGCTAAATCTATTTTTTCATTATTAGTTAAACGAGTAATTATACTGCCATTAAACCATACATATTCCTGATTATTAACTTTCTTCGTTATTTTCGTACCATTTATAGTAGTATTTTCTTTTCTTACTTCTAATGATATGAAAGCTTCTAATGATGCTACAGCTGCGTAAAAATAGTCTATTTTATATATTCCTGTATTTAAAATTCTAATTGTGTTAGTAAACGATGTATCCGTATTTTTAGTTAATCCTTTTTTACTTAATTCTACTTGTATTGGTGTATTTGGTGTTAAAATACTGGAATTACCATTATCTTCATAAAGATTAGCATAAGAATCAAGGATTGCTGTACCTGTTTGACCATTATCACCTTTTTCTCCTTTAGGAATGGAAAAAGTTAAATAATGAGTAGTACCATCAAAATCATCTTTGACTTCAGCTAATTGTCCTGCATCAACTGTCTTAGTATTTAATATTTCTATTCTCTCACTAGCACCCATTTCTCCTTTAGGTCCAGGATCACCTTTATCTCCTTTTAATCCATTTACACCATCAAAGCCCTGTGGTATATAAAAATCCAAAGTATGTACATTCCCAATTTGATTATCTATAACCATAGCTTTAGCATTAGCATCAAGTGTTTCAGTTTTACCAATTATTATTTTATCTCCATCATCACCATTTGCTCCTCTTGGAATAATAAAACTTAATATAGCATCTTTTTCAGTACCAACATTTATAACCTTAGCATCAGTATTATAATCCCCTGTTATAGTTTCACCTACTCTAATAGTAGAATAACCATTTTCTCCTTTAGGTCCAGGATCACCCTTATCTCCTTTAGGTCCTTGAATATAACAATATTTATAATTCATGTTTTCATTCCATTTTTTTCTTTTTCTTTCATAGTTATCATTAAAACAACTATCATCATTCATTCTAATTACCTCCTTCTAAATTTAAATCATTTAAATCAACAGGTATATTTACAAAACTAGTATCAAATAAATTAAACTCTTTAGATGTAAAAATAGGATTATCAATTTTAACAGTTTCTTCATTTGATACTAATTCAAAACTATTTAATTCTTCACTAAAACTATGTTTACCATCACCTAATATTTGTTTAAAATATACTTTTTGACTATCCTCAGGAGAAAAAGGAACATTTATAAACTTAAGATTACCATCTGAATCAGTAATAGCATAATCTCCTTCAATACTACCAGTTATATCGGTTCTCATAAATATAGCGCCTACTATAGGTATATTAGAAGCTTCACTTTCTCTAACATGTATTTTTAAAATACCATTTGCTGACAACATAAAAGAATAATCATTTACACTATCTGATAATGTTACTATCTTAGGTTCAAGTGTTAAAGAATCATAACCTGCTACTTCTGCCTTTACATTATAAGTTCCATTAATAAGTTTTATACTTCCTACTCCATTAGTTATAGGAACAATATGTTTCTCTTTCAAAATATCACCCCCTTATGTAATTATCTTTTAACTACCAAATAAAACTTATAAAAATTTAAATATATTATAATAATTCTATACTCCAAATACACTTAGTTATATATTCTTCATCAATAATAAAGCTAGGATCATTTAAACCTAATAACAAGCCTTCTTCTACTGAATAAGTAATATCTTCTACATTTACTACACCACCATTATTAGTACCATGATAAATTAATATAGAAATAGTTTTTACTGCTACTATTTCACTATCATTTTTTTTAAATAATAGACTATCACTTAATAATTTATTAGTTTTACTCTTCATAGGATTTAAGTAATTAATATATAGATTCCAGTCACTACTATTTTTTCTACTATCAACAACTGTTAATGAATTAGGTTTTAATTTAGCTAAAATCATAGGAGTATTAGATATAGGCGTATTATTAAATGTGATTACTTCATTTTTATTAAAAAGTGTGATTTCACCATTAAATGGTGTAGTTATTTTACGAGTATTATAAATAAAACTAGTTGGTTGACAAACTGTTATTTCAATATCAGTACCATCTGGTATAGTATCAGTTAAAGTATATTCAAATAATCCATCAGCAGATGAGGTAACAGCTTCACTATTACCATCATACGATATCAAAACATCAGCATTTTTTAATGTATGCCCTGAAATTTTAACAGATTTATTATCTAAAGCATGAATATTTACCTTAATCATTCCTACAGAAAACTCTTTTCTTCCTTGAAATACAAAATTACTAAGATCAGGTAAATTAGCTTTTTCAATATCTGTATAATTTGTTTCATTTATTACTGTAGATGTTTTATTAAATACACCCGTTATATGAGATAGTGCATTTTCTTTATACCAAGAATAATCAGGTAAATCCTCTATAGTACCAGCTAATAAAAGCTCCATAGAATCTTTCCACATATTTAATCTATTGAATGTAAAAGAAAAATTAACAGGATTTTCAGTACGTAGTACATTAGCATTTTTAGTATAGATACTTACATTTTTAGGATTATTTAAAATAAAGTTTTGATTAGTACCTTTAAAATAAATATTATAGTTATCACTAGGTGTATCTTTATAACTATTAATAACAAGAAAACTAGCACCCTCATTTACTTCTAAATTTCCATATATATTCCACATAGGTATTCTCTGATGATTATTTTCAATAAAATTAAATGTTGAATATTCATCTATTAAAACATTAAGACAACCATTATTTAGTGTTTGAGCAAATCCGTTACTAGTAGTTAAATTAAATATAGAATTATGTAATAATTTGAAATTAAGTCTTGGAGTTCCATTAAAAAAAGCATTTAATGTAGTAACATTTACTCTACTATTTTCGAGTATAGTAAATTCTGCTACATCAATAGTATGTAAATATATAAAAGCTGTATTTGGACTATCAATTAAAGTTTGACCTCCTATTTCTATTTGATTACAATCACATACTCTTTGAGCATTCACATTATTAGTATTTTCTATCGTAATATTACTATCTAAAATAGAAGTAATTCCATACTGATTATAAGATAATTCAATACCATTAAACTTGATGTTACTATATATAATTTTAGTATTACTATAACTTATATCATCTGGTGTAAAAACAATTCCTTTTGTATGAGAAGATTTAATAGTTAAATTTTTAACTATTATTTTTTTATTAGTAGAACTTGCAGTAATAACATCATTTTCATCTGTTAAATAATTAGTATAAGTATATTTATTATTTAAATATGTACCATCTATAATAACTTTTTCTTTATTAGCATTAATCACAAAACCACTTTCTAGATTTATATCATTGCCAAAATAAATATATAAATAACCATTATCTAAACTTAAGGCTTCTTTTAAATCGTTACTTGTTGTAACTACTACTGTTTTATCATCTATTATTTGCATATTTTCACTTTCCTTTAATATAATCTATGAAAAAATTAAAAATATACTTAGTTAATATATAACAGAAATAGTATAAATGTATAAATTAAAAATTTTTAGCTTAATCATTGGTTTCTACTTCATAGATAGTTTTTTTACTTTTAAGATTTCTTTATAATTAGATACTTTTTTATTTCCTAATTTTATAAAATTAAAAATACTTAGATTCTTGATTTTTCTAAGTATTTTTGATTATCTAAAACACTAAATTTCCTACCACGATATCTTTTAAATTATCTAAAAATAGTTTAAATATATTTTTCTTTTTAACATTTTCTTTTACTATCAATGGATAAGAGCCAATTTGTTTACCCTGATCATATATTTCTATATTTCCAACTATTTGATTTTCTTTCAAAGGTAATTTAACCTCATTAATATTTACTTTTTCAGTATAACTTTTTTCAGTATCACTCTTTTTACTTAAAACTGTAATATCTCTATCTAAAACAACATCTACTTTATTTTTAGTAGCTTTATTTAAATCTACTGTCTTAATAACATCACCCTGTTTCTTAATCACTTGAACTTTATACAAATTAAATCCATAATCTAAAAGACTAGTAGTTTCCTGATTTCTAACTTTGCTAACTGCTTCACCTAACACTATTGCAATTAATCTCATATCATTTCTCTTGGCTGTAACTGCCATTGTATAACCTGCATTATCTGTAAAACCTGTTTTTAAGCCATCAGCCCCATCATAAAATCTTACTAATTTATTAGTGTTTACTAACCAAAATTTATTTGGGGTATCAGTACGCAAATAATCTTCATAAACAGAAGAAAATTCTAATATTTCATCATGCTTTAATAATTCTATCGCAATTAGTGCCATATCATAAGCACTTGAATAATGATTATCTTCATCTAATCCTGTAGGATTCATAAAATTAGTATTTTTTAAGCCTAGTTTTTGTGCTTTTTCATTCATCATTTTAACGAAAGCTTCTTCACTTCCAGCAATTCTTTCTGCTAATACTACAGTTGCATCATTCGCGCTTGCCATCGTAATTCCTTTCATTAAATCTCTAACACTCATCATTTCACCAGGTTGTAAGTAAATTTGTGTTCCTCCATAACCAGCTGCATTACTACTTGCTTTTACTTGTTCATCCCAAGTCAAATTGCCACTTTCAATTGCTTCTAAAATTAAAATCTGTGCCATCATTTTCGTTAAAGAAGCTACTGCTACCTGACTATCTTTATTCTTTTCATATAAAATAGTTTTTGTTGATACCTCCATTAAAATAGAACTACCAGCATTTGGTGTAGGATCATCTTCTGCAAAAGTAACACCTGGTATTAATAAAACTAAAATCAAAATAAAAGCTACTACTTTTTTCATAAACTACCTCCTACTAAAAAATATGTAAAAGAAAAGAAGATATTATCAATTAGTAATATTTTTATATATATTTCAGTAAACTAAATTAGAAAATAAAAGGAGAATCTTATGAAAAAAGCATTTTGGTATGTATTAATAACTTTTATAACGATAGTAATTATTTCTTTGGTTGTAATTATTGATAAAAAAGTAGCGGCCCCTACTGAAAATAAAGTAGATGAAAAAACAGAAAAATTAAAGTTACTTAATAATGTTGATAAAAAAATAGATTATTTTCACTACCAATATCTAGATAGATATATTGATTATAAAAAGAAAAATCCTAGCCTATCAGATACAGATATCGTTACTAGAGTAAATATTGGACTAGACCAGCCATTTTATCAAAATACCAGACAAAGTAATAAATTAAATCAAAATAGTATTCTAGTAAATAAATATATCTATTTACCTGATGATTATGTTCCAAGTAATCTAGAAACAATATCTAGTAATTTTTCAAATTCTAATAAAATGTTAGTATATGAAGCAAAAGAACAGTTTGAAAAAATGGCTACTGCTGCCTTAAAAGAAAATTATAGAATAAGAGCAATTTCAGCTTACCGTTCTTATCAATATCAAAAAGGATTATACGATAGTTATCAAAAACAAGATGGAACTAGTAAAGCAGATACTTATTCAGCAAGACCTGGTTACTCTGAGCATCAAACAGGATTAGTAGTAGATATTGATAATGAAAAAGTAGATTATAATAATTTTGAAACAACTGAAGAATTTAACTGGATGCAAAAAAATGCCCACTTATTTGGTTTTATTTTAAGATATCCGAAAGATAAAGAAAACATAACTGGTTATTACTATGAATCTTGGCATTACCGCTATGTAGGAGTAGAAATAGCTAGTTTTATCAAAGAAAATAACCTAACACTAGATGAATACTATGTAAGATATATAGAAAAATAAAGGTCATAGCTAGTAAGTATGACCTTTATTATAAAATTATTTAGTTGGAGCTAAGACGATATGGAAGGAAATATTTGTATTCGTACCACCAGAATTGCCATTGAATGCAAAAACACCAGTAGAAGTACCATCGTGCCAACCACCACCACGTAATAATAAATTACCAGAAGAATTAGCAAACCAAGCATGATCTTTATACCAACTGGATTTATATCTAGTATTATTGTCTGAATCTTTTTCACTTCCAAATGGTCCCATTTCTCCCGTTGCATCTCCTAAAATTCTATTATTATAATCAGTTCTTTCAGTTGAAGTATATTTATCCCAATATTTTGAATAAGCACTATCACTAAAGAAATTAGGATATAAACTAGTGATTCCACTTGTTCCTCCTACGGTTGTTGCTCCAGTAGTGTAACCCATAACATACTCCCATGCTCCACCACTCATATCATAAATTCCACTATAATTATTTGTTGTGGATGCTACTATTGATTTACTATTTAAATAATTTACACTATAAGTTGCATCAACACCTAAAACTGTAGATTCTATTCTATTACCAGCTGTACTCGTTTCTCCTGCATAACCTAAAGTTGGCTCAACTGTTGCAGCATATCCAGTAATATTTGCACTATTATTATTAATTCTTACACTTGTCATGCTTCCATATTTAGAATGTTGCAAATAAGCTACTGCACCCCACTCAGTATTTTTCATCATATGACTATCTAAATCACGTTTGTAGTCATAACTATTTTTAAACATATTTCCTACTGCAATATTTCTCCAACTATATACATTTGGTTTTATTATGATTTTACTTGTATCTACACTATTTACTTGAGCTTTCGCTGTTGAAGTTGCTCCATCATATCCTGTTTCAAACTTTCCTACCCATAATCCTAAAGTATCAAAGGCTAAGAAAGCTGGGTGTGTCATATAATCTCCTACTTTACAGTTACCACTAGATCCTGCTATTCCTTGATTATTTTCAAATGGCGTTGTACATTCTCCACTTTTACTATCACTAGTATTACCTGTTCCAAATTTAATATTAATTTCTTGTGTTTTATCTGAAATAGAAGTTAAACTAGAATAATTTCCTAAATCAAATAATTGATAACTATATTTTGGAATCCACACAAAGTATGACTCAATATTTGATTCCGGTATAGTTTCTCCATTCTTATATTGAACACTCTCATCTTTTAAGATAACGCTATTTGCCCAATTCTTTTTTTCATAGCTGTACCATTCTTTAGAAGTATTAGCTTTGGTTACTACTCCTGTATTAGATATTATGACTGGTATTAAATTATCTTTTAATACTGGATAACTTCCATTTAAAATTTCTTCTTGATAATAAATCATTACTTCTTTATTTAAACTATTCCCATCTTTTAATGCTAAATCATTGTTAAGTAATCCTCCCAATACTTTAAAAGTTACCTTACTACTAGTATCACTATCATTTCTAATTACTATAGTAATTATTTTATTTTTATTAGCTTCAACAGTACC
>UMFO01059896.1_pt1 | contig 39900 bp, 62 predicted proteins | sample 1965051 | NCBI WGS metagenome assembly UMFO01 (sample SAMEA4836050, study PRJEB28245) | human gut metagenome | biome: gut microbiome; material: fecal sample | place: Denmark | collected 2008
CTACTCCGGTTTCGGCTACTGTTGTTCGCACTCCGGCGTGTCTTCTGCCGTTGCCTATGTCAGCGGCCGGCTTTTATTTGAAAATGATGGAACTGCCAGATTATTTGGGTTTATGTTCTTTGATTTGTACAAAAAGTATTTAATGCTTGATGGCGACTTCTAAAAAATCAAATAACACAGAAGAAGAAGAAAAGGTCTCCTCTAAAACTATCATTCTAGAAGAAAACTTTAGAATTGATCAGGGAGGAGCACCTGGTAGATATAGTTTATATGTTAAAAAGATAATTAGTAAAGGTAAATCCTCTGAAAGAGAAGATTGGGATATAGTAGGATATGATTTTCATATGGATGTTCTTTTGAAAAAACTTACTCACATCTTAACTGATAAGAAATTTCCAGAGGCAGTTACTATAAAAGAGTATTTTAAAGAATATTTTAAGGTATCCAAATATCTTACTGATTTGATAAAAATATGAAAAGTTATAATTTATTAGAAGAAATTTATAGCGTCCTAGATGCTTATGAATTATCTACAAAAGACATTTTATGGTGCGGAAGTGAGGATTTCAGAACTGTATGGAAGCAATTTGAAGAAGTTGCTAAGTATACTGATTATGAAAAGAAATCTGAATTACCTCAGGACTTAGTCATTGTGGCTAATGGATGGTATTTATCACTTATTCCTGACGAAATGGATCCAGATTTATTTGAAGTCATTGAAACACCTAGGATGCCAAGTTTAATAAAGGATATTAAACATTTAACTAGTAAAGAATCATATCTCAATTTAATTGATATTAATTAATGTTAGCTGAAGTAAAAGTTTTAGCAAATTTTAAAGAGCTTGAGGAAAACCAAAGGCAAAGAGATAAAGAAGAGGATACTATGGGTATGGCTAGTACTCCTAAATTAAAAGAAGAGTACAAGTATGTTCCTTTTGTATTTAAATTAGATGAAGTTAAGAGAGCTTATTACTCCTCAGATTTAAAAGATATTATATTAGGATTTGCTGACTCTGATTTTACAGTAAAAGCTAGTGAAGAATTATGGAACTTAATTTTAACAAAAATAAATAATTAACTATGAAAAATAAGGAATCAAAAATTAGAGATCAGTATGTAATTGGTGAGTTTACTGATTTTACAGGAGAGAAAAGAGAGTTTGTTATCTGTGGTATTAGTAAAGAGATTTACTATGAAACTAGAAGAGTGGTTGTAGATGCTCTAGGTTTTCATGAACCAGTTAAAGAAAAGGATGAGTTTGCTTTTAAGAGCGTAAATTTTGGAATTGCAGTGAGAAATCATGGAGATGTATTTTCTGAAGAAGTAGGAAAGTCTATAGCTAAATCTTACGCAATGAATAAACCATTTGAAACAGTATGTGCATATAATAAGTTTACCCTTAATTATGACACTATCAGTGCAATGTTAGATTCATTTGCAAAATTCTTCATTGAGAATCCTGCAATGTTTATTCCATCTTATGCTAAACGTAAAGCAGAATATGATAAAAATCCCAACTTGTGGTTAGCTAAGAGAGATTTCCAAGCACAAAAGGAAGAGAATATTAAGAAGGCTGAACTTGCTCTGAAAGAGGCTAAAGCATCTAAGTTTGGAGGCTTTATCAACGATCCAGAAGAAGCTCCTAAACTCTTAACTAGGTAATATAATGTTATATAAAAAAGATCGTAGCGTTATAAAATGTAATTCTAAAGATCTTTTTATATATGAAGCTACTTGTTATAGAACTATAGATAGATTTACAATCTGTTTAGAAGATACTATCTTTCTTCAAAGTAAAGAGTTTATTAAAGAACAGAATGTTATTCAAGGAGATCTTGTAAAATCCCTAACTCTAATTTCAGCTCCCATGAGCTGGATTAGAGGAATGGGTTATGAGGAAGTAGATGATAATTATGGAATTAAAAAGAAATTTATTAAAAAATAATTATTATGAACAACGAAGTATTACAAATGTATCAGAAAATATATTATCTATTCCCTGAAGAAAGAGTTAATCTCTCCAAAATGATTGATCTTAGATTATTAAGAATATTATCTTGGGAAGAGTATATTAAGATATTTCCAGATCCAACTATGGGATTACCAAATAGTGTTCTTGAAGATTCTTTTCTTTTAGCTACTTTTAAGCACAGACAGATGATGAATAAATATTATGAAGCTTTAAATTATACTCCAGATTGGCTTCTTAAAGATGATATTAAATCCTGTCTATATATGAGAGATACTCATTTTGAATATGGAGATTTTTATACTATGTATATGTTCTTACTAGCATTTAAAGATAAGAATGATGCTCAATTATATGGAGAAAAGAATAGACAACTAGTTAAACAACTTTATTTTATAGATTAATGAAAATATTAATTATAGTAGACCCGCAGTATGATTTTCTTGATGAAAATGGGTCTTTATATGTAAAGAATGATCATTTAACAGAGTCCATTAGTGATTATGCAATATATCATAAAGACTTTGATAGAGTATTTATTACTATGGATAATCACCCAATTAATCATTGTAGCTTTATCCAATTTGGAGGACAATTTCCTACTCATTGTGTAGAAGGAAGTTTAGGAGCTTCTTATGATAATAATATATTAAGTATTATAGATCATTATAGAGATAAATACACAATAATTTCCAAAGGAGGATGGGCTCATCAAGAGGAATTTGGGGCTTTTGGAAGTACGCATACAATCAGTCTTTTTAAACTTCTTCTATTATCTAATAAAGAGGAACACTCAATAGAGGTTTGTGGAGTTGCAGGAGATTATTGTGTAAAGGAAACTATATCTAATTTATTAAATAATTTCAAAGGAATTATTAGTAATGAGGATATTTATGTTCTTGAAGATTTGGTAGTATCTATTGATGATGGAACTGCTCTTAAGGAATTTATTAGAGAAAAAGGAATACAAGTAATAAATGAATTGCGTAGCTGAATGTGAATATTGCAGAAGTGTTAATGTATGTATAGATAGTCCTAACTGTAATACAACTGGACACTTTTGTACTAAATTAAATAGATTAGTTTCTATTAATAAACCTGTTGACGAAGATTGTCCATTTTATTTTAATAAATATAGTTATAGGGAGTTAATCAATTTAAGAGATTCTTTAATTTCAGAACTGTACAAAATTAGAGTTAAATGGCGCAAAGGAATTACTGTCACTTTAGAAGATTCACTATTTGCTCAGGATATCGAAGATACAATATACAATGTATTTAATAAATTATTAGATAAACAAAATGGAGATTAAATCAATTTTAGATACAGATCTATATAAATTCTCTGTATCATATGCTTATATGAGATTATTCCCAGACGCAATTGGAACATTTGAATTTGTAGATAGGAATAAATCTCATTATACAGAAGATGATCTGGATTATATAAATTATGAACTTGCAAATCTTTCTGCACTTAAATTAAGTGATAATGAAAAAAGATTTATGCAAGATAGATGTTACTTTATTCCAGACTACTATTTTGAATGGTTACAATCATTTAAATTTGATTGTAGAAATTTATCTATTTCCTTAGATGAAGAAAATCATCTTCATATAAAAGTTACAGATTATTTATATAAAGTAACTCTTTGGGAAATTCCAATTCTTGCAATAGTTAGTAGAACCCAGCATAGAGAAGACAAATGGAATATAGATGATTTATATACTAGAACTAGTAATAAAGTACACAACCTTCCATATGAATTCAAAGTCGCCGATTTCGGAACCAGAAGAAGATTTAATTTTGAAGTTCAGTCAGAAGTGATTGATAAACTATTACATGACTGTCCTCAGAATTTTGTTGGAACATCCAATTGTTATATAGCTTATCTAAGAGATATTAAAATGATTGGAACTTTTCCTCATGAGTGGGTGATGTTTCATGGTGCTATGTATGGATATGATCAAGCTAACTATTTAGCTTTAGAGAATTGGGTTAATGTATATGATGGAGAATTAGGAATTGCTTTATCTGATACTTACACATCTGATGTGTTCTTTAGAAATTTCTCTAAGAAACATGCAAGATTATTTGATGGAGTAAGACAAGATTCTGGAGATCCATTTCAGTTTATTAATAAATGTATTGATAGGTATAGAGAATTAAATGTAGATCCTCTTACTAAGACTATTGTATTCTCTGATTCATTAGATTTCAAGAAAGCAGTTGATATATTTAATTGCTGTAAGGGAAGGATTAAATGTTCATTTGGAATTGGAACTAATTTAACTTGCGATTTAGAGGGAGTTAAACCTTCTAATATTGTGATGAAGTTAGTTTCTTGTCAGATGAATAGTAAACAACCTGTGAAGAAATGTATTAAACTATCTGATGTAGAAGGAAAACATATAGGTGATCCAGAAGAAGTAGCGTTAGCACAAATGATAATAAGTCAACATTATGAGTGAAATTAGAGAAATTAAAGAATGTTATGAATAGAGATTTAAATTATTCAAAAGTATTTGATACTTTAGTAAATGAAACTAAGAAATATCTTGAAGACCATAATTTACAAGCTATGGTTCTGGGCATTAGTGGTGGTATTGATTCTACTGTTACTGCTGCGATTTGTTCTGAAGTTAGTAAATGCACTGATATTCCATTGATTGGAAGAAGTCTTCCAATTAAAAACAAGGATGATGAATTTAATGTATCTAAGTTAGTTGGAGAAGCATTTTGTACTAATTTCCAAGTATGTAATCTTGACGAGAGTTTATTATACACTAAAGTATTACAAACTATAGAACACTTTGAAGGGGAGGGATCTATATCTAAAATAGCCAATGGAAATATTCAAGCTAGACTTAGGATGATTTATCTTTATAATTTAGCATCAACTCATAATGGAATAGTAATATCTACTGATAATCAAACAGAATATCAGTTAGGATTCTGGACTTTACATGGTGATGTTGGAGATTTTAACCCTCTATTTGGGTTATGGAAGACTGAGATATATGAGTTAGCTAAACAATTAGAGACTTGGTATGGTACAGAAGCAGAAGGAGCAGAAGAAGAATATTTTGTAGGGTGCTGTGAAAGAGAAAATGCCATTCATCAATCTATTAAACTCACTCCAACTGATGGACTTGGAATTAGTAATTCCGATTTAGATCAGATAGGAGCTAAATCTTATTCAGAAGTTGATGATATTTTACAGGAATTTGAGGCTTTTCAATACTTATATCCAAAACAACTTGCAGGAATGACTTTAAAGGAAAAGGCTAAAGAGTTTTTGGATAATCAAGAAATGCTTTATATAGAGCCAGAAGTTATCGTTAAGGTAATTGATAGACACGTTAAATCAGAATTCAAAAGAAAGAATCTTCCAATTTGTATAACTAGAGATAAGTATGAATAAAAAACTTAGATTGTTAATAACAACAAAGTGTCCTAATAATTGTCCTTTATGCTGTAATAAAAATTTTGATTTAGATTCTCTTGAAGGATTAGAAGATTTAACTCAATATGATGAAGTGAGTATTACTGGAGGAGAACCTATGTTAATTAATGTAGACATCCTCACTAGATTCATAAATCTTTTGAGTAGTATGAAGAAGAAAGTATATTTATACACATCTATCGCAACTATAGATACTATTGATATGGGGTGCTTTTCTGCACTTAATGGAATTACTCTTACATTACATTCTCAGAAAGATTTGGATAATTTTATTATCTCTAATAAGAGATGTTTAGAAAGAAAGAATCCATTAAGAAAAGTTTCATTAATTCTTAAATACTTTAAGGGTATGGAACTTCCTAAAGATATTGATTTATCTATGTGGAAAGTTAAAGAAACAGAGTGGGTAGAAAACTGCCCACTTCCGGAAGGAGAAGATTTTAAGAAATTTATTTTGTTTTAACTATGCACAAAATAGGAGATACAATTTCTTTGTTTGGGAAGGTTTATATCGTTAAGTCTAAGAGTTCAATTGATGGTTGTTTGGGGTGTGAGGGACTTTTCAATGTTAGTTTTTGTGAGAATATTAGGAAAGTCTTTAATAATGAGTGTTTCGATTTAAATTGTGTTTATACTCCTTATGAGGCTCCTCCCTCTAAAGAGTCTAGAATAAGTAATTTAAAGATAATTATTAAATATGAAGAAGAAAAACTACTTGGACTTAAAAAAGAATTAGAACAATTAGAAATGGGAAGTGATTAAATATGATTTATTTTATAAGTGGACATAGAGACATAACTAGAGCCGAATTTGAATATTGGTATGTTCCAATCATTAAAAATGCTGTAGAGCGCGATAAACATGCTAGATTTGTACTGGGAGGGTGTGAAGGTGTAGATTCTATGGCTTTGGAATATTTAGATGAATTAGCTTTTAATCCTGATAGAGTAACTGTTTATTATAATACTAAGGAAACAAAGTATTTATTTACTTGTAACTCTAAAGGATTTGATTCATATGAAGAAGCTGATCAGAACATGACTAAAGATTCAGACATAGATATTGCTTTCATTAGACCTGGCAAAGAAGATTCTTATACAGCTAAGAACATTTTAAGAAGATATTTAATGAAATAATATGAAGATAATAGGTAAATATAAAGATTATTATGACTATATCCAGGGAAAATATGGAATAGATGAAGATGTAATACTTGATAGAAGGAATTTTGTGTGGGATGTACCTGCTACTTATAAATCCTTTAATCCTGACCCGTATGTTTCACACAGGTTCAGGAGTTTAAAGGAATATTCTTATGAAGTATTATTACAAACAGGATTTGTTCAATATTTAATAGAAGTTCAACATAATTTAGATGGAGCTAATGTTCCAACTTTAGTAAAGAAGTTTGAATCAGAAGTAAATATTGGATCTTGCCCTGTGCTTCTAATGCCTCCAGAGATCACTTATTGTATTAGTGGGGCATTTTATAGAGAGTTGAAAGACTATAATCTTGATGATATTAAGTCAATTAAAAGAGCCTTTGAAAAAGGAAAAAGTGAACTTCTTAGAAGCACTAAACTTCCAATTTTAAAAGATACTTTTATTCCTAAAATTATTCCTGCAGAAGAAGTGTATAATAATATTTATAATTATCTATTATACATGAAAGAGCCCAAAGTAGTAGATACGAGGACTAACAAGCAGAAAATTGAGGGAAAAGGATTTGATTACAAAGAAAGTTTTAGAAATATAAAATGAAAATAGGGTTATTATTTGGATCATTTGATCCATTTCATATTGGTCATTTATCTGTAGTTACTTCTGCATTAAATTCTGGTCAGGTAGAAAAAGTTTGGATTATTCCTGCATTTAAAAGTCCTTGGAAAAATCATTATGCTGATTTCTATTCTAGATATAGAATGATTTTATCTGCTTGCATAGGGTTGTATGATAAAGTTAGTGTTTATCCAGTTGAGAGTGATCTTATTAAAATTCTAGGAAGACCTCCTTATACTATAGATGTAATAGATTTCATTAAGGAAACTTATGAAGATTTTGAGTTCTATATAATTACTTCTACTGAAACAATAGTTGAAATAGAAAAATGGCATGAAGGAAAGAGAATCCTAGAAGAAAATAGATTCATAGTAGTAGGCAGAGAAGGGTTTCCTATAAGTCCAGATATTAAAAAAGTAAAACCTTTAGAATGGATAGATGCATTTGGGTTTGAAGGAATATCTATATCTTCAACCAAAATCAGAAAATGGATAAGTAATAAATATATTCCAATTCCTTATATCAATGCAGATCAATATGATCTAATTAAACAAAATCATCTTTATGAAAAACTTTAGTGTAGAAGTAGAAGGAAAAACTTATTGGATTTCTAGATCCATTGCAGTAGCTGGATTTATATTCTCCAAACTTGGAAATAACTGGTATGTACTAGCGAATAAAAGAGGAGAAGGTGCTCCTGATTATGTAGGATGCTGGAATTGTCCTTGTGGATATTTAGATTATGATGAAACCTTATCAGAGGCCTGCTCAAGAGAAATCTTTGAAGAAACAGGAGTGTCTATAAGAGAGGATGAACTAAACTTTGAAGAGATTAATGATTCTTTGGAAAATAGACAAAATGTTACAATTAGATTTACTAAATTTGATGATACAGGTAAACTGATTAATCAAGGACTAACATCTAGATATTCGGAAGATCAGGAAGTAGATGATATTAAATGGATCAGGGTTAAGAGTATTGATAACTATGATTGGGCATTTAATCATAAAGAGATTATTAAGGATTTAGCAAAATTTTATTTAAATTTTAAATATGAATAGAAGAGAGCAGACTATAAGCAATGAAGTAGCACAGTTAATGATAGATCAAATTAGTAGAGAGTTATATAATCATAATGTTTATAGAACTTATGCTAATTTTTATTATCAAAGAGGATTGTGTAAATTATTTGATTATTATCAATTAAGAGCTTTTGAAGAGTATAATCATCATAGTTGGTTGTTTGATAGATTAACTCAATGTGGTGTAGAGTTTGAATATCCAAAAGTGGATGCAATTAAATCTGAACATGTTATTACTAAATTAGAAGAATCCTTCCCTAATACAGTAAGTTTAGAGATTGAGACTACTGGATGGATTAATGGTATTGTTAAGCAATGTATTAAAGAAGGAGATTATACTACTGAACAGTGGTTGAAAGAAGTAATGTTGGGAGAACAGCATGAAGAGGAGAATATCTCTAGACATATACAAGCCATTACTGAAGATGATACTGATTGGTTAACTAAACAAGATACTATTCTTAGTTATTATAATAATAGAGAGTATGCTACTGATACTCAGAGAGATATTATAAATGCTGAGAAGGTTGATGATGAGGATGATGATTAATAAAATTTAATCTATGAAGAAATTTAAATTAAAGAGAAGAAAATTTAGGCCTAACAAAGTATATAGTTCAGAAAAACTTCTTAAATGTATCATAGATGCTGAACTTAGACCATATGGTAAAACATTAGAAGATATTAATACAGAAGAAAATGGAATTATCAATGGCCTTAAGTGGTTTGAATATTATACCTTTAAAACTCCTTCTCAGGAAAGAGTTTGGGATGAGTATTGTAATAAACTAGTTAGAAAGCATTGGTTGCCTTGGTATATATCTAAAAGAGAAGCAGACAGACATTTATCTATGATTAGATTAGGTTATGGACTTAAATCTGAATATATTACTTCAAAGTTAGAAAAGAATGAGAATTAGAATTATTCCAGATCTTCATGGATCTGATTGGTGGAAAGAAGAAATTAAGGATATTGATGAGTTAGATCATTGTATCTTCTTAGGTGATTATGTTGATGATTGGGATGCTAAGAATGAAGTGATATTTAAAAACTTAGAAGAAATAATAAGTTTCAAAAAAGAATATATGGATAAGGTTACTCTTTTATATGGTAATCATGAATTTAATTACATTCATCCATATACTGGATATTGTAGTGGTTTCAGACCTACTATGAAAGATTCCTTAGGTATTCTTCTCTTTGAAAATAAAAACTTATTTCAAATTTGTAAGTTAATAAATATTTCATTACCTTTGTATTCTTCTCCTCAACAGAAATTATTATTTTCTCATGCTGGATTTTCTAAGAATTGGATAAAGGATAATTACTATTGGATAAATGAAGAACATTGGAAGACAATTAGTGAAGAGGATTGGAAGAAGTTTAAAGACTTTCAGTTAGATAATTTAGAAGAAGTAATTAATAATTCATTCGATTCTTATACTGTATTAGATAAAGTTATGTCTATTGGCAGATTAAGAGGAGGTTGCTCTCCAGAAGGTGGACCACTGTGGGCAGATATGAGAGAAACTTTCAATAGGTATCTTTTAGGTTATAGACAATTTGTTGGACATACTCCTTCAATGAAAGTTACTACTGGATCTTATCCTGATAGATCTCCTGAAAATTCTTCAATTACATTTTGTGATTGCGGAAGTAAAAGAGTAGATATAACTTTAGATATAACTAATTTTAATATAGCTCTAATAGTTAATAATGAAAGTACAATATTATGTTAATAGGTATTAGTGGCAAGATCAAATCTGGTAAAGATACTATAGCTGATATATTTATGGCAGATTTTTGGAAGAATGGTTGTGGAGGAAGATTTTATACTATTGAGAGACATTCTTTCGCGGATAAATTAAAATCTATAGTTGCAGCTATAGTTGGGTGTCATAGAGAGGATTTAGATTCTCAAGAATTTAAATCTAAAGCAATTCCTGATTTTACCAAGATTTCTCAGAATGGAATCATTACTCATGTAGTTCCTAGTGATAAGATCTTTTACAATGATGTTTTTAAGGAATATAGTATAGTTACTTACAGAGAAGCTCTACAATTCTTCGGAACCAAATTCAGAAATGAATATGGAGAGAATTTCTGGGTGAACTTATTACTTAATTCCCTACCTTCTACATCAAAGGAGGAGATAATACTAATTACTGATGTAAGGTATTTAAATGAAGCAGAAGCTATTAAATCTAGAGGAGGAATTTTAATAAGAGTTAATAGACCTCACAATGAATCTCCTAAGGATATTTCTAATCACCCTTCCGAAACAGGCCTTGATAATTATAATAATTTTGATTACATCATTGAGAATGATGGGTCTCTAGAAGATTTAGAGGGGAAAGTTAAATTAATCTATTCACATTTAAAAACTAAACATTAAATTGTTAATTGGAGAACTTTTATTAGAAATCAATTACCTTAAAGAAAAAGAGGGTTTTACAGATAAAGATAAAATAAAGATTACAAATTTTAAAGAAGATTTTGATATTCAGTGTGTTACTACTCAATCAGAAGAGGGTCTCAAAAATGGAGAACCTAACTGTATTTTCTTAACTTTTAATCAAGAGAATGGGGACTAGGGAATATTTAAAAGCTAGGAATTTATTAGATATTCTAATGAATCTTACTGATGAAGAAGGAGAAAGTGAAATAATTCTAATAGATAATAGATCTAAAAAATATTTTCTTATAAGTGGAGTAGAACTATCAAGGGATTTAATAACTGATGATAAAACTCTTATAATAAACATTTCAGAAGAGTGATATTAAAATTTAAGAAAGAGGAAAATCGGAAGATTTATTTTACTTCAGATTTGCACTTTTGTCATAAGAATATATTATCCTATGATAATAGACCTTATGATACTATTGAGGAGATGAACAGGGATATAGTAGAAACTTGGAATAATATAGTTTCCGAGAACGATATTATATTCCTGTTAGGGGATATTACCTTGTATGAAAAAAGTAACACAGTATTGAGTTTATTAAAAGAATTAAAAGGTGATATTTATTTTATACAGGGTAATCATGATACAGATAAAGCAGTGAACTTTTATGTGGAGAATAAGGTATTTAAAAAAGTTTGTTCTCCTCTGCAAGTCATTGAATATAGTTTAGATAATACTGATGAAGGAAAGTTTACCTTTCAACTTTGTCATTATCCTATGTTAGATTGGTGGAAGAAACAAAAAGGTGGATTTCAGATATTTGGTCATACTCATGGTAATTTAAAAGATCATGATGTTGCCCAAATTGAAATCAGTTGGCCTGTTTGGTATCGTCCTATAGAGATTGATGAGATATTAGTTTATTTAACAAAGCAACAACAATCATTGAAAACACATTATCATTTTAATGATTGATGATGAAGTACTTAAGTCTACTCCTCTCCCTTGTACAAGTAGAGTACAATTATTAGAAAAAGAGGATGGATATTATACTACTTATGTTTTTGTTGATCTTGATACTGGGGAATATCTTATGGTAACTAAATACCCAAATTGGATACAGTCAGAGATTAATATAGGGGATACTGGGTATCTAACCTATTATCTTATTTTAGCTGGAATAACTAAGTGGTATTGTAAAGTAGGAGAAAACGATGAAGAAAGATTTGTTCCATATAATTATACCCATATTGCTTTTGTTAAATTTATAAAGGATAGTAGTGAAATCATTAAAAGGGAGACAGATAATGATTTTAAGATTAAAGTTATTGTTTAAATTATTTAATTATGGCAGCAGTTATAGGAGATAAACTAAAAGAAGCGTTGAGAGAAAAAGAAAATGATGTGAATACATTTGTATGGAGGTATCCTAAAGATAGAGATAATGGAAATGCTCAGGATGAGGTTAAATTAATGGATTGTTCCCAGGAACAATTACAGGAGTTTTATGATCATTGTGAGAGTATGTTAAGGAATAATGACAAGTTAAGTCCTGGTAGATATAATGTTTTAGCATTGATTAAATCCCAAAAAGATAAAATTGGGGCAGAATTATTGTTAAGAGAGATGCAACAGGCTAATAAGAATTTTACTAGATATGCTCTTAATGAAGCCATAATTGAATTTATTGATAAGAATAAAGAGAATGGAGTAGAAATTAATCCAGAGGTGTCTACATTTGGACAATATTATGAATATGATATTTCTACTAAGTATAATAAGATTAATCTTCAATTGATTTTAGACGCTTGTAATGACAGATTAGGAGTTTTTGATAATTCTCATTTAACTAAATCTTTCTTGTTAAAAAGAGGAGTTTGGTTTGATAGAGATGATGTTCAAAAGTTAAAAACATTTGCTTTAAAGAATGGAATTAACTCTAAAACTCCTAGATTGGAAGTCGCAAGGCAATATTTAAAATTGAAGGATTATCAAGTTCTTAAACAAAATTCTAGAGGATTAACAGTAGAAGAGTTAAGATTAATGTTAATCCTGCGGCCATCTAAAATCAAAGATTTAACTACTGAGCAATTAGAAATTTTGAGATATAAATTACTACTTGATCTTGAAAGAAATGTTAGAGACCACATCGAGAGATGGGAAACTTTAGAATCTCAGATTAAGAAAGTTGCTAAAGTAAAAAAGTTTACTATTCAGTAATATAAATGAGATATTTTGTAAGTAATCAGAATTCTTTATTTAATTCAGATAATTACAAAGTTATTTCAGTAGAAGAATCCTTAAAGATCTTAGAGCCAATGAGAATAGTTGGTCTAGATACTGAGACTGAAGGATTCGATGTTTATACAAAAAAACTTTTATCAGTTCAGATAGGTGATTATGAAAATCAAGTTATGATTGATTGTACTACAATTGATATTAGATTGTACAAAGATTACCTTGAATCTGATAGAATTTTTATTTTATGGAATGCAAAATTTGACTTAAAGTTTTTCTATCATCAAAGAATATTGATTAATAATGTATTTGATGGTTATTTAGCTGAAAAGTTACTTTGGTTAGGTTATCCTCCTGGTATGCATGGCATGGGTCTTAAAGACGCAGCCATGAATTATCTAAATATTGTAATGGATAAGACTGTCAGGGGTAAGATTATAAATGTGGGTCTTACTGATGAAGTAGTAGTTTATGGTTGTAATGATGTTAAATATCTTCCTGATATTAGAAAGTTACAATTAATTAAATTAGAGAAAGCTGATCTATTAGAAGCAATTAGATTTGAAAATGAATTTGTTAAAGTTTTAGCTTACATTGAGTATTGTGGAGTCAAACTAGATGTAGACAAATGGAAAGCTAAAATGGCTAAAGACAAAGAGAGATTACTTAAAGCTGAAAAGGAGCTTAATGATTGGGTTGCAGAGTATTATGTAAAGAATAAGGGATCTAAAGAGTATTGGGTTAAGAAGTATTTAAAGATTCAAGATAGAATGAAGGAATACGAAGAAGTTTCCACAATTCCTAATGAAGCTTCAAATGTAGATAGAATTGTGAATGATGGGGAAGTTTATTATATATATGAAGTTCCTTATAAATTTGTTTCTATCAACCTTCAAGGAGATCTCTTCTCAGGATTTGATACTACTCCTAAATGTAACATTAACTGGAATTCAGCTAAACAAGTAATTCCTCTATTCGAACTACTAGGATTTAATCTAAAAACCTTTGATAAAGAAACAGGTAAGTCTAAGAAATCTATTGATGCTAAAATCATAGAACCTCAAAAGTCAATTTCTCCTATAGCTCAAGTGTATTTAAATTATAGAGCTAATCAAAAAGTGGTTAGTACTTATGGAGAAAACTTTTTAAAACAAATCAACCCAATAACTGGAAGAATCCATACCCAATTTAATCAGTTAATGGATACTGCTAGATTATCATGTGGTGGTAAAAACAGACAAACTGGAGAAGAATATGTAAATCTTCAAAATCTTCCTAAAGATGCTGAAACTAGAGCATGTTTTGTTGCTGAACCTGGAAATCTATGGATCTCAGCAGACTATAAATCTCAAGAATCTGTTATTATTGCTAATGTGACTCAAGATCCAGCAATGATTGATATATTCTTAAATGGTGATGGAGATATTCATTCCTTGGCTGCTAAAATGGCTTTCCCTAAAGAATTAGAAGGGATTGAGGTAAAGGATGTAAAAGCGAAAGCTCATGATTATAGGGACAAAGGTAAAAAGGTTGAATTTGGTATAAATTATGGAGGAGATGGAAATACTATTGCTCAAAATTTAGCATTAACTAAAAAAGAAGGAGAGAGAATATATGAGGATTATATGAAGGGTTTCATTGGCCTGAAATTATATCAAGATTTTTGTAGAAAGGATGTAATGGAGAAAGGTTATATATTATTAAATCCAGTTACTAGACATAAAGCTTATATTTATGACTATGCTGAATTAATAAAAACTGCTTCCACATTCACACAAGAGTTTTGGCAACAATACAGAGAATTAAAAGCAATGGGAGATACTGATAATAGCACAGTATATAGTGTTAAGAAGTATTTCAAAAGAAAGGCAGCTTCTGAAAAGCAGTCTATTAATTATAGAATACAAGGTACTGGTGCTATGTGTTTTAAATTATTTTCTATTAAACTATTTAATTCTCTAAAGAAAGCAAATCTCCTATTTACTGTTAAATATTGTATTCCAGTTCATGATGAGGCAAATCTAGAGGCTCCAGCAGAAATTGCAGATAAAATAGCTAAATTATTAGTTACCTGTATGAAGAAAGCTGGAGATGTATTTTGTACTACTGTGAAGCTAGATGCGGATGTAGTAGTTTCCGATCATTGGATACATGAATAAATAACTTATGAAGGATTTAGATAAACAAATAGAAGCAAAAGATAAAGTCTATAAAGTAATATTATCCTGTGAAAACAGAAAACAGCTTGAAGAGGCTCAAAATTGGATTGATGGTTTATGTAAAATATATGAAAGATCTAAGAATGAGTCTATTAAAGAAAGTTCTTTAAATGTATTAAAAGGATGTTCAGACTTAGTTTACCATAGACTAAGAGAGTTTGATAAAAAAGAAGGTTCTTAATATGGAAAAGTCTGAGAAAATACTAGAGGTAATTGATAAATGGAAAGCTAATAAAGGAAGAGGTTTAGTAGAGTGGCCCACACGTATGGGAAAAAGCCTATTAGCTTTAGAAGTTATTAGAAGATTCTTAAATTCTAATCCAAATAAGAATGTTATAGTAGCGGTTCCTACTCAAGCTTTACAATATCAATGGTTCAATCTATTATTAGATAAAGGGTTTTATGGTAAATGTAAAGCTTACACATATGATTATATAATTAAAAATATAAAATCATGTGATTTATTAATAGTAGATGAGATTCATAAATCTGTATCTGAAGTAAATATTAAATTATATTCAATACAATTTAAATTATTACTAGGATTAACTGCAACCTTAGAAAGATCAGATAATAGGCATCTAAAATTATCTGTTATTTGTCCTGTTATAGATAAAGTATCTAAAGAGGAGGCAATTAAGAATGGATGGATTAATGAGTATAAAGAATATAAATTAATCATTGATGTTGAGGATATAGATAAATATAAGGAGCATGATGAGAAATTTCAAAAGTACTTTAATTTCTTTAATCAAGATTTCAATTTGGCTATGTCATGTGTTAAAAGTAAGGATGTAAGAAGAACTATTACTGATTTCAAAAAATGTAATCCAAAGATAACAGATGCTTGTACATTTGGATTTAACAGAGAATTGAAAGCAAGAATAGAGTTCATACAGTCCCATCCAAAAAAGACCCAATTAGCTAAGAAAATTTTAGAGAAAAGGAAGACATCGAAAACTATAATATTCTCTCCCACAATCGAAATTTCACGTAAATTTCAGGGTTTTTATTATAACTCTAATATGAGTAATAAGGAAAAAATTAGAGAATTGTCAGATTTTCAAAATTGTGTTTCTGGAGTTTTATCAGCTGTGAATGGGATTACCTTAGGAATGGAGTTGAATGGATGTAATCTAGCATTGATGTTATGTAATAATTCATCTTTTGATGTAAAAGAGCAGAAGATTGGAAGATTGTTATCTAAAAGAAAGGATGGAATTATTCCAGAAGCTTTTACTTTTGTATTGAAGAATACTGTTGAAGAAGAATGGTTTAGAAGAAGTACAAAAGAGAATGATTATATAACTATTACAGAAAAAATGTTAGATAGATTGTTAGACGGTGAGGAAATTCTTGAAGAAAGGATTGAAGGACCTATAATGTTAAATAATTATTGATTATGGATAATACTAAGGAATATATTCTATGTGCAGCTGTAAGAAGAAAATCCAAAAGATTCTCTACTAATGGAAGCCCTTATTGGGAAGGCACTAATGACATCTGTGATATAGAAATTGGATATAGGCATCATGATATTTATCAAAGATTTAGAGAGGAGATATCTATGAAATCTAAAGACCAAGGATTTTACACATCTAAAGGAAGATTTGTAGATAGATATGAGGGGATGAAAATAGCCTATGAAGCTGGTCAATATACTAAAAGAGTATTTAAAAAAGATGCTCCAGATATTGAGATTCACTGTATAAATGTTTTACTAGATAATGATGGCTATTCGGATTCAGAAATTAAATTTAAAGACATCTATTTGCCATTATTTTCCGAAGATTTATATTAAGTATGGAAGAACTTTCAAATAAACTAGACCTAATTATCAAGAACCAAGAAGAAATTAAAACTATGCAGGTTATAGGACTAAGAGCTCTTAACTATTTAGTTAATCATGAGAAGAGTCCTGATGAGTTTATACAAAACCTAGTAGCTAATGTACTTGGTGATGAGATAGAATGGAATAGAAGAGGTAAATTTCAAAAATAAAAAAAGATGTTACTATTAGAAAAACTAGACAAGATTTTAGATGTAGAATCTCTAGAAAAGGAAACTAAAGAATCTTTAGTTGAGTTCTTAAAAGAATTAAGAGATGAAGTTGAAAAAGAGGATAGAAGAATAAAATATCCTTTTGAATTATTTGGCATTGAGTGTGGATATGGGTGGTATGGACTTATACTTCCTATCTATATGAAAATTACCAAATATAATAAAAACAAACCAGAAAACGAACAAATTCGCATTGATCAGATTAAAGAAAAATTCGGAGGCTTAAGATTCTATATATCTAATGCTCCTAGAGAGTTTTATGATATGATAGATGAGGCTGAGGAGTTATCTTATAAAGTCTGTGAACTATGTGGTTCTCCAATTGATGTAACTACAGAAGGGAGAGGTTGGATCACAACTCAATGTAAAAAGTGTAGAACAAAAAATGATTAATTAGCAACTAATTTTCCATCTGCATATCATCTAATACCCTAGAATTAACTGCAGTTGTTTAAGTTGTATTGTCTAACAATATAAATTTAAACATTCATGGAAAAAATCTCTATTGCAATAGATAAGGAATTAAATCTATTGACACAATATGGTCTCACTGCTGAGGAATGGTGGATCATAAAGTTGTTATTCCTCGCTAACTATCCAGAAAGTAGAGTACAACCTTTAGAACAATATTCTAAAATAGTTGGTGGATTAAAGTTAGATATAATAGAATCTCTACAAAACAAAGGAATCTTAAAGAAATTTAAGGTTAAAAAGAATGATCATTTAGATATAGATAATCTCCAATTTAATTTCGTAAAAGGAGAAGATGGGAAATCTTATCCAGACATACCTTTCACAGCCAATTTTATCAAGAGCTTCTTAAAGCACTCTGGTGAATTGGGGAAAGAATTATTCTTAACATATCCAACATTCATTTATATAAATGGACAGCCTGTTGGTGCTAGAAATATCACTACAGGAAATCACTTTGGTTCTATGGACGACTTCTTTTTCTTTTATGGAAAAACAATTAAATGGAATCCTGAAACTCATACTCAGATAATTAAGTTATTAGAGTATGCTAAGGAGAACAATTTAATTAATTATAGTATAGCTACTTTTGTTATTAATGAGAAGTGGAGAGAGATTCAAAAGGCTATACAAGAGGGGTTAGGAACTTATCAATCTAGTATTCTTATCTAATGGGAGTAATAGATTCATTATATAAAAGAATAGAGGCAGGAAGAGAAGGTAAGAATATAGGTATTCCTACTGGTCTTCCAGATTTAGATAAATATACATACGGGATACAAAAGGGGTTTATGACTACTATATTTGGTGACAGTGGGTTAATTTTGTCACTAAACGTTAATTTTCAGTAAATAATATATTTTATATACATTATTTGGAGATGTCTCCAAATATGTTTATCTTTGTAATTATTAATTTAATTACATTTAAACATGAAAAATGATATAGAATATAACATTTCTGGAATTTATAAAATTACAAACATTGTAAATAATAAAATTTATATCGGATCATCTAAAAATATAAAAAATAGATGGTTTAAACACACAGCATTGTTAAGACATAACAAACATGAAAATAAACATCTCCAAAATGCTTGGAACAAGTATGGAGAAGAGAATTTTAAATTTGAAATTGTTGAACAATGTGAAGTTGAAGAATTACTAATCAGAGAACAATTTTATTTGGACTCTTTATTATTTGCTCAAGAATTTATATCTAATAAAGATATAAGATTCTATAAACTAGGATACAATCAAACCCCTATTTCTAATGGAGATTATAACACTGAGGAATCAAAAAAGAAAATTTCAGAAACTCTTAAAAGAAAATATGATTCTGGAGAAATAGAAAAGCAACATACTAAAATTGTATTTCAATACAACAGATTTAATGGAAATCTTATAAAAGTATGGGATTGTATAAATGATGCAAATAGACATTATGGAGTAACTAATCTAAGATCATCTAAAATAAACAGATGTCTTTGGGGAGAAACTCCAAGTGCATTTGATTCCTATTGGTCTTTAGAGCCTATAGAGTTCATATATGCTAAAAAACCTCAAACAAAAGAAGGAATAATTTGCGTACAAGATGTGGAAAGAAATACTTATTTTTTTGCATCTTCGTATACAGAACTTGCTGAAATGCTTGGAGTTCCTGGAGCAAGGAGTACTTTAAAAAAATGTCATGATTCGAATTCTTTATATAAAAATAGATACAAATTTACAATGATTATGGCCCCTATCATTTATGATAGCAAACCTTTTGAATTGCTGGGACATCGCGAAGATTTAGAAACTAAAACAGAAGAAGAAATTCTAAATGGAAATGTAAAAAATTCTAAATTATGTGATAATCAGCAGCCAAGCTCCTAAGTGAAAATATGGAGAAGGTTCACAGACTATCCTGAAAAGGAGTAGAAATCAAGTGATTTCGAAGCGGAAGGTACTACAATATAGTAGTAATGATATAGTCAGAACTTATGTGAAAGCATAAGAGAATATATGGAAACGATATATTCGTAACAAAATTGCAGGAAAGACTACTTATACATTATTTACTCATGTATATAAACCTTTACAGTTCGCATTAGAAAATCCAAATATTCCAGTGAAGATATTATATTTTTCCTTGGAAATGAGTCCAGAAGTATTACTAGCTAAGTTATTAAGTTTATTTATTTCAGATCAATTCCATGTTCAAATATCTTATAAAGAAATTTTATCTTTAGGAGGTATTTTGGATGATGATAAATTTGAATTAATATGTAAGGCTAAGGCTTGGTTGGAAAGAGTTGTTCAACATTTAACTATTTATGACAAAGCTGTTAATGCAGTTAGAGTTTATAATGTAGTTAGAGAATGGGCAGGCAACTTTGGAACTTTTATGGAAGAGGAAAGTATGGAAATCTATGTTCCTAAGAATCCAGATATGTATAAAATTGTCGTTATTGACCATATGAGGCTATTAGTTGGATCAGATAAGAAAACGGAAATCAATACTTGTGCTGATTATTTAATCAACTTAAGAGATTTATGTAATCTTACGGTAGCTTTAGTTCAACAGGCCAATAGACAAATTAAATCTATGGATAGAAGAAATGGCGGTTATCAATATCTTCAGTTGGATGATATGGCTGATGCTTCTGGGCCTGCTCAAGGTTCTGAGGTTGTTATTGGTATATATTATCCTCATAGAGAGAAGAGAACCACTTGTGAAGGTTATGATATAAAGAAATTAAGAGACCATGCTAGGATTATTCAAATCCTAAAGCATAGGTATGGAGTCTCAGATGTAATGAAGGGTATATTATTTAGAGGGGAGATAGGGTATTATAAAGAATTACCCAATCCCAATGATGGAGCCTTAAATTATGATGAGATATTAGATTATAATTATCTGTACATGGACAAACCATTATCAGATAATAACATCCTAGATAAATTACCACCATTAGATGAAGAAAAAGATTTTACTTCTACGGAAGATTTATTTAATGATATAGATAGTTCTGATGGAAGTAGTGGGTTAAACTTTAATTTTGTTTTTGATTAATGGCAAATTTAATAGGAATTGTAGGAGAATCTGGAAGTGGAAAGTCAACTAGTATTGGATTTCTAAATCCTACTGAGACAGTAGTAATAAGTGTGGCTAACAAACCATTACCAATTAAAGGATTTCAAAAGAAATATACTCTGTTTGATGGCAAAACCAACCCAAAAGGAAATTTATTTAATAGCTCAAATGTAGAGCAAATTAGGAAATTTATGCAGTTTATTAGTGATCGAAGACCTGATATTAAGAATTTAATTATTGACGATGCGCAATATCTCATGTCCTTCGAGTTAATGAATAGAGCTGAGGAAAAATCTTATGACAAATTCACTCAAATAGCTGCTCACTTTTATTCTGTCTTAAAAGAAGCTATAAACTTAAGACCTGATTTAAACATTATTATAATGACTCACTCTGAAAATATTGGAGATGCAATAAATCCTCAATACAAGATGAAGACAATTGGAAAAATGCTTGACAGTGCTATTACTGTTGAAGGATTATTCACTTATGTAATCTTTACAAGAAAGAGTCTTGATGATAATGATAAACCGGTATATGAGTTTATCACTAATTATGACGGAACTAATACAGCTAAAACTCCAGCTGGATGTTTTGAGTCACTTACTATGCCTAATAATCTACAAATGGTAGTTGAGGCAATTGATAAATATAATAACGAAGAATGATAAATATTTCATTTGATTTCGATCCAGTTAGTTATTCAGTATCTAATATATTAGTTACAGAAAAAGGCACATCTGGCCTTGATAAGATTGTGGAACAGATGAAGGAAGTTATTCCTTCACCTACTAAATCTACAACTAAAACTACTGGAAGAAAGAAAAAAGAAAAGAATGAAGATATAATCAAACTTGAAGATAACAAACTTGTTCTAACTCAAAAATTAATTGATTTATTAGAAGCAGAGCCTGGAGATAGGTTATGTATTAGATTTAAAGATTTTAACGGAGAGTATTTCCCTATTATAGCTAAGTCGGAAGTATTTGCTGATCCAGAAGCTGGAAATAAACTTACTAAGAGTTTAACAGTTTCTTATAGAGGCAAACAAAGGGAAGAATTAGTTATATATGGAGAGGAATTTACATTTGAAGAAACTTTTGAAGGATCTGGAATATGTAAATTAATAGGACAGAACACAATAACAGCAGATGATAAGGTATTTAAAGGTAATAAAGACCTTGATTACTATGATGATGAAGATAAAGAAAAGAAGAAATCTAATAAATCTCAGAAGAAAGAAGATGTAGTTGGATTAAATCCAGATACTAAGTTCTCTTATACTCCAGTTTTACCTAATAGTAAATCTAGAGTAGATTCTTCTGTTAATATTTTAGATTTCGATTTTAATAAAAAGTCAGATAGTAACATAGATAATCTTTTGAAAGAGATTGAAGGGGTTGAGGATTTATAAATATTAAATTTAAATACTATATATTATGAATATGAATTTTGGAAGTGATTTAGCTAATAAAGACGTAAAAGCAACAGCAGGTGAATCTAATTTTCTTAAAGGCGATGCTATTTATGATGTAAAATTAAAAGATGTAAGAGAGGAAGTTATTAAAGGTAAAGAAAAAGATGGTGCTCCTGGTCAGGAATATCATGTATTAGTTATGGAGTTTGCTGAGATAAATCCTGAAACTGGAACTATTGATGAAAATAGTAAAGTTTATGCTGATAAAACTTTCCCTATTACAGAACAATCTGCAAAGAGAAATACCTTTAAGAGAGTAGTAGATGGCAAAGAAACTGAGATAGAATTACCATCTATTTATGAAACTACTATGGCTAAATTTAAGCAATATATGAGCCAACTTTGTCCAGAGTATTATAATAGCTTACTTACTGGTAAGAATAGTTTATCTGGAATTAATAGCTGGGATGCATTTAAGAAAGTAATGATCACTTTGTTCTCTAAAGTAATTAAGTCTGACAAAAATCCTTCTTGTAAACTTAAACTAGTTAAAAATAAACAAGGATTTGCTACTATTCCAAACTTTGTTGCATTAAATAGAGAAGGACAGTATTATGTTAATAATAACTTCCTTGGAAATGTTGATCTATTAACTAAAGAGAAAAGAGAAATTGCATTCTCTGACTATGAAATGAGTCAAATTGAAAAGAGAAAGAAAGCAGCTAAAGAAGCTACTTCTACTACTCAATTAATGGGAATGTCTGCTCCTGCAGCATCTAACACAGCTCCTATTGCTGGAGGCTCTGAAAGTGTAGATCAAGTAAACTTTGATGATATTGATCTAAGCAGTCTTTAATAATAACAACAAATGGAGTTACGAATATTTCCAGAGAAGTTAACTCAAGAAGAATTATTAAAGCACAATTCTGAGGAGACTTATATGGAACATTATTTAGGGATTCCAGTAAAAAAAGGACTATTTAAGTCTCCACTTAGGAAAGATAATACTCCAACTTGTTCTTTTTATAGAGATAAAGCTGGAAGACTTATTTTTAAAGATTTTCGTGGGGATTTTTATGGGAATTTTGTAGAAGTTGTTAAATTTAAGTACAATGTATCATACCATAAGGCATTGGCTATTATAGCCAATGACTTTGGTATTTTACTTAATCCTGAACTAGAAAAACATAAATCTTGTATTAAAAAATATACTAATAATGTTCTCAAACCATCTGAAGAATCTATCATTAAAGTTAAAGTAAAAGACTTTACTAAAGAAGAATTAGATTGGTGGGGAAGTTTTGGTATAGGACTTACTACACTAAAGAAGTTTTTTGTCTTCTCTTGTGAAATAGTATTTCTAAATGATCAGATTTATTCTTATTCCACTCCTACTAGTTTCAATTTTGGGTATTTTTATCCATCGAGAGATAGTAAGAAACAATTCTGGAGGATCTATTATCCTCAAAATAAAAAGTATCGTTTCATATCCAACTGGAATAAGACAATGATTCAAGGATTTCACATGATGCCTAAGTCTGGAGAATTCTTAGTGATAACAAAATCAATGAAAGATGTAATGTTATGCTATGAATTAGGAATCCCTGCAATTGCCCCGAATTCTGAGAATTTATTTATAACTGAAGCTCAATGGGATAATATAGTTATAAAGTTCAGGAAAATTTTTTTATTATATGATACAGACTTAGCAGGAGTATCTAATAGTAAGAGGATTAAAAAGAAATTTCCTAAGATTCAAGTTTTACTAATCCCTAGGAAATACAAAGCAAAAGATCTAACTGATTTATATAAGAAGTTAGGAACAGAGAAGATGTTAAATTTAGTTGAAGAAGCTAAACAATATTATTTAAACCAGTGAAAGATTTAAGAATTATTATAGATATTGATGATACAATAAATTCCTGGATGGAGTATTATAAAGAATGGTTTGATACAGATCATCATCCTTATAGATTGATAGATCATGTGATTACTAGAAATGTTTTTAAATTGAGGCATAATAAGGATTTTTGGTTAAATGTGCCTAAATTAAGAGATGTTGAATCTCCAATAGTTGCATATTGTACTAAAAGGGTAAATCCAAAATCTTATACTAAAGAATGGCTAAGTAAAAATGGATTTCCAAATAAGCCTATTTATCAAATGTTATATCAACACGGTAATAAAGCAAGACTTATCAAAGGCAAATGTGATGTATTTATTGATGATTCAGTATCTAATTTTAAGAGTTGTAATGAATCAGGAGTATTTACATTACTAATAGATGCTCCTCACAATAGACATTTCAATACAGATCTTAGGATTTATTCATTAAATTATAATGAAATAAAAGAAAAGTATGAGCAATTTAGAGAGGACTTTAGCGCTGATATTTGAAGTAGATGATCAATTTATAAAGGATATAATTGATCTCCCTGTTTCTGATGATGGTATTATGGATGCAAGTGAACAACTTTGTCAAAGTAATGAGTTCTTTGATTGTAGCACTATTGCAAATGCTATATTGAAAGAATATATTATTGACAAAATACTAGAAGATGAAGATTTTGATAATGAGTTCAATTATTACGATTTATATGTTACGGTATATTGCCCTACTTATTTAGAAAGAAAGTACAAAATTGCAATTTGTACAAAAGACTTTCTACTAGAAAAAGTAAGATCTATATTAAATCAAGATAGTATTTTATCTGAACTCATTTCTGAATATGAAGTGATGATCATTTATGATATTTTGCAATAAATGATCTCTGAAGAAGTATTAAATAAATTTGAAATAATACCAGACTATGATTCAGTTGAATGTAAGGAAATAGATGATGAAACTTACTTTAGCTCAGAATATAGAAATTATATATCTAATTCTAAGTTAAAATTAATCAATCCAGATGAGGGAGGATCTTTTGAAACATACCTAAAAGGTTTACAATCTACTTCATCTACATCACTCTCAGTAGGAACTGCAGTTCATGAAGTTATTCTTCAAGAAGAGAATTTCGAAATCTCTGATCAACTAAAACCAACTGCAAAAGCTGGAATGATGATTGATAGAATCTTCTATTACCGAAATAAGAAAAATGAAAAAGGAAAATATTGCTACAAAATAGGTGAATCTATTATATTTGCATCAGAAGATGTTGGATATTATACTAATCAATTAACTAAAAAGAGGTTAGAGGCTCTACTAAAAAGTGGTTGGGATTATTATAAATATCTAAGAAGATTGCAATCTTTTAAACCTTCTAAAGAACAGATTGTATTAGATAAGACCACTAGACCAATTGTATTATCTTGTATAGAACAGTTAAGAAGGAATGAAGATGCAATGAATCTATTACGTCCTGATGCCTTCAACTTTATGGGATATGATATAATCAATAGAAATGAAGATGCAATATTTATTAATGTAACAGTTAAGTTTCCTAATAGTTTAACTGATCCAAATGCAGAAATAGTTTCTCAAGATCTAGCATTAAAGATCAAAATAGACAACTGGAGCATAGATTTAGATAACAAATATTTAACACTTAATGATTTAAAGACTACCGGAAAGGCTGTTTATATGTTTCCTGGAAGTATTAGAAATGAAACTGGAGAATTCTTAGAAGGATCATTCCAACATTATCATTACTATCGCCAGATGGGCATGTATATATGGGTTTTAAGGCAGTATGTAAAAAGAGAGTTTAATATAGATTTAAAGGAATTTACTACAAACCTAAATATGATTGTAGTATCAACAGTTCCCAATTATTCTACTTCCGTCTTTAGAGTAACTAATGAATGGGCAGAGAAAGGTTTTGAGGAATTTGCAAAACTCTTGAAATATGCAGCTTATGCTGAATATAATAGAGAGAAATTATTAAAAGAATAACATCATGGAAAAAGAAGAATTGAATGAATACAGGATTAATGATGCCTGTAATAGTTTTAATTTACTTACCTATGATGAGAAGAAGGCTTTTATAAATAGAACATTTGGATTTAGATTACTAACAGTTCCTGATTTAGATAATAGATTAGTGTTGGTATCTTTATTAAATGCAATATTTAGGGCTTATAAGAAGAATCATCCAGAGGAGACAATGGATGCATTTATCCCAAAGCTTCTTAAAGATAAACTATGTGATTTAGATAAGGAATGGTTTGTGAATTTTCTACCGTTTGCAGAATCTTTAGCAGAAGGATGTGATAAGGTTAATACATTTGGGCTAAAGACAGCAGGAGATTTTAAAAATGAAATCTGTAAGATATTAAATTTACTCCTTCCATTTTAGTAGATAAATATTAATGAGTTAGATAAATCCAAGAAATTTAAGAAATTTTTTCTGTGAATTTAAGAAATTTTTTCTTTAATAAAATTTGGAAAGTATGAAGATTTCCCTTATCTTTGTATCATAAAATTAAGGGAAAATATATTTATTAATTATAATAGTTTAATTTAAAATTTTAATGATTATGGCAAAATTAGTTACTGAAATTGTTTATGGGTATGATAAAGAGGAAGCAATGAAAGACCTTAACTTAGAGATCAAACACAATGCAACTACAAAATGGAAAAATGAAGGACAACCTACATTTGGAAGTGCTAAGTTTATTGAGTTCTGTCAAAAATTTATTGATTCTAAGAAAATGACCTCTGGTGGTGGTGCTTACATTGTTAAAAATCCAGCTCAAAAGGATACAAGACTTCGCCCTTATAGCGTAATTTCTTATAAGAAAGAAGGAAAAACTAAATGGGAAACCAAATATAATGTATGTGAGTATAACGACGAAACTGGAGAAATTGGTAAAGTTGTAAATAACGAAGCTACTACTAAGGCAGAAGCTGAAGCAATTGCAAAAGATTTAACTACAGCTAACAAGAGAGATTATATTTGTAGAAAAACCAAAGAAGTTGTAGAGGATGAAAATTCTAAGAATGGAGAAATCTTATTCAGATGTATCTATACACCTTCTAAATCAGCAGAACAAGGAGAATTCTATGTATTTGGACTTGAAAAAGAATAATCAATCATATTAGACTTTCTTTCAGAGGCACATGGTGATCTAGTTATCATCATGTGCCTCTTTTTATTTATAATTTTACAAACATAAAGTATTAACGGCGTAACTGCCTTAAAAGTGTATTTTGAAAATGGCGAAAAAATTAATATCTCAAGAGGCTTTAGCTAATATTTGTGATGATTCTAGTATAAAAACATTTGAAGATTTAGAATCTAATTATGGATTAACACAAAAATATATTTATAATAGATTATATATTAGTTGTAAGGATGTTATTCCACAATCTGAATTAGATAGATTAAGATGCTGGTATAAAGAATTAGCTAAAAATTCAGGAGTTTCTCCATATGTATATAATGAGGCCAAAAAGAAGAAAAAGAATATTAAAGAAGAGGGTGAAGTAATCATTAGTGTGGAGGATGAAGAAGATGAATTCGAAGGGAGAGTTGTTGGAGAGAGTGTTAGAGGATTAGATGGTAAGATTAAAGAATATAGATATAAGATATTAGTTCATGGTAAAGATCCCATTGAGGGAAGTTTAACCTTGAATCAAATGCAAACTCTATATTTCCAATATTCTAATGAGGGTGCTAAATTGAGTGCTAGAAAGGTATTAGAATCTTTCCCACAATTTAATATTAATGAGTTGAAGAAGGTTCTTAGAGCATTCAAAATCACTAAAGACTGTAAACCATTTGCTCCTCATTTTGTAGAGTCTCATACAGAAGAAGAGCTAAAAGAACTTTTACTCCAATATTCTGTGGACAGAGTTGCCAAAAGTGCTGTAAAGGATGAGATTAAATATAAGAACAGTATTATTACTGATCAGGCAAAGGAGATTGAGAAGTTAAAACAAGAGAGATCTAATATTGAAGAGTGGACTAAGGATATAGATTTTAAAGGATTTGAAATAAAGAGAATGTCTCCTATTCCAAACTCTGGAAAGACTTTGATATTATATCCTTCAGATTGGCATATTGGATGTTATTTGAAACCTACTTCTACATTCTATCATCCTTATGACTTACCTGAAATTAAAAGAAGAATTGATAAAATGATTTCTCCGTTCTTAAATATGCACTTTGAAGAAATCATTGTGGCTAATTTAGGTGATACTATTGATGGATTTGGGGGTCAAACTTCTAGAGGTGGACATATTTTACCTCAAATTCAAGAAGGGGATAAAGAGATTTATAAATGGTTTATGGAAGCCATGACTTATCTATTTGATCTTATTCATACTAATCTTAAATTTGAGAAGATTAGATATTACGCAGTAGGAGAAAGTAATCATGGAGGGACTGGAGAATGGATTTGTCAAAAGTCTTTTGAGAATTTATTAAATAATAGATATCCAAATGTTCAAACCTGCATATCTGATGAGGTATATAGTTTATTTAAAGTATATAATGAGAATTTTATCATTACTCATGGTAAAGATGATTTAAATATGTTTAAGAATCTTCCATTAACTGTGAATAATGATCCTAAAGCTCAGTTAAATATTTTAAATATTATGTTAGATAAATTTGGAATATCTAAAGCTAATTTTATCAAAGGTGATCTACATCAATCTGCTACCACCTTTGGATTTAAGTTTAGATATAGATCTGTAGGGTGTATGTTAGGAAGTAGTGAGTGGACTGGAGCTAATTTTGGAGATAATGATGCTTATTTAGATTATGATATTGTTAATACTAAGGGAGAAATCTTAGAAGGAAGAATTAAATTGAATTAATATGGAGCTACATTTTGATAATGAGACTTTTGATACTAATGAGTATACAAAGTTTGAGGAATTTTGGGAAGCCATTCCCAAAACACTTGATGATAGAGCTGAAAGTTATTGTTTAGATGATGAATTTATGGATGATGAGTATTTAGGTATTGATCCTCCTGAAGATAAACAAGAGATGGAAGGATTTTTTGAACTATGTTTAAAACTTGATGGATATGAATATTGGGACCAAATAGTTATTTATCATGGTCTGCATTTTCAAGTACAACCAGAATATAGTAGTTGGGCAGATTTCCTAGATGCTGATTTTGACTCAATTCTTGGAAAATATATTGATTATTTTGACGGATATTCCAATTTTGAAGATGCGGTAGAGTCATATCTCTATTATCAGTTAAATATTTCTCATGAAATTATTAGCAAAATTCTCCCATATATAGATTGTGAGACTTTTGTAGATGATTATTTTGATGTAAATGGAAACTATTTTTATTTTAAATAAATATGGAGATTACATTAAATAAATTACTAGAAGGTAAGGCTACTAAAATCAAAAACAAAGATTACTTAGCCACTAGAGATTATGTAGAACCATTTATAGATAAAATGTCTAAATTTACAGACGACTTCATCTGTCAAGTAAAGCTCCCTGATCAAATAACTCTTACAGAAGATACTAAAGATATAACCTATAATAGAGTTTATATACAAGCAATATTACCTGAATCTTATTGGTCTTTTGAGAATCATAAAGAAGTAATAGGTTTAGTTTATGGGTTGGATGTAAGAAAGCCTGTATATAAAATCTATAGAGGTGGATTAAATATGGCTTGTACTAATTTGTGTGTGTTTAATCCTTCTTTCTTAAATGTTCAGGAAATTAAACCTGCTGAACATTTAGACTATTCTCCTATTAAAAATATCATGGAATTGACTTCCGATCTTGAGGCCACTCTAAAGAAACTAAAGAATACATATATAGACAGAAGTCAAGCATCTATTGAACAACAATTAGGCCATTGGTGTGATTTTGTTCTTAGAAATGAATATAATTCAGGATTAAGTAAGGCTAAGTTATCTGTTGCTACTGCTGTTGATGCTTATAAGGACTTATTTATTAAAGAAGATTCTGATTATTATATTCCAAAAGATGAAGAAGCCAGTTTATTCCTAATATACAATGCATTTACAGATATTATATCTCATGATAGTAAAGATATTATTAACACAGCAGAGAAAACTTTATTGTTAAATCAAATGTTAATTAATTGTTAAATGAAGGAAGCATTAAACGACTTTATCTTTCAAAGTAAATATGCTAAATATAATTCTATCTTAGGAAGAAAAGAAACCTTTGAAGAATCAGTAGATAGAATTATGAATATGCATATTACATATTTAACTCAAAAGTATCCAGAAGCATTTAAAAATGCTGAGTTTTCTAATGACTTTATGGAAGCTTTTGAATCTTACAAATCTAAAAAAGTATTTGGATCTCAAAGAGCATTACAATTCGGAGGTAGTCCTATACTAAATAAGCACTGTAGACAGTATAATTGTGCTTTTACATATGCAGATAGATTAGAAGTATTTAAGGAGATAGAGTGGGTTTTATTGTGTGGGTGTGGAGCTGGAGTAAGTGTTGAGAAACAACATGTAATTAAGCTTCCTAAGATGTTAGATAAATTATCTGAGGAAACTAAAACTTTTCAAGTAGAAGATTCTATAGAAGGATGGGCATTAGCTATTCAGCAGATAATTAATTATTATTTTATAAAAGGAACTCCGTATCCTAAGTTTGATTATTCTTTAATTAGACCTAGTGGTAGTTTAATATCAGGAGGATTTGTGGCTCCTGGACCTGATGGATTAAGAAATGCTATTATAAATATTCAAAATCTATTAGATAGAGTTTACAAGGGGTCTAAAAAACTAACTCCACTAAACGTTACAGACATTATTGCATATTGTGCTGATTCTGTATTATCTGGAGGTGTTAGAAGATCAGCTGTGATTATATTATTTGATCCAGATGATGAGGACATGTTTAATTCTAAGACAGGAGATTGGTTTTATTCTAATCCACAAAGGGGTAGGTATAATGCTTCTGCTGTATTAGAGAGGGATTCCACATCTTGGGAAACATTTATTAAAATATTTAAAGCTACTAAACAGTTTGGTGAACCAGGATTTTATTGGAGAAGCGATAAAGGGTTAGGCTGTAATCCTTGTGGGGAAATTGGATTTAAACCAACTATTAATGGTAAGAGTGGATGGCAATTTTGTAACTTAGTTACTATCTCTGGTAAAGAAATGGATAATGAGGAGGATTTTTACAAAGCATGTAAAGATGCAGCAACAATTGCTACTATTCAAGCTGCGTATCAAAGCTTTCCATTCTTAGGATCCGTTACTGAGGAATTAGTTAAAAATGACCCATTAATTGGAGTTTCAATTAGTGGTATTATGTGCAATCTTGAGGTTCTACTACATGAAGAAACTCTTCAAGAGGGGGCAAGAATTGTTAAAGAGCAGAATTCTAAAATAGCTAAGATATTAGGAATAAATGAATCTAGTAGATGTACTACTGTTAAACCTGATGGTAATTTTTCTTCTATGACTGGTAATACTCCAGGTTGTCATGGTGCGCATGCAAGAAGGTATATTAGAAGAGTACAGGTTAATAAGGAGGAGGAAGCTGGTAAGGTTTATAAGAAATTTAATCCTAAGTCAGTAGTAGAATCAGTATGGTCTAATAATCACACAGATGATTGTATTATGTTCGCCATCGAGGAAGATGATGATGTAGTATTAAAGTCAGAACTTTTAGGTACAAAACAATTAGATGTAGTCCATATATTATATAATAATTGGATTACAGCAGGAAATAGGATAAAAAACAATCCTATTCAAAATAATGTATCTAACACTGTTATAGTTCCAGATTATGAATGGGATACTGTTGCTAAATATATATATGATCATAGACATACACTAGCTGGAGTTTCATTCATTCCTCAATCAGGTGACCTAGACTTTAATCAACCTCCATATACAGAAGTATTATTACCTTCTGAATTAATCAGTAAATATGGAGAAGGAATTATCTTTGCTTCTGGATTAATAGTTGATGCAGAAAAAGTATTTGGAAATTTGTGGAAAGCTTGTGATACATTTAATGGAAGAGGAGAAAAGTTGTATGCTACTTCTGCCGATGCTAAAGAATATATTAAAGAAATTAATGTATCAGAGGATTCTGAACTAGATTCTCAACCACACTCTAAATGGGTAGAAGCAACTTATCAACAATATAGAAATTGGACTAAACTATTATCTGAATTAAATTATTCAGAAGAATTTATTGAAGAGCTTTTAGATAATAGTGTAGAGATCCCAGTTGCAGAGGTCAAGAAATATCTAGACAAAACTGCATTTAATCATGTATCTAATCTTAATGCCAAAAGAGAGATCATGAGAAGAATGAAGAAATATGCTGATAAGTATTTTATATCAGATTATAAGTTAATGATTAATGCTCTTAAATCTGTTCAACTTTATCATGATTGGTGTGATATAACTAAGAATTATACTCCTATTGATTGGACTAAAGTTAAATGGAAAAATGTACTACTTAATGCTGATGAAATGGCAGGTGCATCTTGTAGTGGTGGACAATGTGATATAACTAAATTATAATATGAAGTATAAGGTTAAATTTGGAACAATAGAAAAATGGTACTCAATTAATGAGGTTACTATTGAGGCTGATTCTGAAGAAGAAGCAGAAAAAATTCTTCTTGAAAATTACTCAGAAGTTTTAGAAAATTCCACTATGATAGATAATGATTTTTTAGAAATGTTAGATTCAGATCCAGATATATTATCAATTGAAGAGAAGTAATGGACTATATAGTGCCTTATATCTGTGATTCTACAGATAAATATTTAATTCAAGACATTGCCTTCAATACTAAGGTTGGAGATATTTTAGATAATCTAAAATCTAATCATTCTATGATTATATTTAATGATTTAATTAATGATGCTCATAGGATAAATAGAATTGTAAAAGAATTAAGAACAAGATCTAAACAACATTTCATTGCTGTTTATTGGTCTGATTATTTAGATTCTATTCCAGAACATTTAGATTTAGGATTATTTAAATTCATTAAAATCGGATCTTATAAAGAAGAGTTTGGAGATCTTTCTAATCCTAACACCAATCAAGCTGTATATGAAATATCTCATATAATTGATAATACACTAGATCACGCTAATCACTATGATCTAATAATACATGATATAACTAGAAAGTATTATAAACATGTTAATTAAAATTGTATTAGCAATAGCTATTGGAATTTATGTATACCTTCACTATAGTATCTACAAAAATGTAGATACTATAGTTGAAAAGATTAGAGAAGAATCTGATGAAGGGTTGAAGATATTTATAGAAAATCAGATTAGATTTAATGGTTTCTCATATTTAATGTTTCTAATTTTAATGTTGTTCATATGAAAATAAACTTTATTTACAATAGTCTTACAAAAGATATAGATCTAAAAGAGCTATTTAAAGATATATCAGAAGATGTTCATGTATATGATATGTCTTACCCAAAAGAGGCTAAGAAGGGATGGGTGATATTAAATAGATATGCAGCAAAAGATATGCCTTTTATGGAAATCACTGATGGAAGTGAAGAAGATAATATGCTATATGTATCTTATGGAGAGGTAAATAAAGTTATTACTAATAAAGATATTAAGGAATTAATTAAAAATTATTCAAAATGAATGTATATATAGTAGAATCTTTCTTTTCTCAATATGATGATAAATATCAAAGAATAGAAGGAGTATTTAGAAATAAGGAAGATGCTGATAATTTAGTTAAAGAAATTGAGAAACAGTATCAAGCTACAGATGAAGAAGAAGCATTGTATTATAAACTTATAGATATTTATGATGATTGTGAGTGTGAACTTAGCCCATTTGACTGGCTTGCCTCCCAATCTGAATTTGATAAAAGAGAAGCAGAGGTTGAAAAACTATTTAAAGAGAAATCTGGATATACTGCAGAATTTTTAAATGAATTGGCTAATAAATTCTATGCAGAATTTCAATTCTGTAGGGTAACAGAAGAAGAATTACTATGACATCTGAAGATTTAATAATCAATGACATTATTCTAGTTGAAGGAAGAGAGGAAGACATTCAAATAGAGATAGTGAATATTACTCCAAATTCTATAGGATATAAATACTCAGGAATGAAAAACCTTCTCTGGAAGACAAAAGATGACTTTGATGAAATATTTAAGATTAAATCTAAGATAAAAGAGGGTGATGGTAAATATAGTGGTAAGGGCAAAGGTTCTAAATCACTAAATGGTATAAAATCTAAAAGAAAGTAATATGGCGAAAGTAAAAGTTCAAGTAATAAGAATGAATAAAGATAAACAATTACCTAAATATGAAACTGTAGGTGCTGCTGGATTAGATGTAAGAGCGGATTTTGCTAGACTTACTCCAGAAAATCCTATTCAAGCTTTTGGAGATTGTCAGTTTATATTCAAAGGAGATAATCATCCTATTTCTTATTTAATATTAGACCCAGGATCTAGAGCTTTAATTCCTACAGGATTAAGAGTAGCTATTCCAGAAGGATATGAGATCAGAGTTCAACCTAGATCTGGATTGGCACTAAAGAAAGGTATTAGTTTAGTTAATACTCCTGGCTGTATTGATTGTGATTATCGTAATGAAATTGGTATTATTGTAATTAATCATGGTACAGATCCAGTAGTTATTGAAGATAATGAAAGAGTTGCTCAATTTATTCTATCTAAAGTAGATCAGATAATGTGGGAAGAAACAGATTCCTTAGATGAAACTGGAAGAAAAGGTGGATTTGGACATACTGGTGTAAAATAAATGGTTGACTTTAAAGCTTTTGAATCTACACTTTCTGATGAGGATGAATCATACTTAGATGAATATGATGAAGACATTGATATTCCAGAGCCAGATGAAATAGAAGAAGAGGTTAAAGGATTTCATACTTTAGACTTTGAATTGAGTTATGAACAAATGCAGGCTGTAACTAGGATTATTAAATTTATTACTGATAATCGTGGAGAAGAAAAGGAAATGTTACTAATAGGAGGAGCAGGAACAGGGAAGTCAGCCTGTCTTTCACAAGTTATAGCCTATCTAGAAAATCATTCTTGGGATTATCTAGCTTGTGCTCCTACTCATAAAGCAAGACTAAGTTTAGAAAAGTTAACTAAAACAGAAACTTTAACTTTACATCAGTTATTACAACTTAGACCTAATATAGAAATACCGCTGTTAAATCTAAGAGAATTAGAATTTGAATGTGGATTAACTAATGGGAAAAGTAAAATGCATATTCCTAGATTAATTATCATTGATGAATGTAGTATGATCACAAGTGATTTGTATCAGTTTATCAAAGAAGAGTTAATAGAGGAAAGAGGTGTAAAGCTTCTTTATGTAGGAGATTCAGCTCAGCTCAAAGGAGTTAATGACATTGCTATATCTAAAGTATTTGAAATTGATAATAAAGTTGAATTGACTAAAATATATAGACAACAGGATGAAGCTCCTCTTCTATATGTATTAAAAGACCTAAGAAAGGTTCCTTATTACTCATTCAAAAGCTTTGAATCTGATTATGGGTCATTATATAATTGTGATGATGCTAAAGATTTTATAATCAAAGCTGCAAAAGAATATCAACAAGCTATAGCAGAACAAGATCCTTATAAGATTAAAATACTAACATATACTAATAAGAGAATAGAGACATATAATCAAATTCTTCATAATGTAATCTTTAAGAAACCTACTACTGATTATTGTGTTGGGGAGTTTGTAATGGGGTATGATAATTATTCTGAAAATGGATATAAGAAAATATATAATTCACTAGATTATATAGTTATGGATGTAAAAAGATATACTAAAGAAGCTAGTGAAATATTTCCATTTCCATTAGATGGATATGTTCTAACTCTTAGGGATATGATTTATAGTGACCCAAATAATCCTAGAACATTTATAGAACTATTTATAATATCAAAAGATATTAACCCCTCTATTCTACAATCCTTCATTAATCTATTTGAAGGAACTAGAATGAGAGCAGTTAAAGCTCCAAAGAAATCTCAGTTATATGGGAAATTATGGAAGAGATATTATGAATTACAAGAATATTTTGCATCTCCATTCGATTTATTCTATGAGGATAGATTAGTTAAATCTGCAACTATTAAGTTAGGATATGCAATTAGTACCCATAAAAGTCAGGGAAGTTCTATAAATAATGTTTATATAGATTTTGGTGATTTAAGGAGATGTTATAATATGGAAGAATTTAGGCAATTAGAGTATGTAGCTCTTTCTAGAGCTAGGAATAATATTTATCTTTTAAATTAATGTCTACACAATCTGAATTTAATACTGAATTAATTAGTAGAGATTCTAATGGAAAGGTTAGAGTAGTTTATGCTACTGGTTTATGGGATCAGGTAAGTAAGAAATTTACTATTAATAAACGTACTGGTTTATTAGGAGGTAAATTAACTGATCAACCAGAGAAGATAATAACTGAAGGGAAAGCAAAAAGAACTCCTTTTGAACAGGGAATTCAAGAATATAAATCTCAGTTAAAAAAGTATTTAGATAAAGGATATAAGGATGTTAAAGAATTATTTCATAAGAAGTTAAAAGATTTAACTATTGATGAAATTAATGAAATTCTTCCTAATATAAAAACGGATGCTAATGGTGTTCCCAAGCCTATGTTAGCTAAACCATTTAAGGATGTAGCTACTAAGGCTTTTGATAAGGAATATTATGGGTCTAGGAAGATAGATGGAGTAAGATGTTTACTTTATAGAGAAGAAAATGAAGGAGGTTGGAGAGTAAGATCTGCTTCTAGAGGTGGACAAGATTATGATGCTTCTGTACAGCATATATTAACTGATCCAGTTATATTAGAGATATTTGAAAAATATCCAAATATAATATTAGATGGGGAAATATATGTTCATGGTTGGTCATTACAGAGAATTTCTGGTACTGTGAGGTTAGAGAAAACAGATGAAGAAAGTCTAAAAAGAACAAGAAATTTACAATATTGGATATATGATATTGCTGATGATAAGAAAGTCTTTATGGACAGATTAGAAATTCTTTGGGAATTAGAGCCTATTATTGAGAAATCTGATAATTTAAAATTTGTGGAACATATTCCAGTTTCTGGTTGGCTTAATGTTAAAAAGAGACATGATGAATATGTAAATGAAGGATTTGAGGGGATTGTGATCAGAAGACTTGATGCACCTTATGGATATGGAAAAAGGACTGCTGCAATGATTAAGGTAAAAGAATATTTAGATGATTCTTTCCTTATAGTAGGATGGGAACCAGGATTAAGACCCATTGAGGACATGTGTTTTGTAATGGAAACAAAACATGGCGTGAGATTTAGAGCCAAACCTATGGGAGACAGGTTAGTTAAGGAGGAATATGTAAAAAATATGGATAGTTATATTGGAATGATGGGAGACGTTTCTTACTTCTATTTAAGTGATGAAGGAGTTCCTCTTCAACCTGTATTTAAATCTGTAAGAATAGATTTATAATTATTTTTAAGTTTCTTTGTTTTTAAATATTTATTCAGTATATTTGTATATACATAAATAAAGAATAAATATGGAAAATGAAGAAACTTTTAATAATTATGAAACAAAATTTGGGTCTGAAATACTCCAAAAATTAGTTATCCAAAATCCAGTAATAGCTAAAAAAGATGAATGTATAGGAACAGTTTATATGTTTATAAACAATGTTACCAAAAAGGTGTACATAGGAAAAACTTTATCTAGTTATATTAGTAGATACAATGAACATAAATACAATGCATTTACTAAAAAGGTCAAGAGCTACTTTTATGATTCTTTAAGGAAGCATGGATGGGAAAACTTTTCAAAAGTAATTATATTTCAAACAGATTTAAATACAATAAACAATAAAGATGAGATAGACAAAATAATATGTAAAAAGGAAGAAGAACTTATACATTTATTCAAATCCAATGAAAATAACTTCGGATATAATCTAACTATTGGAGGAGAAGGTATTTCTGGGTATAAATTTTCTGAAGAATCTAAGAAAAAGATGTCTGAAATGAGAAAAGGAGAGAAACATCCAAATTATGGAAAGTTTGGAAAAGATAATCCTACTTCTGTTCCAGTATACCAGTTTGATCTTGATTTCAACCTTGTAAAAGAATGGGATTCTATTGCAGATATAGGTAGAGAATTGAATATAAAAGAGAATAATGTTTGTAGATGTTGCTCTAATAAATTAGTCACTTATAAAGGATTTATTTGGGTAAAAAAGTCCGACTATTATGATGGTTATTTACAAAAGTACAAATCTAGAGCTAAGTGCAAATCAAATGATAAAACTATAATGCAGTTTTCCTTAGAGGGGAAATTTATAAAAGAGTTTATTAGTGCTGCTGAGGCAGCTAGAGAATTATCCTGTGACGCGTCTACTATATCTGGAGCTGCAAAAGGAAGATTTCCTCATGGAAAATATTTTATTTGGATTTACAAGAATGATTTTTCTGAAGAACTATTGGAAGAAAAAATTAAACATTTAAAATGTAAGAAATAGATACTTATGAGTATAAAAAACTTATTAGAAAAATTATTTAGGGATAAGAGATTATCCAGAGAAGATTTCAATACTTTAATTATAGAGTATATTGATAAAGAAAAAGGAAGAGAACCAACTGCTCAAGAGTTAAATCTAATTTATCAAGGATTTATGTCTGGAGAATTTAGTATTGATTATGTAGCTAACATGATCAGTAATAACCCCAATAGATATAAAATTCAAGTAAGTAAATTATACTCTAGAGAAGGTAATTTAATTAAAACTTATGTACATGAACTCAGTTGAAGAATTTTTAGATGATGATTATTGGGTACTAAATGATTCTAAGGACTCTGTAATAGAAATAGGCTCTGATAGATTCAAAAGAGTGTATATTAGAGGGGAGCTATTTGGAACTATGCTAGTGCGCAGGAATGATAGTCCAGAGGATCTTCACATTTGTATTTATCTTATATCAAGTGATGGAAATGACTGGCATCTTAATGATGGCAGTGCTGGATTTAGTAGTGGGTGGCTTCCAGATCTACAAAAGGTATTAAGTGATACTGAACAATGGTTAAGGCAAAATGCTGACCCGTATAAACAATATGGTTATCAATTTAAATTTTAGATATTATGGAACTTTTTGAAGATAGTTATGATTATTTAGAAGACGATGGTGATGAGTTTGATGAGGACTTATTAGATGAAATAGAGTCTATCCCAGAAACTGAATTGAAAAAAATTATTCAAGAATTTGATGAAGAAGACCAAGAGGAGCCAGAAATTCTTGAAGATAAAATAAATATTTAAATGAAGGACTACAGTAATACACTATCAGAAATAGAATCTCTTAAAAATATTATTCTAGAGGATTTATTTAGGGATGATACTGAAATTGAAAAGAAGCTAGAATTTATTGAAGGAAACAATCTTTTAGATTATGGAGATTGGATAGATGAAATGCCTCTTTCTCTTAATAAATTAATAGAATATGATGGAGGAGATCGTTGGGAGAAAAGAGAATCTTTATCATTTTTAAATATCTATGAAAGATTTGTTAAGTGGGATGCAGAGTACTCTGCCCAACAAAGGAGAGAAATCCTTTTAGATATTTGGAATTATGTTAAAGAAACAAAAACAATAGGAACAGTTTTAGATTGGTAATATGGCAAAAAGAGCAAAGAAAATAAAAGAAATTCCAATTACTAAAGAACTTTGGATGAGTATTTTAGCAATGGAT
>UMFO01009461.1_pt1 | contig 39009 bp, 54 predicted proteins | sample 1965051 | NCBI WGS metagenome assembly UMFO01 (sample SAMEA4836050, study PRJEB28245) | human gut metagenome | biome: gut microbiome; material: fecal sample | place: Denmark | collected 2008
CAGCCTTTTTGTTTTCACCGGCCAAGCTTGCAATGGCATCTCCGATTGAACCATAGGTGGCCGCAATGGCTTGTGGCTTTTGCTTGATTTATTTCCACCTCCTTGTCGGCCAATTCCTTTTGTGCGTCTACATATTCATTTTGAAGCTCGATTTTTCTAAGGTTAAATTCTTCTATGCTTTCACCCTCCAACTGGTGTAAGGATTCAAGTTCTTCTTGTTTATGTGCAACTTTGGCTTCCAACATCGCCATTTCATTTTCTCCGAGTTGTGCCAGTTCCGTTTCATGCCGCAGGCGCATGGCTTCCATTTGCTTGTTCGTGATGTCATTCTCATGCTGCATCCTCAATTCTTCGTCCTTTGCCGCCCATGCCGCCCAAATGGCATCCTTTTCTTCTTGCGTGGCCTGCATGTTGGAAAGCTGCAAATCCCTTTCCTTGGCCAATTCTTCAAGCTTCAGGGCATATTCTTGTTCACCGCCTTGTTTTACGGCCTGTAATTGGAGAGTGATAAGCTTTTGCCGGTCTTCGATTTGCTTTTGCAATGCCTCATTGTCCAAAGCGGCCATTTCATTGGAAAACTGTTTTTGTTTCGCCATTATTTGTTTGTTGATGGCTTCACGAGCTGCCGGTGTGAGGTTCTTCTCTTCATCCAACCTCTTTTTCAAGTCTTCGATTTCACGGGCATAGTTCAACCGTGTTTGTTCCCTTAACTTTTCTTGGTTGTCCGTGACAAGTTTCAGTAATTCGTCCTCAGCCTTTCGGGTTTCTTCAATCTCCACGCGTTTCTGTTCACGTAGCTGTTCCAAACGCTTTTTGGCGGCTTCCTGTTGCTTCTTGATTTCTTCATCAGCAAGCGTATTTGTGTCCGTTGCGGTTGTGTCGTTGGTAGAAGTGTCCTTTGTGGCCGGATTCTCCACTTTTATAGGAATGGTAACAGGTTCTACCTTGTCTTTCATTTCCCGATTTGTTTCCTCAATCTCTTTTTTAGCCTGAGTAAACTGTTTTTTCAGAACCTCCGTGGTATAGATGGCGAAATCTTCCAGACCGCCCGTAAATTCGTCCCAGTCAAGTGTAAACACGCCTTTCAATATACGCCCCAATGATTTTAATTGTACTATAAGCAAATTTACCAAGTTGCCCACCGTTTTAAACATGCCGGTAAATATGCCGGAAATGGAATCACACAATACCCTGAACACTTCTGATTCCTTATACATGGTTTTGAACCACTTTATAGTATCTCTTATGCCGTTTATTATTTTGGCAAGCCCTTCATTGACAAATACGATGGCTTGTGTTTTCATGCGTTCAAAATCACCGCCTGTCATGTCGAACAATCCGGAAAGGGCGTTTTGCAATTCAATTTGTGAATTTAATTGTTTCTCTTCCAATTCACCAAGTTCTCCAGCCTGTTTCTTGACCTCATCAAGGTTGGTTTCTATCTTGCCCAAGGTTTTGATATATTCCAGTCCGGCATCCTCACCGGGGCCACCGAAAATATCCGCTATGGCCTTACCGACTTTGTCAGAAGAAGCCGGAAGCTCATTCAATCGGTCAGACACTTTTTTCATTACCTCGAACGTGGTTGTACTTCCGTCTTGCAATGACTTTTGTACTTCTTCTGATGAGATGCCGATACCGTCCAATGCTTCTGCCGTGGCCGTTGTCATTTCACGTAAACGTGTATTTGCTTCCTTTATGGTATCCACTCCCTTGTCGGAGAAAATACCTTGTTTACTCGCATTTGCCGTAATGGCCACAAATTCCTCCGCGCTGATACCGGCTTCTTTGAAATACGCAGGGTATTCTTTCAGGGTGTCAAGGAACTCACCGTTTACATCTGCACCGGCCACAAAACCATCCTTTATAATATTCATGGCCTCTTGCGACGTGATGCCAAATTGCTTTGAAAGCGAGTTCGCAGCTTGTAGGGTTTCTTTAAAGTCTTTACCGTACATGTCGGCCACGGCCTGCACTTCATTACGGTATTCCTTCATTTCATTTCCTCCCAATCCTGTGAACTGTTTGGTGAGTTTTGTTGCCTCGACAAGCCCCTTGTTATAATCATAGAACCATCTGAATGCCATTCCGACACCGGCGATACCTGCCAAAGCGAGAAAAACGGGATTGGTAAGCAAACCTTTCATAGTAGCCCATAATGCCTTAATATCCGTATTTATCTTCTTTATTCCCTTGGAACCCTCTCCAAGATTCATCAGTGATTCTCCGAATTGGTTGTTAAGTCCGATGGCTTCAAGGATACTGTTTTTATAGTTCCCGACATTTCGATAATAACGTCCAGTTTCCTCTTCTGCTTCTTTTAATTCATCCGTAAGGTCATTGATTTGTTTTGCCAACGCACCCCCTACTTTTTCATTTTCACGTTCTTCTCTTGATAGAGCATCGTATTCGCGTGTTAAATTGGACAATTCCGCACGCATACCACGTAAAGAACCCTCTTGTTCATGGTCAAGTTTAATTTGGTTCTTTACAACTTTTTCAATGTCCCTTATAGTTGACTTGTATTCGTCCGATGCTATTTTTGTAGCCGAAATAGCCTTGTTGTATTCCTCTCGTGAAATACGTCCTTCATTTAGTTGCTTTTTCAGTTCGGATTCAGTTTCCTTTACCTTGTCTAATTTTGCACGATATTCGGCGATTTTCTTTATAGCATCGGCATAATTCACTTTTATGTCTAAAACCTTTTCTACTTTGTTATTTGCCATAGTTTTATAATTTTAGAAGTTTCACATCGCATAAGTTATTATCTCCGGTCTTGATTTCAAGTATGGCGAAATAAGCACCGTATTGTTTCAGATACACGGGTTTCGTCATATCCAATATCTTCAAATCTACCGGAGACAACTTCACAACAATTTCGAGAACTTTAGACTTGTCTAATAGTTTTTCGTACCCGTTATAATATTTTTCTATCAAAGACGGCCATTCAAGCCCGGTAAATGTCCCTTTGTATGTACCCCCGTCCAAAATACGCCTTATGATCCTTGGTTCCACGATTCGGTACTCACCGCTACCGTCATTGTTGTATATGTTTATCGGGATATAAGCAAGCCCGCCCCGTTGGTCACTGGCTGCAAAAGGTAAAGTTACGGCCTCACGTTCGTATTCCAACGTTTTGTTGTCCACTTGTATGTTTGCACTATAATCCCCATAAACGGTATCATCTTCTTTGTATTTGAAAAGGTTGTTTCTCGCCACATCATCGAGTTTGTACGTTGTACGTCCGAAAACAGGTAACTTTGAACACACCTTTTCGCTCCAGTCATAGGCGTTCTTTTTGTTTTTGTGCAAGTCATTGAAAGAGGCTACTGTAATTTGTCCTTTGCCTGACGCTATGACAAAAAGGCCAAGCATCTGGAATACCCCCTTTAGGAAATCAACCTGTTTCATGTCCGGCAAATTGGGCACTATAAACAATTTGCTACCGGGTTGTACCTCCTTGTCGAACGGGGTTATATCAAAAGAGCCATCCACTCTTGTTATGTTATAGGCACCAAGATTCATAATTCGGAACTGATATGGCACATCTCTTCCTAACATGTCACTTTCCACATTCCGTAGTACATAATCCAGAGCAAAGAGTGCACCATATCGGCTTATCGAATCCGGATAAACGGACAAAGCCATGGAAGACGGGTCGTCTTTCCGGCATAATGATAAATTCATTTTTCGGATATTGCTTGGTTGGGTTGAAGTATTTAGTACGATTTTCAATGTACCGCTTAAACGAAGTGCGGAACCGTTGACTTTTGGAACATAGGTGGTAAACAATTCTTCAGTTTGGCCGGACAAGAAGCCGTAATCTGTATTATAGTTACTATCAATGTGAAGAATGGCTGAGGTTTCCTCTTTTTCGTTATAAACAGCAAAATCAATTTTTCCCTTAAATTGGTTTGTGTATTCCTCAGACCCATTTCTTGTTATCAAAGGGATAACAAGCTCATCATTTATTAAACTATATTTTTCATCAGGATAAATAAATTTTATTCCGCTTTGTTGTTCTATTCGTCTTAATATCCACCCTAAATTAATTACAGGGTTCAGATATACCGTTGCGTCTCCATAATCTACCTCCGGTTGCGTCTTGCTGCTAAATGCAGCCCATGGGAGATAATCAACGTCTATTGAATACGGCAAATCACGCAAATTCTTTTCTTTTATGCTTTCAAATCCATATAGCCCATTCCAGTTCAGGCATATTTCCAACTGTTCTTCATCGTTGGCCAACAGGAAAACATCAGCATCCCCTACTATCACAATCCCGTCACGCAAAACCCGTCCGGCATGTACAAGATAAGGGAAGCTGCTTTCACTGCTCGGGAATACCGCTCCGCTGATAATTCGCAAATTATTGGCCGTTTTTGGTAACTTGATGGTATAACTGTAATTACTGACTATCTTGCTTATATCCGACAGCAAGTTACTTCGGAAAGTAAGGTTTATACCACTTTCAGACATGTCTACACGTTGGTTGTTTATATAAAGTTCATCTATCATAGCTTTTGTGTTATAAGTTCTGGCATTTCTATCTGTATCTCGAAATCCTGTAAATCAGAAGTGGACTGGGTAGAAGTCCCCTCTGATATATGGATTGGAATCCATTCCTCCCCATCCCACAATGAAGGAAGTGGTGATGAAAGTAGACCGAGTAACATCTTAAACGTGTCTTTGTCTACCAATGGAGCGCATGCCTTAATTGTTTTGTGGGTTTCTTTACCTTGGACACGGGTTATTCCATACACATCCAGAAAGGCCGTAGAAATTACTTCCGATTCTTCCCCAATGTCAGATACCTTATATGAAATGTCACCTGGCTTAAAGAGCCAATATTGATAAAAACCATGCCGGTCTATCCACCTGATAAAAACCCCACAATCCGCGTTATTTATTTCAATGTTCAAAACCAGATCATCAGTTATAGAAGTGAAGGTATAATCAAAAGTATAGTCAAAAATTGCCTTGTACTCTTCCATTAACAATATCGTAGCATGGTCTTGTGCTTTGGGAAAAGTACTATTCAAATCCAAATGCACAATGCCGGGTGTTACATCAATCCCTTTAAGCGGTTCATTGTCGCTTTGGGCTTGTACCGCGTTGTCAGAAGAATAAAAGCTGACTGTTTGAGGATAGTTTTTGAACCATACAACTTTCCGTCCGGAATTGAACGTGTCGCCGATATTTATAGCTCCCCAAATACATGTCATGATGAAATTAAAATCGCCTCCTTTGCCGAGGCTTACATGTACCTCAATGTCCAAACTTGGAACCAGTTCTGTTTCTTTGATCGGGAAGAATAAACGGAGGTATTCGCTTATGTCAAATTGTACATAACCGCCAATCGTTTCCCTTTTATCTTGATAAGAAACGCTTTCCCTTTGAACCGTAACAGTTACTTCGTCGTCTGTTCCTCCTTGAATCCTAATCAAATTGCGGTTGAATGCAAATGAAATGGCATCAGGATAGGAAATTCCCCATCCGTCACTTATTATGTCCGTCCTCATTTTTTGTATTTAAGTTTATGTGTTCAACTTCCTGCTCAAATAACAAACCTACTCTCGAAGTAATGCTATTCACAGTTTTTTCTATTTCCGGTGAGTAAATATCATTTCTCCCACCTTCACGATATAACTTAGTCCCTTCTGTTTTTATCTTGTGGGCTATTGCACCGGCCATGCTCATCACCCCCCTTTCTTTTGGCGTATATTTAGGCTTCCATCGTTCCGATGGCTTCCGTATATATTGTATTGGTGGCACAGATATACCTTTGTCTATAATCCATTGCCGGATTATGCCGGTAAAGTTGTGGGGTGTCCTACCTGCACGCCGTCCCGTTTCCAGAGTCCCAAAAGGGAATCTTCCCCATAATATTCCACCGTTTTCCGTAAGTTCAACTTTGATACTGGATTTCGTGCGTCCGCTTGCTACTTGTTTTGCGGCTACATGGTTGGCTATGATTCGGGAGCGTAGTGATCCAAGTTCGTCACCGACTATTTTCTGTACATCCGCACGGGTTACTGTCATTTCCATAAATCACTTCCTCTATATTTTTGGTAGGGCAAATAACTAAGCCTTTTACCTCTTTCAATTGTACTTCAATAGTGATACCGGCCACATTTACATCAAGCTTGTCATAAAAGATGGAATACGGGATTTCCCCATAGACGGGTTCAAACAATCCTGATTTATTGATTCGCATTATAAATTCTTGTGCGTATGCCTTGCACCGTTCCACCACGATGTCTGATTCTTCCCCTTCGAAATCAAAATCAACCTTGTCCATGAAAGCAAACAAGCAATTAGGATAGTCTTTGATTTGTTGTTGGCCAAACTTCATAACCCCGCTTGCCGGAAGGACGTTGAGCATGGCCGGTAATGCCGTGCTGTCAAGCTTCACATTTGCCGTTTGCCAGTTCTCAAATATGTATTGCACACATTTCATTTCACTTGCCACAAGCCTTATTTTATCCTCTATGGATTGAAAACCATCCGGCCTTCTGTATTTGCTTTCTTCTTTCATTTCTTTTTCTTCGTTATGACGTTACGTAATCTCCTTTCAAACTTCATTCGCCTTGTATCCATGTCAAGACACTTGTACACTCGAATCCATGGAACCTTTTCAACATCCCCATGGTCGGGTATGTGCATGCGTGTGGCGTAATAGTCCAACAAGCCAAACATTCCAAACTTCAAATTCTCAATACCGGCTTGTTGTTCTTCAGGTGTAGGGGTAACGCTTGCTTTTGAAAACAGCTTATTAACCCGTTCCACTTCTTTTGAAACCCAGAAAGAAAATGATAGGACGGCCTGAACATCTTCGTTTAATATGGTTTCTTCACTGACCCCCAAAAGGATTTTACAAGGCAATATAAGAAAATCCGCATCATTGGAAATTGATTGTAACTCCATGAGTTTTCCCATCGTAATATCATTAATCGTGTCAGGCATGCTCACACCACACACAAATTGCGATGGTTTGATTTCTTTTGCTATTCTGATAAGGTTATCATAATCGGTAATAAACTCGCTTATATGCAAAAATTCACGTACTGTCATATCATGTTTCAATATACCTTGAACGCGGTCGCCTAATTGGTCTCTTTTCTTTCAAATAGTTTAGAGCTACATACCTAACCGCATCTAAAAGGTGGTTAAACTTGTCGATAGGCTCATTCAAGAACTCACCCGTCATTTTATTTTCTTTCCACTTGTAGTTTCGTATCTCATAAATCAGGTTCAGGCTCCGGCTTGTTATGTTTAGGTTGTACCTTTGAAGAATCTGGATACCGTTACGTACAGAATCCGCGCCCTTTTCTGCTGGTTCTATCCTCCTGATACCGTAATTGTATATTTCTGTGATACTTTTTTGTTCCGCACTATCCGCAACAGTTGACCCGGGAAGCCCACGGAGTTTATCAGCTATCTTGTCATTTGTCATTCCACGCATGTAACAAAGTTCATCAAACCATAACTCACCATTTAACTTGTACACATCAACAATTCCGGTTGGGTCTACGGTAAAACCGAAGTCAAGTCCCCTTGCTACCAATTGAGCTTCTACAGGTATTTCCGGAACTTGCTTCCATCTTGTGTAGACAACTCCTTGTGGTCGGCCGGTCAATCCAAGTCCGTAAACCTTCCACCAGTTTTCATCATCTTTATTGCTTTCTATTTCTGCAATCTGTTCTTCTGTAATAAATGGATTGTCTTTGTAGGTTGAGTGAATCTCCACCGTGTTGGTTCTGATTGATATTCCTTTCAATTCATACCAAAATTCACTGTCTGGATTCCAATCGAGAAAAATACACTCACGGGTACGCACGCTTAACTGCCGGAATACTTCATAAGGAATACGATTACACTCATTGATGAAAAGGATGTCTCGCCCGGCTCCTTTCACCTTTCCCCAATCATCAGCGGAATAGAAACGTATTTGTGACCCTGATTTGAACGTATAAGTCTTGTCCGTTTGGTTGGATTCGTAGTCTATTCCTTCTACCATCCCTTCCGCATCCATTATGTTAGTCAGGTCTTGGATGGCACCACGTTTTAGGTGCGGAATTGATTCAGAGATTATGTCTATCACTCTCTTCTTTGCACCCACCAAAATGATAGTTAACAAAAGAGACATAACCGAGTATGTTTTTCCCGATCGTGTCCCTCCTTTATTGGCTATTATTCTGGCGTTATTCACGTAGGCCGACAAGCTCTTTTCATATACTTTGGTCACAATCATATACTACTTGTCTTTAAGCTTTTTCAATAATTCCGCTGTTTCATCATTGGATACAGTGATATTCAATCCCGTACTTACTTCGCCAGTATGCTCAACTTTAGAATCTTGACGGTTTTTCCATCTTTCCGGTGCTATGTTAGTTATCAAGAATATAGCAGCCCCGACATTCGGCTCCACACGAATGTTCTTCTTCGTTTGCTTCACGATTTTAGGTGAGCCATTTACATCCTTGTATTCCGTCTGTGTCTGCGTATACTCGTACCCTTTGGCAGCGTTGGCGAGCGACTTCACGATGTCCGTTTCAAGCGAATCCTTAAACTTTTCCTTTGCTTTTTTTATTGCTTCTGAAAACTCTGATTTCGCCATCCAGTTATAATAGGTTACATTGTCAATACCCATGGCTTTGCAGAAGTCCATCAACTTAGCCCCTCCATACTCCATAAGCCCGTTTTCACGTACCCAATCGGCGCAGCATTGCATCATTTCCTTGTTATACTTAGCCATGTTCCTCCGTTTTTATAGCGTGCCTTTCAGCCAGTGTAACTTTTTCTCCTTTGTACATACCCGCTCCCAACTCATCTATTTTAGAAAACGGTATTTCCGGGACTGTTAAACGCTTGCGGTATGATTTATCAATAAAATAGATGTAACGAAGTTGAAAACCCGATAAAATCTGACCATTTACCGCTTCAACATACCGTTTGAAATTGAATCTACCACCCGTAATATTATAATAAGACTTTCCATTTAATTCTTTCCTTGGTGTAGTTGGATTACTTTCTAATGTCATTTTATGTATCTTCTCACCATTCGGAAGGACACACAAATTGAAATTCTCTTTTATTCCTGTAAGTACAAAATTAGAAGCGCGATAAATCGTCCCATCGCCACAAGAACAGCCATCGGCAAAAGATATTACCCATTTAATCTGCGGCGCATTCTTTTTAATCATCCGTAATGTTTTCCCGATACAATAGCTTTCAGAATTTCGTGGCAAATAATCATCGAAAGCCATCCGATTTAATTCAAGAAATTCATTCCAACTTGTACCATCAACAATCTGAATTATCTTTTTCTTATCCAAGGACGGTCCAAATGAAAGCACTCCGTGTAATTTACCGTCAAGAAAACATCCGAAATGCAAACAACTATTGTTTACGACCTTACCCGAATAATGGTGTTTCCTCATAAAAGGATTAGCTATACTGCTTGTTATAACCTTTACAACTATTTCTTTTGCTCTGCCCATTGCCTTACGATTAAAGATAAAGCGTTTCCATTCGCATTTTCATTTCCGAATGTTTCCGTATACTTGTATGAATCTGTTTGTTTGATTTCGTCTATTGCCTGCCGTATCATGTCAGCTTGTTCATCGGCAAATGTGAATGTCATTTGTTGAAACGGCGATTTCTCCCCACTCGGCAAAGAGAAACTGTCCCCGAAATCATCCGGGGAAACACCCCAATCTTCCGGCAGATCCACACCCCAATCTTTGAGCTGTTCGGTATCCCACTCATTGGCAAGCATATCATAATCCCACTCTCCATAAGGTGCATTGTCTTTCATGACGTATGCTTTTAGTTGCCCTATTGTTACATTTTGTGGGATGACTTTACAAGGGGCTTTTTCATATTGCAAATCTTGTAAGGCAATCAACCTCATGTTTCCACCAATGGTGACATATTTCCCACCATGCTTGTACACTAAAAGTTCCCTCAGTGAAAGCATCTCAGGATTATCTACGATGGACTTTTTTAATTTTTCAAATTTCTCATTACGTATAATCCTCGGGTTTGCTGGAAGTCCATCTATCTGACCATGATTTTGTTCAATATCAGATAACGGAATCATTTCTGTTTGAATTAAACTGATTTTGCTCATAACAAAAAAATATCATCTACAAATATACAAAAACAATTATTATATAATTATATTTTCAGTATAAATAATTATAATACAATCACTTGTTAATTATCATCTCTTTTGTAATAGATGTCAATCTCATACTTGACCAACTTGTATATCGAAATCATCAAGGCTATCCACAACACTGTTATGAATATGACCCGAAATAAAAAGTACTCATTAAGAAGCCCAAAAAAGGCAACGGATGCGGGTAGGAACAAAACGGCTATGGTTCCTGCTATGATTTTATTCTTCATATTTTCCTCCTTTCTTTTTTAGTTCGATAATCAAGGCGTCGGCACAAGCAGCCGCAAATCGAGCAACAGCTACAGGTATTGTATGTTTCTCGTTCTCTTTATATGTTGCTTCGGAACAAGCATAACCAACTTCTTCTTCATCGCTTAGTATTCCTTGCATGGCCGCTATGGCCGCCTGTATGCGGACTTGATTCCAGTCAATGGTGTCTTCGTCATTGGTTTGTAAAAATTCAAGTTCCGACTGGGAATAGTAAATTCCACTGCAATCATCGTTTATATATACTCGTTCGATACCGTTTTTACTAATCACGCGCTCTCCCGTTTCGTGGACATTCACTATATGCCCGTTTGATTTTATTCTTGCTTTCATACCCATTTTACTAATTCAAACTCATATACCCACACATAAGGATTGCTTTCCCATGTGCCTTTGCCGCTTATCTTGTCTATCAAAGCAGCGTAGGCTTCACGGGGTGTATCAAATAATTCCCCTGTTGAACACCAAGAAAAACCTTCTTGCTCATAGTAATTAATCCCCTCTGCCATACAATCAACATCGGATATATCCTGTAATCTCTGTATTCTTACTTTGGTTATGCGTATCTGGTGCGGCATTAATTTAGATTTGACAAACATTTTATTGCTCCATCCAGCTATATCTTCTTTATCTCTCGGAATTTCTTCTTTAGGATAACAAGTTTTCATTACATTGCAATAAAACTGAGCTTTCTGTACGCTCGGATTGTGGGATATATTATCGCTTATTACTCCGTAGCTTTGAGCAATGGCAACGCCTTCATTAACTAAGTATACCGGTTCAACATACATCGGTACAAAATCATCGTCTTCCTCATCATAAATGAGAACCTCAACACCTAAACGATAGTCTTTTGCCCCTGTGATTTTAGGTTCTCCAACAATCTGTCTTTGTATGTTTTTAGGGATAGTTATTATCCTTCTTGTCTGCGTCTTTCTTCCTTCCAATACAGCTTGTGTCAAGCCGTATTTGTCATTAAACATTATCTTTTTCATTTTCAATACTTTTTATTTCCGTGTCTAAAACTCCTAAGTTCGTTGTATCGCATCTTCTGCTCGATGAACCAAGCGAGGTCTATTCCTTTCATTCTTGCGAGTTCAATGATTTGCCGAATAGAATAGTTTAGACATTCTTCAAAAGAATAGCGGTAGTTTACTATATCCTTTAATATGGCATAAATGTTTTCCGTGAATGTCTTTTTACTTGATACGATGTACGCAATGATGAATCTGTCGTTCATGTCTATACCTCTCAATCCTGCCAAGTCAAGCAGACGTATCACCGCATCGGCAAGCTCGTCTTCAACGGAATCTTTGATGTATTCGTCAAAAGCGACCTTGTAAGCATGCTCCGGGTCTGTTGTGAAACGACATATAAAATCTTCAAATGGTGTCCTGAATGCGTGCATTCTTTTCCTATCAGATTCCACGGCTTCCATCAGTTCGGATATGACCAAGCATAAAAAGTGTTCGTTACTGTATTCTTCTTCGTGCCAACCGTGTTCGCAGGCGGTCTTGTAGGCACGGTCTCTCAGTTCGTTCAAGTTCATGTTCATTCAAATTATGGTGAAACAAAAAGCCCGGCACGGTGAGGTGTCGGGCATGAAAACTAATCAAAATAGTTTGTGGACTACTTTTCTTGTTGCGTTATTCCTTGAGGGGTAGAAAGTTCATCCAAAATTTCTTTCCTGTCACAATTTTTAAGAAAGAAATAAAAAGTTGAGTCTATAATTTTTACAGACCTTGTACTCAAATCGTAATCAAAAATAGGTGGTGATATTCTTTTTTTTAATTGATTTTGAACTAAAGTTTTGAGAAAATATCCCATATCTGAAGCCCTTACGTCATTGGCCCTATGATGAATTTCTTTTATTTTTTCATGAAGATATTTTCTTTTGAGACCTTTATTTATTTCATTAAATGGCTCATTTAATAGTACTTTTATGAAGTAGTAAGGAATATACAGAGGTATTTCATCAGAACTTTTTGCAACTTGTTCTATAAAACTTTCTAAACAGCGGATATGTCTACTTGAATAATCTCCAAGTTTTTTTGTGATGGCTGTTTGCACATTATCTTTTGTTATGTATGTTAAATTTTTAGATGTTTCTGTTACGCCTGCTGCATAACAGGATTCTTTGCAAATTTCTTGAAAAACCCCAACACTGTCAAAACAAGATGATATGATGTCATCAACCACATGTTCAAAAGATGCATTCAACAGAGGCATCCCAATATTGACAATCCTTCTTAAATCACCTGCTTCCCATGGTTCAACAGGTATTTCAATAACCCGATCTACCAAATCACCATTATATTGGCTTAGACGATTTCTTTCTCTCCATATTCCAAGAATGATGAAAAGTATATTATAATCTTCAAATATTCTTAAATCGAATGCTAATTGTTGCTGAACTTCTTCTTGGAGATAATGAAAATTTTCTAATATGATACGTTTAGAGAAATTTAAGGAAATGAGTAATTCTGATATGTCTTGAGCCAAAGTCAAATTGTACTCAACGGTTTTATAAAGATTTTTATATTCCTTTTTTCCACCGGTTCCAACTCCTCCAGACGTTTCAATTCCCCCTATTAAAGGAACCTTCAATTTAGCCTTAACTTCGACTTTCAACTCTCCGTTAACGGTATTGTTTTCTTCTTTGGAATTTAATATTTCCACATTTAACTGTCTAAGTATTGATTTGTAAATATCAATTATCGTCGTTCCTGTAGAACAATTTATCTTTACATAATCAGTTTCTTTCAGATGTTTATTCGTTAAAGATGTTTTACCTTGTTTAGATGCGCCATAAACAATAATGTGTTTTCTTCGTTGAAGACCATCAAGAAAAAGAGAATCTACTTTTTCTCTTTCAATATAAGTTTCTATCATTTGATTAGAAACGCCATATACTTCATTTACTTTCATACGAATATTATTTTTATATTTCAGTACAAACTTACATAAAAATCTCCATTTTTCCTATATGCGCAAGCATATAGAAAGAAAATGAGGATATTTTTACATATCCTTACCTATTGGATATTTGCAAAACCTCCTCCCCAAATTCGCCCGTCATCCTCGCCATTGTTCCTGATAGTGTACCATAAGGAAGCGAAAATCACAATCAGGCAGACTATTAATGTTATTGTGTCTTCATTCATGGATTGTCGTTTAAGTATTCCTTGTTGAAGTGTCCGTTTAGGATGAGCCAGCCAATAGTTTCGATTATACAATCGAATACATTTTCGTATCTTGAAGTCGTGGAACCAATTCCAAACTCAACATTATATTTATGCGCCTTATCTTTATTGTATAGTTTGCAATGCGGTACTTTTACTACATCATTTAAGAACTGCCACACATCACGCTCCGTCCAGTAGATGATGGGTGAAACTAATATCTTGTCCCTTCCTCCTACACAAGTCACCATTGTTTCTTCGTGTTCTTCCCACTGGTCGAATGTGCCGCTGAACTTATGGCCGGCCAGTTCGACTTCATTCCGTTTGGCCCTCCTTTCGCTTTCCTGCTTGCGTATGCCTATCAGGGTTACTTTTCCGGAACCTGAAAACTCCTTATATTCGGCACAACACCAACGTAAAGTCCTTGTGGGCAATATATGTTTCTTTTTTGCCATTTCGTAAATACTCATCTTTGGTTTGATAAGTTCCACGTTCGGATATTGCCGCCTGACGAAACGTATGACCTCCGGAGGGTCTACGCTGGTCAGATTCATGTGTGCTTTAAACTTCACACCGGCCATTTGCGCGATGTGGTAAAGGGCTTGACTATCCTTTCCACCGGAGAAAGCCAAATAGAACCCATTTTCGGGGTCTAAACGCAAGGACATGGATTCAGCCTTGCGCAACAAGGCAATGGAATAGTCTATCTTTTTATCTAAATTCATAATTCATAGCACTTACTTAACAACTTATAAAACATTCGTTTTTTCTCAACATATTTAAATCCTTTGCGTCTAAGTCCTCGTTTTGTACGGGATATAACCAACTGATAAGAAGTTACACCAACATAAATAAAATCAATATGATGTTTTTTAGCTTGTTTAAATGTCCACCAAATTTTCTCCTTACAATATCTATAACTGTCATTCTGTACACCTTCATAACCTTTACTCATTATAAAGTGTCCTATTTCGTTTGCTTCTTCTTCTGAATAAGCAATAGTAAATATATTCTTCATAATTCAAACAGTTCTTTTTGTACATATACATCGCCGTTTTTCAGTCTCACTTCGCCCAGACATTCTTCTCGAAAGCGTTTTTCCTGCGCATCGAAATATTCTTTGTCTATCTCGGTTCCCCAGAAATCAAAACCCATTTTGTAAGCGGCTATCCGGCTGCTCCCGCTACCCAAATGAGTGTCGAGGAGCCTATTACCGGAACGAACGAACTTTTTCAGCAAGAAGTGATATAATGCAACTGGCTTCTGTGTCGGATGAATCTTTGTTTCTTTGTTAGCTCCACCAGTATTGGATAGACGGATGAGGGAAGCCGGACAATCGAAAGATGTCCATGCCAATTCAACTTGGGAGAAGTTTTCCCACGGTTGCATCTTATCCCAACAGACAATTCCACGGCTCGGTGGTAAATTGAAGTAATTGCCTCCCCATATTATCTGGTTCCGGCTGACCCTGAACAATTCGTCAAAATACTCTTTGGAAGGGGGAGAAAAATCCCAATCACATGACATCATGTTTAATGCCCGGCTTTTTAACTTTCCGGCACCCCTATTCAAACGTCCCTTCTTCAATCTCTGCGCAACGCTTTCACCATTATAACCTCCATGTTTACGGTTCATGTTGGTACCCATATTCATATTCGGGGCATTAATCCCATAAGGAGGATCAACGATGGCTAGGTCAAAGAACTTGTCAGGAATAGATTTCATGTATTCCATACAGTCCGTGTTATATACTTCACTTATTGGCATAATTCTATCATTTTCTTATTCAAAATAAATTGTCATACCACTTTTTTCCTGCGGTTAGCCCACACGGCCGAATACGACATCCCCATCTCATAAGCTTGTTCCATGACAGTCATGTTACGGAATTTTGGGGAATGGTATTCTTTGGCTTCCGGATATTTCTGTGTCAGGCCGTAAGCGGATGCCTTCTGGTAGATGGAACTGAGTGAATGCCGGGACAAATACACGGCAATATCGTGTGTGGGCATGAAGCCGTAGTTCTTTTCCAGGAAATGAAGTTCGGCCGGCGTCCAATGATTTTTAGAATTGTGGTTCATATACTTCCTTCAAATATTTTTGTGAAATTGCGTTCTTCGAATATCCAATCGAAATCGGCGGGGAGCTTGCGCCGGGACGTGCGCCCGTTGAGGAAATCGCTGTTCATGGCGTTACGTATGGCGGAAGCTATCTGGTTGCGGTCGTAGCGGCGGACGACCTCTTCGAGCTTCCTCATGCGCTCCCCGGTGAGCACTTTCACGGGCTTGATGGCACTGTTGTAGTAGACGGTCATGTCGTTGAAGTACTTGAAGGTCATGTGGCATTTTTCCTCCACGGACATTTCAGGCTCTTCGCGCGTGTTTGTTTCTTTGTCTTTTTGTGTATTATATACTTTACTTTCCTTTTCTTTACTTTCCTTGTTATCATTTTCGGATGGCTTACTTATAAGTAGGTTATCGTTTTCGGATAAGTTACTTATAAGCAGGTTATCGTCTTCTCTTTTCCCAGAATCCTTTTTCCACCTCTTTTCCATAGCCTTACGCCCGGCTTCGGATTGCTTTTTCGCCTTTTCATCCTTTATGGCCATTCTCCGGTTGAAACTTTCGGAGTAGAAGTACTTACCGTCTTCGGTAAAGACAAATAACCCGAAATCCTCTACCACGGATTTTATCAGGGAGGCATCCACACGAAGGTCAAAGGCTATCATATTATAATCTTTGGCACTCATGTAACCCGGCTCTTCCCTCAGCCGTTCAAGGATCATGAAATAGACACCGTAACCGGCGGCCCTGTGGCGCATGCGCAGCCGAATGAGCTTGTCGCTGTTTCGTGCATTACTGTCATGGCTGAAATAGTTGTTTTCCCTCTTGTCCATATCATTCTGTGTCGTTCAGGTACTGCTCCACTTCGCGGATGAATCCGTCAAAGGAGCGGCATACCACGTATTTGTATTCATCGTTTTCGGTAATGACCGACTGCCACCAACGCTGGCTGTCCCTTTGACGGCCTTTGAGTGTCTTCATTTCGATGAGCAACGCGCCAAAACACCGGTTCCTTTTCAGAAGGACGAGATCGGACACTCCGGCCACCACGCCTTCGTCTTTCAGCATCGCGCCGGTCACTGCATCGCGCCGGCCGCCGTTGGGGACAGCGAAAAGCCGTCCCTTCAAATGGGGGTATTTGAGGTTGAACCACTGCACACAGGCCACCTGCAAGCGGTGTTCCTGGGGCATTACGCCCCTTTTGTTCCTCCTTGCAGATGGCTTGTTTGCTGCGGCCAACAGTTCGTCAAGCGTCATCTTCTTCATGGCCGTGTGTTTTATCTATGACTACATCTTCGCATCCGGGCGAACTGATTGTCACCTTCTGGCCATCGGGTATGCTGTCGATGAACCTTTTTGCGGCTTTCTGGATTCCGGGGTTTGCGCATATCTTCTCCAAATCTTCCTCCCTGCCCTTTTGCTCTTCCACCTTGTAGGCGAACACGTCCATAATCTTTGTTTCCTGTAAAGCCTCGCACTCCCAGTCGGCCATGGACCCTTTCATGTATTCATTGAGACGCTTACGTGCGTGGTCAATGTCCTTTGCTTGTATAAGGTAGAAGAAAGCCTGTTTCTTCTCCACCCCGCTTTTTTCATCGAGCGTGATGAAATTTACTTTGGCCTTGTACCACTTGTCACCGTCGGCTGTTTCCACCAGTTCGGAGTATTTGGTGATTTTCTCGGAAACCACCTCAAACTCACCACTGATAAAAAGTTTCATATTTGCACTGATACGCATTTCTGCTTCTGTGAATGACAGGGCGTCTACGATATACAATTCCGTCACTTTCTTTTGCATCCCGTTTTCCAACGTCTTTTCGTAGCGGATGCCACATTCAAACAGTCTCATTTCAATTTGTTTTTAAGTTCGATACAGGGTTTGAATCTCACGGTACGGTGGGACGGAACAATACATTCCTCCCCCGTGGCGACAATACGCGCCTTCTTCTCCTTGGCTTGCCGTACCATAAAAGTGCCGAATCCACGGAGGTACACGTTATTGCCTTTTGCGAAAGCCTGTGAGAGAATGTCCATCATGCTTTCGACAGCCTTTTTGGCTTCGGAGCGTCGCAAGTCTGTTTGCTCCGTGATTTGCTCAATGATTTCTTGTTTCGTCATTTTCTTCATGTTTTGAAAGTTTTTTATTCAGTTTTCTAATCAATCTTCGTATTGCCCATGCCCGGCAAATGGAACGCTGTCCCGGCTGGCTTCCATATAGCTTTTCGGCGTCATCCAAATACTTGATAACCGTTCGCATGTCAGTCTTGCACACTTCCATAATTCCTGTTTGTTAAGAATATTGATACCAATTCATTAAAATACATTTCATCAGTAGGTATGTCATCGTCAGCGTTCATTATCTCGGCGGCAATGGACTTCTTACGATGAATGAGAGAGTAGACGGTCTGGTCTATTGTCCCCCTGCCAAGCAGGTAGTAGCACGTCACATTGTCCTTCTGCCCTATGCGGTGGGCACGGTCTTCGCACTGGCAACAGTCGGCATACGTCCAGGCCAATTCGATGAAAGCCACATTGGAGGAAGCCGTGAGCGTAAGGCCTACACCGGCCGCCTTGATGGAGCAGATTATCAACTGCACATCGGGATTGTTCTGGAAGGCATCGACGGATGCCTGTTTGTTTGCCGCCGTGTCGCGCCCGGTGACTGTAACCGCTTTGGGGAAGGACTTCAGCAGTTGGTCGACAACCTCATGGAGCGAGCAGAAGACAATGAGTTTCTTGCCGTTTTCGAGGAACGTGCGGATGAAATCCACGGCCTGTGCTACCTTGCCGAGCGTTGCAAGCTGGCGCAATGTCATAAAGCGGACCAAAGCCTCCATACGCATCTTGCGACGTATCTCCCAATCGGTACATTGGGTATAGGCTTGCAGATAGGAGGCAAGGTCGGAAGCTGCCAGATTGTATTCTGCACTGTTGGAGATTTCGACGTAGAGGTCGATGCGGGTCTTGTCGGGCAGTTGGGACAGGACCTTTGCTTTCTCACGGCGTATCATGCAGGTGCCGTAGAGGCGGGCCGAAAGCTCGCCGAGATTACGGGGACGTTTTTCTTCTTCCTCTTTTTCCCGTTCAATCTGTTGCTGAATCTTCTCCTCTTCCGTACGGGCAAACCTGCGTGGTTTGTTCTCCCTCTTGCCATCGCCACCGCCATATCGCTGAAGGAAAGCGGAACGGCCTCCGAAATCGGACACGAGACGCCCCATAATAGACAGTTGGGAGATGAGGTCGGCCGGACGGTTGACCACCGGCGTTCCGGACAACAGGATTATCCATTCCTTGCCCACGGACAGCCCTTTGGTAAAGATGGCCTGCTGGGCGGAGGGGTCTTTGACACGGTGGCTTTCGTCGATGATGATGCTTCGGAACATCTTTATCTGCGGACAGAATACCACGTCTTTGAGGCGGAAGGACTTGCCGCCCTTGATGTCCCATACAAAGAACTTACGCAGGCTCTCGTAATTTACCACAGCCACATGGAACATCCCCATTTTCAGGAGATACGGCCATGTAGTCCGTGTGGAGTTGTCGAGAACGAGTGCCTTTTTGTCGGTGAACTTTTCGAACTCACGCTGCCAGTTTATCTTGAGCGAGGAGGGGCAGATGACAAGGCAGGGGTATGCGTCTGCCGTGTCTACAATACCGATGCTTTGCAGGGTTTTGCCCAAGCCCGGTTCGTCACCAATAATGAGGCGTTTCTTGTCCAAGCCGTAGGCGATACCCTCTCGTTGGTAAGGGTAAGGCTCGACGCGGAGATGGTGTTTTAAATCCGCAGTCATTTCTTTGGCCTCCATCCGTTGAGTTCGCACACACGGTTCCGGGCATCCTGTTGGGTGTAGAAGATGTGTTCTCCGGCTACGGGTGCGGCGGTTCCGCTTGTTCCATCTTCGTTGTCGTACCGGCGGTAGATGCGGAATGTGCGTCCGCGGCGCATGTAGAAATATATTCCTGCTCTTTCCATAATTTTCAGGTTATTTGAATTTTTCAACTTCTTCGAGTAAGTCCTTCAGGTCGTAATCGCTCTCATAGAGCGGTACAAGGCCATAGGGAGGCACACGGAAATAGATGTCCATATCACGCTATGTTTTTAGGGGTTAACAGCCACCACTGGAAGGCCAGCTCCTCATACTTCTCCCGGCCACGGTTGTATATCTCATCGTCACGGCTGATGAACTTCTTGAACACCTTGCAGTTCTTTTTGCTTATGGCGTAGATGAAATCGCGGTCGCTGCGGGCGATGTCCATGTACCATGCCCGGCTACGGTCCCAGTCGAAGAAGTCGACCGCTTCGTCAAACTCCTGCTGCGAGCTGGCAAAGGTGGTTTTCAAGTCGCCGCCAAAGCCGAAGGCCGGCAGATACCAGTCCCACTTGCAACGGGTGTCAAGGCAGAAGGGATATTCCAGGTAAGCGAACTGCTGGGCATGGTTCACCATGAAGCGTTGCGTGTCGGCCAGTTCGAGAACCTTTGAGAGGAAGGCATCCCGGCGCGCCTCCATGCGGAGGGAACGTTGCATTTCGTATGCGTGGCGGAACTCATCTTCGGCATATTGCACGTCGTCCACGGTGAAGCGGTAGTAGTCCACACGGGACGGTTCGGTGATGAGGGCATCGACCAGCGTGCCGAAGCGGAACGCCGCCTCACGGTCGCCGAACTGCTGCCGGGGATGCAGTATGTCCCGAAGGGCTGTGAGGTCGGAGTTCGAGACTTCCGTACGATTGTAGTATTCATCGGGATTGTGGTTCATGATTATTTGGCTTTAACTTCGTCCACGTATTCAACGCTTTCATCATTGATTGTCAAGTCTTCCTTGTTGGCGAGTTTCTCGCAAAATGCGATTTGCTTCTTGAACATTTTGGTAAGTTCATCCACAGAGAGCGTGCAGCCCTCTTTGCTCCACCACAAGGAAAGTATGGGCATGATGCCCTCGGGGTTGAGCAGGTTGATTTTCTTTGTGACTTTCGTTTTAGGGGCATAAGCGGCTGCAACGGCCTGGCTGTCGAACAGTGATGTCATTTCAGCGGCTTTCCGTTCCATTTCAGCCTTGCGTCTTTCTTCGGCCTCGCGTGCGGCACGTTCCGCTTCAATACGCTGTGCCTCGGATTTTTGACGTGCTTCCATTTCCGCCTTGATGCGTGCTGCTTCTTCGGCATTGGCTTGCACTATCTTTTCCAAGTTGGCTTTCTTGGAGGGCAGGCGGTCGAGAATATAATCCGCCGTCTGACCCACCTCGAAAGCATACTGCTCGGAGAATTGTTTGCCAAGCCGTTGTTTAGTGTCATCTTCCACAGCTTTCACTTCGGAAATATCCATGCCCACAGGTATGCGGGCACAAGATTTTAGATTGGCAAGCCAGCCGGAAGGAAGCTCTTTGTCGAATCCCTTGATGAATGCAAGGGACTGTTCATAGGTGTCAAGCGTGACATTGTTGTCTGTTGCGGTCAACTTGTCGATGTTTTCATTCACAAGCTGTTGGAATTGCCTCTTGAAATCGTCCTCCACGTCCTGCCGGAACCTTTGGCGTGCTTCTTCCGCCTTACGGCGTGCCTCGGCTTCCCGGCGGAGCTGTTCCTCTTCGGCGCGTTTTCTGGCCGCGTACTGGTTGCGGATCTGCTGCAACTGATGGGGAATGGTGCCGGATTTGGAGGGGTCGATGTCGTTTTCGATGGTCGTGAATGCCGTGCGCACCTGGTCGAACAGCTTGGTCACGGGGGAGCGGCGTTCATTCATGGCCTTGACGGTACGGCGTGCTTTCTCGATAAATGTGGCCGCCTGACTGTCGAGCCCGTCGTCCATGCCTTGCCGGTTAATCATATCGAGAATGTTCCGGCCGAAATCCACGCAGTTGTCCCGCGACTTTTTATTAAGTTCATAGGACTGGGGGGCGGCCAACATTATTTCTTTCATGTTTTCAGGCTTGATGATAGCCAAATCGTTGTTGTCCATATTGTTTTTGTTTTGTTGCGGACGGCACGGTGCGGTGTCCGCATAGTTGATATATCGGTGTAGTTTGTCACAATGCAGCCCGTTGATGCCTTTGTGGCTCTTGGGGCATGAAACACATTCTTCCGGGGGCATGGTCAGAACGTGTCGTCGTTATTCCCGTTTGCAGCCGGGTCTATCGTCACCCCTGCGGACATGTCGGGTGCCGGGGCGAATGTCTTTTCTTCCTCCGGCCGGGGCTGTGGCGTGCCGCTTGCCATTCCCCCGTACGGGTCGAAGTCGGGCTGCGGGTCCGTGACCACGTCGCTTTCGAGCTGCGTGCCCTTTCCGATGGCTATCTTGGGATAGGTCTTGAATGCGTGCTTGATGCACTTGGCCTTGAGGAAGCCGGTGTCAATCTGCCCGTCGCCGGAGGTGTAAAGCTGGTTGGGATTTTCCACGTATCTTTTTTCAGTGTTGTCCCAATAACGGTTTGCCTTGCCGGAGAAGTCGGACAGGCGTTTCCAGTCGGCTTCCGTCATGACGGAGTAGTCGACCGTTCCGTCCGGCCGGGTAATTTTCAGGAAACAGGCTATGATACGGTTGGAGGAGCGCGGGATGCGGCAGCAGTAGTTGACGTACTTGCGGCCCTCCTTTTCTCCGAAAGCGAATTCATCGCCTTCATAGACTACCACGGGGTTGTCGGCATGGAGTATCTGCCCGGCTTTTGCACGGAGCACGAGTTCGCCGTAGCCGGAAATGGTGAGGTTGCAGCGTGCCTCGTAGACGTTGCTGCCCTGTGGGTTCTTGCCTACACAGTAGTTACGGGGAAGGAGGTAGCACAATGACTGCGAACCCGGTTCGAGCGTGAGCCCGCGCACGGCAAGGTCGATGAAGGCAAAGAAGACGGACATGCCGGTGCATGCACGCAGGCGTTCGTTGTCGCGGAGTTGGTTGTTGAAGTACATGGCCTCGCGTTCGTATGCCGCTTCCCCACCCTCTTTCCAGATGGCGTTGTAGACGGAGATGAACTGCCCGCGGACGTAGTCGTTGCGTATCACTTCCGTGGATTTGAGTGACTGGATGGCTTGTGCCTGATTTAATGTTTCATTGTTGTTCATAATCTTGTACGTTTATAGGTTATAAATCGAAATAGTCTTGATATTAATCTTGTCATTTTACTTCTAATTCTGATTTCAAGAATTTCTTCAGGTCACGTCCATAATAAAACGGGCGTCCATTTGCGCGCCTCCAATGGCATGTTATACTTCCTGCCTTAGTGTAATTATTAAGTGTACTTAAACTTACACCTATCATCATTGCCGCTTGCATACGGTTATATTGTACCGTGTCACTTATTTCTGATAAATCTGTCATAGGCTTTTATTTTTAAGGTAAAATATTGCTATTTCATAATCACTTGGCGAATCCCCGTTTACCGTTAGGGTTTCCTTTATGTCGTGGTAGGTCTCCGTCGGCATCGTGTATATTACCTGTTCGGTCATGTCGGATGTTCCGGCAAAGACCAATGCGGTAACAAATGAAATTACGCATATTACGACTTTCAAAGCTTTCATCATACCACTCCTTTCTTTTTTAAAATAGACAAAATAATCGACACTATCGAAATGGTTATCGCTATTGAGGAACAAATGATAGTCCGTCGATAATACTTTCTCATAGTCCTATAATACTCCATATCGGACATGTACTTCTTTTCTTCCATAACACTATTTTTTATGTTCTTGTTCCACCGCGCCAATCCGATTGGCGGCATCGCGCCTTTTGCGGTGGACTATATGTATCATGAGTTTCGGCGGTAGCGTGCTCGCGCCCCAATGCGATATACTTGATGGGATAAGGTGAAATCCCGCTGACCGCCATCTCTTCCGGCCTTCCGCTTGGGTGGTTTCTCCGCGTTTTCGCTCGCCACCATTCCGGCATGGCTGATGTTCGCAATAAGTCAAAGAACGATCCTCTTGTTGGTGGCCGGGGAATCGAACCCCGGCTTCATCCCGTCACCAATATGTCCCGTAGCCGAACCTTGGGCGCGGTCTAAGGCCATACGGTTGTCCATTGCGGCCTCGTATTCACACCTCCTTATCTAAAGTTCTTTCTTTCAACATCCAACGGAACTTGTAAGCGTATTTTTTGGCTTCATCTATTGTGCGGAAATAATTGCCTGATTCCCATAAATAATTGTCAGTTTCATCAAAATTTTCTTCATTCAAGAAGATTTCATCTAAAGGAATTCTAACATAGCAATAACTTTCTCCTCTTTTCGCTCTCCATCGTTGCTCCTTGGCTTCTTCTATCTCTTCCTTTTCGTGATTCCAACGAAGCCCTTTCCTTTCCAACGCCCGGAGTATCGGACATGTGCATTCTTTCTCTTTCATATCTTCTCCAGTCCCTTTTTCTAACAATTTCCTCAGCTCTATTAACTTAAAGCATTCGTAAAAATCCCTCCACATATTATTCCTCCTATTAATATATTCGTGTTACTTCCAAGACCTCCCCCACTCTATTCACATGGGTCTTGAATTTCTTGTTATACATCGTACCGATAGTTACTGCACTCGACCTTACCCCGTTGAGCTGCGTCAACGAGAATGCAACCATTTCCCCTATTTCCATTGCCTTTAATGTAGGCTGGATGGGAAGTATTTTTGCTGTTTCCTTTTCCATATTTAATTTATTTGCTAATTTTATAATGCAAAGGTAGTGTTTAATGAACACAAAAGCAAGTTTATTGCACATTATTTTTGAGTAAAATAAAGTTTGTTGTACATTAAAAATTGCAAGTGTATGAATTTTAGCTTATTAAACAAGCTTGTGTCTGAAAGTAAATTGGGCAAGCTACAAATTTCTGAATTAGCAGGAATATCAAGAACAACGCTTGATAACGCTCTCAATGGTTCAGATATTAAGGTTAGTACCATTGAGAATCTTGCAAAGGTTCTTGGGGTTTCAACAAGTATATTTTGGGCTGATGAATCAGATATACGATATGAAGATAAAGATTTCTATGAAAAAGAGATTCAACGCCTGCAAAGTTTATTGGACAAACAAAAAAGGTCTACAAAGGTGGTTGTTGAGCTTGATGTTGATACGGATGAGTTTATTAAGATGGGATTAAAAGATAAGGTTATACAGATTTTAAATAAAAAATGATATAAAATATGGATTCTACTATGTCAAAATTAAAGCCTGAAATTTCAGTTGGAGAGGCACAAGTAATTGATTCTGGGTGTTTATTAATTACAGAAAAGGATGTTCCAATATTTAAAATTCCAATACCAGATGGGACATTTTTTATTTTTAAATTTCGATTTGCAAAAGATGAAAATTTGAAAGATGAAAATGGACTTGTAAAATCAAGTTTTGATTATAATGTAAAAGACGAAAATGGAACAGAATTTTTAGATGTTGTTTTCACCAATATGGATGACGTAACACTGGCTGGAAATATCCAAAAAGCACAATTTGCTACCATGTCAGGACATCCTATTACATTTAAGTTCAGATTATCTTCTGTTGGACAGAATCCTATCAACTACCTGTTTAATTATACATGGTTTTTAGAACCTATAAGTAATAATATTACAATGAGTTAATATGAAAAATGGATATAACACAGATTTAAAGGGTTTTAAAACTGAAAGTGGATATTGTCCAATTCATAAAAAGATAGATCAGGAGCTAACAAAAGAAAATCATCGGCACGAACAAGCCACATTGACGGCTAGATATAGCCATCAATATAAGGTTCAAGAAATTAGCCAAAATCATGAATTAAATATAATAAATAAAAAGTTAGGGCTTATAGGGCAGATTATAGGAAATTCTGAGAATGCTTCTAAAAATATAACATGCATAATTTGTATTTTACTATTAGGAGGAGCAACTATTATTTCATTAGTAATATACTGGGGTAAAGATGATGTCTCTTTTGTACAAGCTATATGGAATAATATAATGCCAGTGATAACTTTATCATTAGGTTATTTATTTGGTAAGAAATAGTTCTATAAAATGGGGTAATTCAAACAATCCTTGAAATTTAACAAATAGCGTCTTTCTTAAAAACAAAATGAAAACGAGCAATACGACAGCCAGCACCCCGAAATCCCCAAAGAGCAACGGGGCAGTTCCCAAACCATCGCCGCTCCCACCACCAAGAAAAAAGTAGGATGTGAAAATTCGGCATGAAGTCTTTTTTTTCTATGAATATTATATGTTTGTTTATCTTATTGTTGTATTTTTGCAATAAACTAATAAGCAGACAGAAATGGAAATAAGGGACAGAATATGGCAGGAGTTAAAACAGGCGCATGCGAACGTGCTGTGTTTGCAAAAATATTCACATAAGATAAGATGGGCGAATATTGCGTGTTCTTTAGTATTGTTATTGATTTCGGCTTCAGGCGTAATTTGCTACAAATACTTTGAGTTTTCCCCTCTCATATCCTCCATGGTGTTCTTCGTGGTTTACTTGTTTAAATTAGGGAAGTCGATAGCCATGCAAGGAAGTGGGGAATTGTCCCAGATAGATGGCTTATACGGCTTTTATTCACGCTACATGAATAGCATGGAGAAACTATGGCTTGAAAACGAAAAGGGGAAAAAGAATGAGGACGAGATAAGCGATGAGTTTTTCGCACTGAAAAGAAAGGAGTGCGAGTACACTCCAAGGCTGAACCGATACGTACGTTTCATCACGAAGGGGATGCAAAAGGAAATCATACAAGAATCTGACATCTATCTGAAATCCGTATTTTACGGACAAAACCAATAAACGAAATTATCCATCCATAAATCCCAACGGGGCGTATCATTAAAAAGATGCGTCCCGTTGCTGTATTTATTAATTTATTGATTAACTTTGCAATGTATTTTAGAAGCGTATAATAATAGTTTTATATCAGAAGGAGGGTGAGATGAGAGAAATAACCTTATATGTAGAAGATGATGCCGTCGTATCAAAAATCAAGGCAGCGGCAAATATGATTAAAGGGGTTATATCCGTGAAAGTCGGCAAGAAGAAAGAAGAACCGAAATTCAACAAGGAGACCTTAGAGGCTCTTGAGGAAATCAGACGTGGGGAGTATGCCGGAAAACTCGACACTTCCTCTAAAGATGCACTTCTTGAATCCATAATGGCACTATGAAAGAAATAGTCTATTCGTCCAAGGCCAAAAAAGACATCAAAAAAATACAGCATAATCCCGAAAAGAGAAGCGCGTTGATGGATGTCCTTATCAAGTTGGCAAACGGGGAAACTCTCGGAAAGGCGTATAACCCACACCAACTAAAAGGCGATTACAAAGGATGTATGGAATGCCATATCAAAGATGATTACCTGTTAATATGGATAGATGATGATTGTATAAGGGTTGTCCGTGTCGGAAGCCATTCAGAACTATTCTAACATGTGCTCATCATAATTAATGGGTTTAATAAAAAGGAGGATTAAAAATGGGAGCTATAATTGGTTTTTTAGTTTTGGGAGTTCCGTGTGCGGCTTTTCTTCTTTGGTTCTTAACCCCTTCCGGCAAACGGTGGCTAAAGGAAAACCACATGATTTGATGCTGCATGCGTATCAATCCTGAAAAAGATTGGACGGTTCTGTGTTTTACTGCCATTTAGTATTCCTATTAAAATAATAATGCAAAAAGAGGACAGCCAAATAATCGTACGCCGGTTCTTTGAAACCATACAGGTTTTAAAGAGGAATAAGGTCATAAGGGGAAAAGGCACGCTTTGCAAGCGGTATGGTATAAATCCATGGAACTTTAACACGCTTGAGAAGTCACCTTCAAGGGACTTGTTTCAACTTGCATGGCTTGATTACATGGTGCGTGATTACAAGGTATCTCCATTTTGGCTTTTGTCGGGTGAAGGAGACGTTTTACTGCCCGGTTGGACATTTGAAAAAGTGAAATCCGTGCAAAAAAACGTGCAAGGAAAAAGAAGTTGATACTTAAAACATTGACAATCACACAAAATACAGTGTATTGGGTACGTTTTGGGAGCAGGGGGTCGTGGGTTCGAATCCCGCTACCCCGACCATCAGAAAAGGCACTGTAAAACAAGCTTTCAGCGAGTTGACAGTGCCTTTATTTTTATTCAGCCAATAAATGACCGTCATGAATAAGTCATACCACAAAGAGATACTGCACATCGCTCTCCCGTCCATCCTTTCCAATATCACCGTTCCCCTGCTCGGGCTAATAGACCTGACCATTGCGGGACATCTCGGTGCCGCTTCGTATATCGGTGCCATAGCCATCGGCGGTACGATATTCAATATGATCTATTGGATTTTTGCATTCCTGCGGATGGGAACCAGCGGGATGACTTCACAAGCCTACGGTGCCGACAATAAACAAGAAATCCAACTGTTGCTTTATCGTTCCTTGGCTACTTCCACGGGCATAGCCATCCTCATACTCCTCCTGCAAGGCCCGTTACTTCATCTGGCCCTGTCCGTCATGTCGCCCACGGAAGCTGTGGCGGATTTTGCTTCGATATACTTTAGAATCTGCGTATGGGGCGCCCCGGCTGTGCTCGGGCTTTACAGTCTGACCGGATGGTTCATCGGATTGCAAAATGCAAAATACCCGCTCTACGTGGCCATCATCCAAAACCTCGTCAACATAGCGGCCAGCCTGTTTTTCGTCTTCGTATGGCACATGGACGTGGCCGGAGTGGCTTTGGGAACAGTCATCGCCCAATATTGCGGACTGACGCTTTCCCTATATTATTGCCACCGTATGCACCGTAGGCTCGGCCTTCCTTATACATTCGTCCCCTCTTCCGTATTCCGGAAAAACGCCATTAGCCGTTTCTTCAGTGTCAACCGCGACATTTTCCTGCGCACCCTTTGCCTCGTGTGCGTCACTCTCTATTTCACCTCCGTCGGTTCCCGTCAAGGGGAATATATCTTAGCGGCCAATGCCTTGCTGATGCAATACTTCACCCTCTATTCTTATTTCATGGACGGTTTCGCCTTTGCCGGAGAAGCCCTCTCGGGCAAATGTGCCGGTGCGGGAGATTATCAGGCCCTGAAAAAAGTCATCCGTAACCTGTTTCTTTGGGGAAGCGGCGTGGCACTGACCTTCACCTTATTCTATATGGCCGGCGGAAAGGCTCTCATGAACCTGCTCACCGACGAGGCCTCTGTCGTCGCCACAGCTTCCGACTACCTGCCTTGGGCTGTCCTCATCCCCTTTGCAGGTCTCTCGGCATTCATTTGGGACGGTGTTTTCATCGGACTCACGGCCACACGCTATATGCTCCTGTCCATGTTGGGCGCCACCCTGACTTTTTTCAGCGTCTATCTCAGCCTCTTCCCTATATGGCAAAACCACGCACTCTGGCTGGCTTTTCTCCTCTATTTATTCGTGCGAGGCCTCATGCAACACTTGCTATATAGAAATAAAATCTTAACTTTGCATCCTACAAACTAAATACACGCAAACGCAATGAACTACGTAGGCATACTTATCGGCTTAGCCACCTTCCTGATTATCGGCCTGTTCCATCCTTTAGTCATCAAGGGCGAATACTATTTCGGAACCCGATGCTGGTGGGCTTTCCTCGTGACGGGAATCCTATGTGCCGGTTTGTCCCTTTATGTGGAAAACGTGTACTTGAGTATTATTTTCGGTGTCATATCGTTCTCTTCCTTTTGGGGGATACTCGAAGTGTTCGACCAACGCAAACGGGTACTGAAAGGCTGGTTCCCGAAAAATCCCAAACGACTGAAAGACTACGAATAAACCATCCGTCGTTTCTTTATCATTCCCATTCTCTCCCCTTCCCTCGCGTCAAAGATTTTTCCTGCTGAGAAAAAAGCCTCTCCATCTTTCTATATTCCTCTTTTTCAAGCTCTTGAATACAGCGTAAAAATATGCGCCAAATGAAAAATCATTCGCCTGAGATTGATTTTTCATTCTCCTGCAAACGATTTTCCGTTTGCCGCAAGATGATAAATCGCTTTCATGCAAGCCTTTTTTGTCAAACTTACCGATATATCCGAAAGAACAGCCACACGCTATATCCTCCCATGTCATACTCAAACGACAGGCGGGGCATTCAATACAAATCCCGTGAAGCCAGATATTCAACTTCACGGGATTTTCCTGCCGGATATGCTACGACATCCGGACTAATACACCATACGAGATAATTACTTGTCGCCGAAGTAACGGTTGTACAGACCGGCGAAACCACGGCCATGACGAGCTTCATCCTTCGCCATTTCATGCACAGTGTCGTGAATGGCGTCCAAATCCTGCTGTTTAGCCATCTTGGCCAAATCCATCTTGCCGGAGCAAGCACCGCTTTCAGCCTCCATACGCTTTTTCAGGTTCGTCTTCGTGTCCCAAACCATGTCGCCCAACAATTCGCAGAAACGAGAAGCATGGTCGGCCTCTTCAAAAGCATAACGCTTGAAAGCTTCCGCAATTTCAGGATAGCCTTCGCGGTCAGCCTGACGGCTCATGGCCAAGTACATACCCACTTCTGTGCATTCGCCTTCAAAGTTAGCCTGCAAACCTTTCTTGATTTCAGGGTCAACGTCCTTGGCAATGCCGATGACATGTTCGGTCACGAAAGTCAATTCCGTATCTACCAATTCCTTGAACTTTGAAGCCGGAGCCTTGCACTGTGGGCACTGCGCCGGAGCTTCTTCGCCTTCATGAATGTAACCACATACCGTACATACAAATTTCTTTTTCATTTTCTTTCGTTTTTAATTTAAATTACACATTCGTTTATACTTTATTTCTCTGCCCGTACCTTTCAGGCTCACGCCTCCATCGCACAGGCTTTGCATACACCTTTATAATAGACATGCGCTTCATCCACCTTAAAGTCCGAACCCTTAGGCAAGAAATCTTTCAAACTTTCCGGAAGAGCCACATCGAATAATTTTCCGCATCGTTTACACATAAAATGTGCATGGGGAACGACCACCCCGTCAAAACAAACTTTCTTCTCATCAATGGTCAACATCAAGGCAGCTCCATGCTCGGAAAAAAGCCGTAAGGTGTTGTACACGGTTGTCTTAGACAACGTAGGTATCACTTTACACAAAGCCACATACACCTCATCCACTGTGGGGTGCGTATGATTTTTAAGCAAATAATCCATAATTGCTATGCGCTGTACGGAAGGGTGAATCCCGTAATTCTGCAATGTATCCAAAGCCTCTTTGTTGACCATGTCCAATATAAATTTGTAATGTTTACAATGCAAATTTAGTGTAAGTTCCGTTCTCGTGCAAGCCTTTCCGCGTTTTTTTTGATAAATAACAGCTTTTTTTGCTTTTATTGATACCTTTATATTATCTTTGCCCCACAAATATCAAACATAGCAACATGAATTACGGATTTGTCAGAATTGCCACGGCCATCCCCGGCGTAAAAGTAGGAGATTGCAAATACAACGCACAACAAATTGAAAGTTTGATTATTCAGGCGGAAGGTAAAGGCGTAGAAATCATTTGTTTTCCGGAACTTAGCATCACGGCTTACACTTGCGGCGACTTATTTGCCCAACAACTGCTGCTCGACGAGGCGGAAATGTGCCTTATCAGCATCCTCGACTTCACCCGCTCATTAGACATCATCTCTATCATAGGATTGCCTGTCGCTTACCACGGTACGCTGCTGAATTGTGCGGCAGTGATACAAAAAGGGAAGATTTTAGGGCTTATCCCCAAAACTTATCTGCCCAACTATAAGGAATTCTATGAACAACGTTGGTTCACATCCGGCGATGTGCACGGAAACAGCAATGTATTGATTTGCGGACAAATGGTGCCGCTGAGCCGCCACCTGGTCTTCAATACTCCCTCTTGCTGTTTCGGAGTGGAAATCTGCGAAGACGTATGGGCTCCCATTCCCCCCAGTTCCGAATTGGTACTCCAGGGAGCTGAAATCATTTTCAACCTCAGTGCAGACAACGAAGGCGTAGGCAAACAGGACTATCTCAAAGCCTTGTTGGCACAACAAAGTGCAAGATGCCTCGCCGGTTATGTATTCTCGGGGGCAGGATTCGGCGAAAGCACACAGGATGTTGTTTTTGCCGGTAAGGCACTTATCTACGAAAATGGAGTGCTGTTGGCGGAAAACGAACGTTTCTCTTTTAAAGAACAACTGGTTTACAGCGAAATAGACGTAGAATGCCTGCGTGCGGAGAGGCGTGTGAACACCACATTCAGCGCTTCTGTAGCCCGGTTGAAATCGCACGACGTCATACAGATAGACACCGAACTGTTTGCTTCCAAAAACATTGAATTAAGCCGTAAAGTCAATCCGATGCCTTTTGTTCCGGCAGGAAAGGCACTGGATGAACGATGCGAGGAAATCTTTGCCATACAGATAGCAGGGCTGGCCAAAAGATTGGTACATACACAAACCCAGACCGTAGTCATCGGGATTTCCGGCGGACTGGATTCCACCCTTGCCTTATTGGTCTGCACCAAAACGTTCGACAAATTGGGACTCTCGCGCAAAGGCATCGTCGGCGTGACCATGCCCGGCTTCGGAACCACCAACCGTACTTACACCAATGCCGTCAACCTTATGAAAAGCCTGGGGGTAACCCTGCGAGAAATCAGCATCAAAAAGGCCTGCATACAACATTTCGAGGACTTGAATTTCGACATGGCCAACCATAATGTGACGTATGAAAACGCACAGGCACGCGAACGTACGCAGATTCTGATGGATGTGGCTAACCAGATGAATGGCATGGTAGTGGGAACCGGTGACTTGTCGGAACTGGCTTTGGGATGGGCCACGTACAACGGCGACCACATGAGCATGTATGGCGTCAACGCCTCTATCCCCAAGACGTTGGTGAAACATTTGGTCAAGTGGGTGGCCGACAGCGTCATCGACGAATCCTCCCAAGCCACCTTGTTGGATATCGTGGACACACCGATCAGCCCCGAACTGATACCGGCAGACGAGGATGGCAACATCAGCCAGAAAACAGAAGACTTGGTCGGTCCTTACGAACTGCATGACTTTTTCCTGTATTATACCTTGCGTTTCGGCTTCCGCCCGTCCAAGATATTCTATCTGGCCCAATATGCTTTCGCTGGAAAGTACACTGACGAAACGATAAAGAAATGGCTGACAACGTTTTTCCGTCGTTTCTTCTCGCAACAGTTTAAGCGTTCCTGCCTGCCCGATGGTCCTAAGGTGGGAAGCTGTAGCCTGAGCCCTCGTGGAGATTGGCGAATGCCCAGCGACGCGTCGGCTACGGCATGGGTGGATGAATGCAATAATCTGTAAGCCTGACCCCATATCAAAAAAGAAACGGTGTATTCCCCCTCTTCTGGCGGAACACACCGTTTCTTTTTATTCCATCTGACACTTCCCTCTTCTACTCTCCGTCGTCTTCAAACCTCAATGTCTCCACTTTCTCCAGTCTCGATTTCAGGCGTGGCATACTCCCTTTCCGGATGCGCAGCGTCATGCTGCAATCGTGTTCATACCCTTGACGGACAATAGACGGCTCTTCCTCCTTGACAATGCGCATGACGGAGTTCATGAAAGGATACTCAAAGAAAAACGTGATTTCCTCGTCCACCGTTTTTTCTATAATCCGGGCCGCCTGTATAGCCTCGATAGCCGCCGCCTTGTAGGCTTGTATCAGACCGCTCGTCCCCAACTTGATTCCACCGAAATAACGGATGACGACAATCAAAACATCCGTCAGTCCGTAAGAATTAATCTGTCCCAGAATCGGCTTGCCCGCTGTGCCGGAAGGCTCTCCGTTATCATTGGCACGGAAATCCTTCCGTTCGTGTCCCAGCATATAGGCATAGCAACAATGGCGCGCATCGTAATACTTCTTTTGATAGAACTCCACTTGCTCTTTCACTTCGTCTACCGTATGCACAGGATGAATGAAAGCCAGGAACTTGCTCCGCTTCTCGCTATATTCTCCTTCCGCCGCTGCTGTTATCGTCTTATATACGTCATTTCCTTCCATATCCTTCCTATTCAAAAAACTCCGGCCGCCGGGTTCCACCGGCAACCGGAGTTGCAAAGATAATTATTTTTTCTTTATGAAAGTTTATGAATCACCAGTCCGCTGCGTAATTTCGGCTCGAACCAAGTAGCTTTTGGGGGCATGATTTTCCCACAATCCGCTATATCCATGATTTGTTGCATAGACACCGGATACAATGCCAACGCCATTTTCATCTCGCCGCTGTCGCAACGTCTTTTCAGTTCATCCAAACCACGCAGTCCTCCTACGAAGTCAATCCGCTTATCCCGACGTAAATCCTTAATGCCCAAAAGCTCATCCAAGATAAGCCGACTACTGACAGTCACGTCGAGCACGTCTATCGGATCGTTTTCATCAAAACGTCCCGGAAGTACACGCAACCTGTACCATTTTTCATCCAGATAAAGCGAAAACTCATGCGGCTGCGCAGGTTTGTACGCCGAACCGCCCATGCAAGTCACTTCGAAATCTTTCTCCAAAGCCTGCAAGAACTCATCCGAGGTATAGCACCCCAGGTCTTTCACCACGCGGTTGTAATCCAAGATAGTCAGTTCGCTTGCCGGAAAGCACACGGCCATAAAATAATTGTATTCCGCCTCGGGGTGCGTCCCTCCATGGGCTAAAGCTTTCTCTTGTCCCACCAAAGCTGCCGCAGCCGTGCGATGATGGCCGTCTGCTATGTACAATGCGGGAATGGCTGCAAATTCTTTCGTAATCGCATCAATATCCGCTTCATTGTCCACAAGCCAGAACCGATGGCGGAAACCGTCGATCGGGGCCACGAAATCATATTCCGGCTCACGCCTTGCATATCGGTCTATCAAAGAAGCCAACGCGGCATTATCGGGATAAGCCAGAAAGACCGGTTCTATGTTCGCATCCGTAATACGGATATGCTTCATACGGTCTTCTTCCTTTTCGTGCCGCGTCAGTTCATGCTTTTTGATTATCCCGTCCATATAGTCCTTGACCGAAGCTCCCAACACGATGCCGTGCTGTGTCCGCCCGTTCATGGTCTGTGCGTAAATATAATACATGGGCTTAGCGTCTTCCACCAACCAGCCGTTACGCTGAAATTTGGCAAAATTCTCTGCCCCCTTTTCATACACACATGAAGCGTATTCATCCGTTCCCTCCGGAAAATCTATCTCCGGACGGATCACATGATAGAGCGACATCTCGTTGTCGCCTGCCTCTATACGGGCTTCTTCCGAACTGAGCACGTCGTACGGACGACACTCTACCCGTTCCACCAAATCCTTAGGCGGACGAAGCCCCTTAAACGGTTTAACCCAAGCCATAGCCCCTATGATTATTTATTTACCTGATATTTCGTACATCCGTCCTTGAAGAATGCGGCAATCTGATGCGCCGCAGCCACTCCGGCATTGATATTGGCCTCGGCTGTTTGTGCACCCATCTTTTTGGGTGTAGAGAAATAACGGCCTTCCAATATACGGAAATCCGCATCCGCTTCCGGCATGATGTCCGTGACATACTTCAGGTCTGTACGCTCCTGCATCAATTTCAGCAATTCCGGTTCATTAATGACCTCTTTCCGGGCCGTATTGACCAACACTCCTCCCTTGGGCATCTTGTCGACCAAGGCATAATTGATGCTTTGACGCGTCTCTGCCGTAGCCGGGATATGCAAGGAAACCACTTCGCACTTTTCAAACAATTCATCTTGCGAAGAGACTGCCTTCACCCCATCGGATTCTATAGCCGCCGCAGGACAATATGCGTCGTATGCATAAACATCCATGTCGAAGCCTTTTGCGATATGCGCTACGCGACGACCGACATTACCGTATGCCAAGATTCCTAATTTCTTTCCTTTCAACTCCGTACCGGCCTTTCCATTATAAAAGTTACGTACGGCGAATACCAACATACCGAACACCAGTTCGGCTACGGCATTGGAATTCTGACCGGGAGTGTTCATCACCACCACCCCGTGTGCGGTGGCAGCCGCCAAATCTACGTTATCGTAACCGGCTCCGGCGCGGACAACGATCTTTAAGTTCTTTGCCGCATCAAAAACTTCATTATCTATCTTGTCACTGCGGATTATCATGGCTTCCACGTCGGCCACTGCCGCCAGAAGTTGTGCCTTCTCCGTATATTTCTCCAATAAAACGATTTCCAATCCGGCTGTCTCTGCAACCTCTTTGATACCGTCCACTGCAACTTTTGCAAACGGTTTTTCTGTAGCAATCAATATTTTAGCCATAGTTATTTTATTTAAATACATCCCATAAACAAACAGGCACACCTCTGTATAAGGCGTGCCTGTCTTTATAGCCTTTTAATGTTGAGCTTCAAAGTCCTTCATGCTTTGTATCAATGCCTGCACGCCCTCTATCGTCTGTGCGTTGTAGCATGAAGCACGGAAACCGCCTACGCTGCGGTGGCCTTTTATACCCACCATGCCACGTTCTGTAGCAAACTGCAAAAAGTCGGCTTCCAATTCTTTGTATTCGTCGTTCATTACAAAACAAATATTCATATATGAACGGTCTTCCGCCTTTGCCGTTCCACGGAACAACTTGTTACGTTCAATTTCGGTATACAACATGTCTGCACGCTCTTTTGCACGCTGAGCCATAGCCTCTACTCCGCCGTTTTTCTTCACCCATTCCAAATTCTTCATGGCACAGTAAATGGGTACAACCGGAGGCGTATTGAACATGGAACCGTTTTTCACATGGGTCATGTAATCCAGCATTGTGGGAATCTGGCGGCTTACTTTATTCAAAGCTTCGTCCTTTACGATAACGATATTCACTCCGGCCATAGATACGTTTTTCTGTGCTCCGGCGTAAATACAATTATATTTGCTCACATCTACCGGGCGAGAGAATATATCTGACGACATATCGGCAATCAAAGGAACAGGACTGTCCAAATCATAACGCATTTCCGTTCCGAAAATCGTATTGTTTGTCGTAATATGCAGATAATCTGCATCAGCCGGTATCGTAAAGTTTTTCGGAATATAGGTATAGTTGTCTTCGGCTGAAGAAGCAACTTCAACCACTTCACCGAACAACTTTGCTTCTTTCATAGCCTTCTTGGCCCATGTACCTGTATTCAAATAAGCTGCCTTCTTCTCCAAAAAGTTATAGGGAACACGACAGAATTCCGTACTGGCACCTCCTGCCAGAAAAACAACCGAATAACCGGCCGGTAGGTCGAGTAATTCTTTTACCAATTCTACAGCCTTGTCTACTACAGGCTGGAAGTTCTTTGCCCTATGGCTAATTTCCATCAGGGAAAGACCGCTACCCTCAAAATCCAAGCATGCATCTGCTGTTGCCTCTATTACTTCACGCGGCAACATGGATGGACCTGCATTAAAATTATACTTCTTCATCTAAATTGTAAAACTTAAGATTAATTATCAGTTACTCTAAGCATAACATCTGCGAAAGTAGAAAATAAAATCCATAAAAGCAACGATTGAGGCCACATTTTTTAAGTCAAGTGCTTTTTTTGCTATCATATATTATAAAAAACAGCTTTCTGCACTTACAACTCGTAATCTTATTTTGTCTTTTCTATAATCGTCTTGATGCCTTTTATCTTTTGTCCGGACACGGCGGCCAAGGTTTCTTTTAGCAAATTCCGCCTGATAGCGACAAAAGCATAGTGTTCTTTCACATCTATACGCCCGATATCGCTCTTGCCCAATCCTCCTACCTTTGACAGGAACCCCACAATATCCACCTTGTTGATTTTATCCTTTTTTCCTTTTCCGATATAAAGTGTTACCCACTGGGGCTTGGCAGGCTCGGGCTTAGGCCCTTCCCACACATAGTCTTCAGGAATCTGCTGTATAAACTCGGGCAAGTATTCCTCCGGCCCTAATATGAGAAAGACATTTCCGGAAGCATCCCACCGCGCCGTCCGACCGTTACGATGAATATAAGCATCTTCATTGAGCGGCAAATGATAATGGATAACATGGTCTATATTGGGTATATCCAGTCCCCGCGCGGCTAAATCCGTTGAAACAAACACATTACACGATCCGTTACTGAACTTGTAAAGCGCACGCTCACGGTCCTTCTGTTCCATTCCTCCATGAAACATCTCGCACGAGATTCCTGCTTGAAGCAAATAACGGTAAACTCGTTCTACACTTTCACGGTAGTTCACAAAAACCAAAGAACTTTTATCTCCCAAATAGCACAAAAGCTTGAACAAGACCTCCAACTTATCTTTCTCTGGAGATTTCACCGTATAAACCTTTATACGTTCCGGAATCTGCTCTTCGTCTTCCAAGAAATTCAATTTCAAAAAATCTCCCTCTGATACAAACCGAGGAATGGCCGGCGCATCTGTGGCCGAAAGAAGGAAACGACGTTTCAAATACGGAATTTGTGCAATCACCTCCGACATTTCTTCCTGAAAGCCCATCTCAAGGCATTTGTCAAATTCATCAATCACCAACGTATGAACATGTGAGGCATCGATATTTCCTTTATTCAAATGGTCGTTCATACGCCCCGGAGTTCCTATTATAACTTGTGGATTCAAGCTTTTCATCGTACGGTGCTCATCCATGGCCGGACGGCCGCCATAGCAGCTCATAACAGGAATGCCCGTTCCCATAGACTTGAAAACCTGCTCTATTTGTAATGCCAACTCACGAGAAGGTACCAATACTACAGCTTGAAGAACATTCTCATTTTTTAAAGATTGTACTAAAGGCAACAAATAAGCGATCGTTTTTCCCGATCCGGTCGGAGATAAAAGTACCAGGTCTTTCCCTTTTCTGTATTCCTCAACCGTGGTTTGCTGCATCGCTGTCAAGCTATCTATATGCAACTTCCATAAGATTTCTTTTATATTGATGTGAGTCATCACTTTACTTTTTATAATCAAACAAATTTAGACATAAATCCCTTTATATACTGTTGTCATAGGAAACTACTCTAGGACTAGCCTTATCTTTAGGCATAAGTAACTCTGATGTAGTTCATGACATTCACAAAGATAACGCTTTTGTTTGTATCTTAAACGATAGCAGAGATAAATTTGAAACAAAATCCTAAGTAACGAATTTAAACCAGACGAATATGCCGTTTCTTCTTAACCACCAAGATATAAAATGACATAGAATCATCCTTTCCCCAACAAGTTTTCCAAATCATGCTTCATCCGTCATTTATCCCGGAAGCTCCCTAATATACAATACATTACCACTGAAGGATGGAGAAAGTTCATCTTTCAGCAAGCTTTCAGCCATCCTTCGACCTGACTGCAAGCATACTCCTGAACGATACTCTCCACTCCCCGTAATACGCACTCCATCCCGTCAAACAACGAACCGATAGCTT
>UMFO01044134.1_pt1 | contig 38913 bp, 29 predicted proteins | sample 1965051 | NCBI WGS metagenome assembly UMFO01 (sample SAMEA4836050, study PRJEB28245) | human gut metagenome | biome: gut microbiome; material: fecal sample | place: Denmark | collected 2008
CGGAGCGCGTAGCCCAGTCCCATCTGTATGCCGCCCTCCAGCTGTCCCTCGATGCCCATCCGGTTCATCACCCGTCCCACATCATGTACCGCGATGTAGTCCGTCACCGTCACTGCGCCGGTGGCCTTTTCCACCTTTACCCGCGCCATATGTACGCCGTAGGACCCGGGGGTGTGTGCCGACGCGTGGGTGGCCACACCGAATATCTCATGCTTTTGTACGCTCTGGGCGTAGTTCATTACCTCTGCCAGTGAGGCGCTGCCGCCCTCCGGCAGCCACGCCCGTCCGTCGTGCAGAGAGATGTCCTCCGCCTGGCCGGCCAACAGTCCGGCGGCGGCGCACCGCAGCTGTGCCGCCGCGTCCTCCGCGGCCTTCTGCACCGCGCCGCAGCTGACATACACGCCCCGACTGGAAAAGTCGCCCAGGTTCCACCCGCACACATCCGTGTCCGAGGCTACGCAGGCCACCTGTTCCGGTGGGATTCCCAGCGTCTCCGCCACGACCTGTATCTGCACCATCAGCTGTCCGTTGCCCATATCGTGGGTGCCGGAGTGCAGCACGCAGGTGCCGTCATCGTTCATCTTGACCACCATGCAGTTCTGGTCGATCTGCGAGCCGAAAGCCCCGCTGCCGTGCAGTCCCATGGCCCAGCCCTCGCCGATGAGGTACTTTCCGTCCTCATCGTCCATGTCCGGCCAGTTCTGCCGCAGTACCATGGCCCGGCGCACGCAGTCCTTGGGCCGGGGGTTGCCGATGGGGTGCCCCGCGAACAGGTCGCTGTCCTCCGGATCCACCAGATTTTTCATCTGCAGCTCCGTGTAGTCCATGCCCAGCGCGCCGGCGATCTTATACAACTGCCGTTCCATGGCAAAGAATACCTGCGGCGAGCCGTAGCCCCGCATGGCCCCCGCCACCGGCGTGTTGGTATATACGGGTATGCCCACAAAGCGCATATTCGGTGTTTTGTAGCCTTTGAATACCTTGGCGCTCATGGCGCCGATCACGTTCCCTGCGCTGGAGGCATATGCTCCGGTGTTGGTGATGGCCGTGATCTCCTGTGCTACGATGGTGCCGTCGTTTTTCACGCCGGTCTTCACCGTGATGACGCTGGCGTGCCGCACCCGGGTGGATACCATGCACTCCCGCCGTGTGGCGGTGAATTTCACCGGCCTGCGGCACAGCATCGCCAGCGCTGCGGGGATCAGCTCCACCGAGGACTCCATCTTTCCGCCGAATGCGCCGCCCATGGTGGGGCTTACCACCCGCACCTTGCTCAGCGGCAGGCCGAATATCCGGCTCAATACGATCCGTTCGCCAAAGGTGTTCTGATACGGTGCGGTGACGGTCAGCCGCCCCTGCGCGTCCACCTCCGCGATGGCGGTGTGGGGCTCGATGGCACAGTGGTGCACCGCCGGCGTGCGGTAGGTGTCTTCAAACACCCGGTCCGCCTCCTGAAAACCCTTCGCCACGTCTCCTGAGTTTTTCTCGATCCGCAGCGCGATGTTGCTGCTGCCGTGCAGGGGATAGGCGTCCTCCCGCATGGCCTCCAGCGGATCCGTCACCACCGGCAGCGGCTCGTATTCTACCTCGATCAGGTCGATGGCCGCCTGGGCGATATCCTCCGTCTCCGCCGCCACCGCCGCCACCCGGTCGCCCACAAAGCGCACCGTGTCGTCAAAAATGCGCTCCGTCTCGATAGGTGCCGGTGCCTGCATATAAAACCGCGTGGTGCTGTTGAACCGCGTCTGCGGTGTGTTCTGATAGGTAGCCACTGCCCACACGCCGGGCAGCGCCTCCGCCGCTGTGGTGTCGATGCGCTTGATCCGCGCGTGAGCCACCGGTGAGAAAAGCGCCTTGGCGTACAGCATCCGCGGCATGGTCATGTCGTCCACATACAGCAGCTCCCCTGTTGCCTTGGTCGCCGCGTCCTGCACTGGGTAGCTCTTTCCGATGTACGTCAGTTCCTTCACCGGTCCTGCGCCTCCAGCCGCCGCGCCGCCTCCCGGACGGCCTCCTCGATCTTGTAGTAGCCGGTACAGCGGCACAGATTCGGTGCCAGCGCCTCCCGTATCTCCTCGTCACTGGGGTGCAGCGTCTTGTCCAGCAGTGCCTTGGCGCTCATCACCATTCCCGGCGTGCAGAAGCCGCACTGGACGGCCCCGCAGTCGATAAACGCCTGCTGTATGGGGTGCAGCTGTCCGTTCCGCCTCAGCCCCTCTATGGTCTCCACCCGATGTCCCGCCGCATCCTTAATAGGTACCTTGCAGGCGTTCACCGCCGTGCCGTCCAGTATCACGCGGCAGGCGCCGCAGTCGCCGGAGGAGCATCCGTTTTTCGCGCCGGTCAGGCCCAGCGTCTCCCGCAGTACCCGCAGCAGCGTCCACTGGGGCGGCACGCATACCGTGCGGAGCACGCCGTTTATATATAATGAGAAATTCTCCATGTGCCGTCCTCCGCTTCTGCCGCCCGGCGTTATCCGCCCATGTCCGAACCGGCTGTATCTGTCTGCCCCGGCATACTGTGTCCCGGGCAAGGGCCGTCGGTCATGGTATACAGCGCAGACGTTGTTTCTGTGTGTATTCGGATTGGATACTGTATACAGTATTCTTTGTGTACATATTTTACTCGCATTTCACCCCGCCGTCAATAGAAGTGCAGCATTTCTGCCCTTAGCACAAAAATAAACCCTACTTTTTTGACAATTATGACAAATCATACCCGCCCCACCCGCAGCCCTCAAGCCTTCCCCTCGAGGGGTTCGCGGTGTTGAAAGACACGCCGGTGGCCTGTCAGATCCGCGAACCGCCCCGCAGGGAGACAGGTGCCCCGGGGGGGGCGGATGAGGTGTAGCCGCGCGGCGGCGAAACATCCCCAATTCCCATTTTCTGTCAAATTCTCCCGTTTTCCATTCCCGGTAACAGAAAAATGTGTAAAATTTCCATAAGAAGGCTGGACAAATTATGCAGCCGTGCTATAATCTGACTATCCGCAGGAGTACTCCTGCTTTGGCGTTTTAAGCTTGTTAAAACGAAGCACCCTGCGGAAATCTAAAACAAACGGGGTATGAGACATGAAGAAATTGTTAGCAACCATTCTGGCGCTGGTCATGGCGCTGAGCCTGTGCAGCGTCAGCTGGGCTACAGATCCGGCGGTTGCCAAAGTTGGTGACCAAGAGTATGCGACACTGGAAGAGGCTATCGATGCGGCCGGTAGAAAAGCAACCGTGACGATGCTGGCGGATACCAGGGAGAACGTCACCATTTCCACCAACGATCTGACCCTTGACCTGAACGGTCATACCCTCAACGGCAGCACCGGCGAACGCAAGCCCGCACTGACGATCACCGCACGCGTGACGGTCAAGGACAGCAGCGCGGAGAAGACCGGCACGATCATGCGTGAGGACACCGCGGAGAACTCCGGCGTCAGCTCCCACTATGTCATCGACGTTCAGGGCAGCGGCTGGCTCACCTTCGAGAGCGGCATCGTCACGAACAACAGCGGTAATGCGGCCGGCAAGGGAGCATCTCTGGTGCGTGTCGGCGATGACAGCGTTGCAAAGTATCCCGGCCTGAATATCAAGGGCGGCACGTTTACGCAGGACAACTTCATCGTGATCAAGGTCGATAGCGGCGATCTGTTCCTGAACGGCGGCACGCTGAACTCCGCCAACAGCTACGCCATTGAGGACTGGCACAGAGCTACCATCAAGGGCGGCACGGTCAACGGCGCAGTGGCGGCCTGGACGTACAACGGCGGTCACAACAGCGATCTGACGATCAGCGGCGGCACCGTCAACGGTGACGTCTATTCCGTGAACTACGGCAGCGCCGAGGGTAAGAAAGCGACCGTTACTATTACGGGCGGCACCGTCAACGGCGAGCTGGATACCCGCAGCTATGATCCCGCGACGGGCGACTTGACCAGTATCAATGATGCTGCCAAGGCCACCATCAAGGTCACCGGCGGTACGTTCTCCAGCGATCCCACCGAGTACGTGGTGGAGGATTCCGGCGTTACTAAGAACGCCGACGGCACCTTCGGTGTGGCGAAGGCGTATCTGGCCATGGTCGGCGACACCTCCTGCTACACCATGGACGAGGCGTTCAAGGCGCAGACGGCCAGCGGCGAACCTATCGTCATGCTGCGCGATTATACCACCGGTTCAACATTCAACTCCGGCACCGTTAAACGCACGGTGGATCTGAACGGCCACACCTGGACCTGCACCGGCACGGATGCAAACAGCGCGGCCTTCGAGATCAACAACCCCAATGCGATGCTGACCGTGAAGAACGGCAAGGTGGTCAGCAGCCAGCTGGTGGGTCTGATCCCCTCCGCCATGGGCGGCACCATCACCTATGACAATTCCAGTCTGGTGTTCGATGGCGTCGAGATGACGACCACCGCCCACAGCGGTATCGAGACCAACGGCAACAACACCGACGACAGCATCACGCTGAAAAACAGCACGCTCAACGTGCCCAACGGCTTTGGCATCTACTTCCCCAGCAGCGGCACGCTGACCATCAACAACAGCACCATCAACGCCAAGACTATGGGCGTGCAGGTCTGCTCCGGCAGCCTGAGCATCAATGAAGGCAGCGCCATCACCGTCACCGGCGATGCGGTGCCCAAGACCGAGAATGACGGCGCCATTCAGGACGGCGCGGCCATCTCCATCGTGAACCGCACCGGCTACAAGGGCCTGAGCGATGTGACCGTCACCGGCGGTACGTTCAAGGCCAACGGCACCAACGCTGCCATCAAGGCTTACAACTGGAAGGACAAGACCGAGACTGACTTCACTGCCAACGACAATGTCGCCGTTTCCGGCGGTACGTTCTCCAGCCAAGTGCCCAGTGAGTATGTTGCTGCAGACAAGAGAGTCCGCGTGGACAGCGCGACCAGCTATACGGTCGTGCCGAACAGCGGTATCACCAGCGGTACGTATACGGAGAAGCCGACAGTGGCTTCCGGCTATAAGGCGGTCCAGAATACGGACGGCACATGGCGGGTGGAGAAGACCTCCGGCGGCTATTACTACTACGGCCCCTCTATCACCGCCGTTCTCAACGGCACCAACAAGTCCGCCACAGACTATCCCGGCGGCGACTACGGCCTGGTGTTCCGTTCCACCGCGGCGTTCAGCACCTTCCAGGGTGTCCAGGTGGACGGCAAGACCCTTGCCAAGTCCAACTACACCGCTGAAGAGGGCTCCACCGTGGTGTACCTGAAGGCCGCGTACCTCAAGACGCTGGCGGCGGGCAAGCACACCATCACCATCCTGTCCACGGCGGGCAACACCAGCATGGACTTTACCATCGGCGGCAAGAGCAGCAGCCCCCAGACCTTCGACGCGGGCGTGGGTATCTACGCCGTGACGGCAGTGCTGTCCGTGACCGGCATGGCCTGGACCGCTAAAAAGCGTCACTGAGAGCAAAAAAAGAAAGCCCGTAAGGGCTTTCTTTTTTTGCCGCGCATCTGAAAACCCCTTGCAAAAGGGAAAGGAATATGTTACCATGTACTTTGTATACAGTATCCCATGCACATGTAAGAGAGACTGCACTGCGCCCAAGCCCCGGCAGGGGAGGGAAAATCAGCAGAATTTGCCGGTTTTGCTTGCTTTTTCCCGCAGCAGCGGGTATAGTGTGTATAGAACCGCCTGCTGCGGTACAAAAAGAAGGGGGCATAGAGAGATGACAGCCTTCACACCGGTGGACCCCGCCAATCCCCAGCGCGAGACGATATATACCCAGCTGAAAAACGCCATCATCAACGGCGATATCGCGCCGGATGAGCGCATTGTCGAAACAAAATACGCCGATATTTTCCGCGTCAGCCGCACCCCCGTGCGCGAAGCCATCCGTATGCTGGAGCGTGAGGGGCTGGTGGTCTACGAGCCCCGTAAGGGCGCCGTGGCCCGTCCCAGGCTGACCCGTGCCGAGGTGGACGAGGTCTATACCATCCGTTCCGCCCTGCAGCTGCTCAGCGTGGATGCTGTGGTGCGGAACATCACCGACGCGCAGCTGGACGCTATGGAGGCCGACAACCGCGGCTGCGCCGAGGCGCTGGACAAGCATGACGTCGGTGCGTATTTCCGCCACCTGGACGAATTCAACGGCCTGTTGACCCAGAGCAGCAATATGCCCCTGCTCATCAAGCTCCTGGACCAGATCGAAAGCTACAGCGCCACCACGTCGTTTCAGAACCCGGAGCACGCCCGCTTCCGCGAGAGCGTGCTGTCCGATGACGAACGCCGCCGCCGTGCGTTGGCGGAGCACGAGGAGATCGTGGCGTCCCTGCGGGCCCGTGATGCGGATCGCCTCCGTCGGGTGCTCACCGCCCATACCGCTAACGTTCACGAGGCCGCACTCCAGCGCTACGGCAAGGAGGACTGACGCGCAGAGCCCGTCTGCATGACGGATATGTACCATCTGCATGACGGATATCTACCGCCTGTATGATGGGTATGTACCGCCTGCACGAGACCCCCGTGACCTGTCATGGGGGCTTCTCCTGAAGACTAACTGTATACAGTATACATATCAGAGGAGGCATTTATGGACTGGGACAGAGTCATCTACAACGGCACGGTGGTCAACGATGACGGTATGCAGCGTGCCGATATCTACATTCGTGACGGCCGGGTCGCCGCCGTCACGTCCGAGCGCCTGCCCGGCACCGTCGGTGAAACTACCGACGCTTCTGGCCGCTATATCCTGCCCGGCCTGATCGAGACCCACGTTCACTCCCGCGACGGCCGTCTGGCCACTGGCGAGAAGGAGGATTTCCGTTCCTCCACCGCGGCGGCTGCCGCCACCGGTATTACCACCGTGTTCGAAATGCCCAACTGCACCCCTACCATCCACTCGGCGGAGTCTCTCCGCGATCTTGTCTCGGTCATCCAGCCCAAGGCCCATGCGGATTTCTGCGTTTGGGGCCTGGCTTTGGGCGATGCCAATCTTGCCAGCCTGCCTGCTTTGGCGGAGGCCGGCTGCGTGGCCTTCAAATTCTTCTGGGGCTACGCGGTGGACCGCCGGGACAACAGCCTGATCTACAACTACCGTGAGGGCATGGACAACGTCCTCCCGCCCCCGGACGACGGCCAGATCTATCGCCTGTTCCGCGCTGTGAAGGCCACCGGCAAACGCCTGGGCATCCATGCGGAGAATTTCTCCATTGTTCGGGCCCTGACGCAGGAGGCCCTTGCCGCCGGCGCGCAGGACTACGCCGCATTGCTGCGTACCCGCCCCGTCAGCTGCGAGACCTCCATTATCGACACCGCCATCGACATGGCCAAGGAGCTCTCCATGCCCCTGCACGTCCTCCATGTGGGCGTAGGCGACGGCGTGGAGCACCTTCGCCGCGCCAAGGCCGACGGCGTGGATGTCACCGCCGAGACCTGTACCCATTACCTGACCTTCACCGACCGCGACGCCCGCCGCTGCGGCGCGGTGATGAAGACTTACCCTCTCATCCGTACCGCCGCAGATCGCCAGGCCGTCTGGCAGGGCCTTGCGGATGGTACCCTGGACTGGGTCTGCTCAGATCACGCGCCCCACACCTGCGAGGAAAAGCACCGTTCCTTCTGGGATGCCCCCGCCGGAATCAGCGGTATCGAGGGTCTTTCTCCTGTGCTGCTCACCGCTGTCCACCGCGGCCTGCTGACGCTGCCCCGCGTGGCGGCGATCACCTCCGCCAATGCGGCCCGTACCTTCGGCCTCTATCCCCGCAAGGGCGTTATTCGCCCCGGAGCCGATGCCGACTTGGCCATTGTGGATATGTCCGCGGCCTACACCTTCCGTCAGGAGAAGATGTACTCTAAAGCCAAATGGTCCCCCTATGACGGTATGTCCTTCCAGGGCCGGGTGGTCGAGACCATCCTCCGTGGCCGCACCACTATGCGTGACGGTCAGGTCCTGCCCGACTGCTTCGGCCAGTTCCTGCCGGTCTGCACCAAATAGCTTGTTTTCTTCCTTTACTCCTTTTCCTCCCCCTTGCACCAAACGGCTCCCGGGCGCGCGCCCGGGAGCCGTTTGGCTTTTTACGCCAAAGGGACCGCCGCAGGGTGGCCCTTTTTGCTGATAGGCAGCCGCCTGCGGGCCGTTAGAGTTACCTTGCCGGTGGGGAATGTTTGGTACAAAGTGCTGTAGATAACAGGTAATTCCGAAATGTCTACTGGGAAAAACAACAAAAGTTTTTCTCCGTGTTTAGGCAACTCTACAGAAATAGAGCCACGCCGGCCCTTTTCCGTTGACAGATCACAAAAGAGATGGTATTTTGAAACTGTGCTCGAGCACAGTCAATTCGTGCTCGAGCACAAATGACACATCGCCAAGGGCGATACAAATTTCGGAGAGGAGAAGCGGACGCGTGACCATCAAGCAGATCGCCGAAAAAGCGGGCACCAGCCGCGGCACCGTCGACCGGGTGCTCAATGGCCGCGGCAACGTAAATCCCGAGCTGGCCAAGCGTATATTGGACATTGCCGAGCGTGAGCGCTACCAGCCCAACCAGCTGGCTCAGGCGCTTATTCGCTCCCGTCAGCGCACCCACATCGGCATGGTCATACCCTCCGTCGGCAATCCCTTTTTTGACGAGGTGCTCCGCGGCGCACAGAGCCGCGCCAGAAAACTCTCCAGCTACGGCACCACCCTTACCATCCGCGAGATCAAGGGCTACGACGCCGCCACGCAGCTGCAGGCCATGCGCCGGCTGGTGGCCGAGGGCGTGGACGCGCTGGCGGTCATGCCGCTGGATGTGCCCGAGGTTGCGGAGTACCTGCAGTCACTGCCCATACCGGTGGTCACAGTCAACACCGATATCGATGTCGACCGTGTGGCCTTTGTCGGCTGCGACTACTACAACAGCGGTATGATCACCGGAGATCTGGTGCAGCTCATGCTCAATGGCCGGGGCCGCGTGGCGGCTGTTATCGGCAGCACCAATGTCCGCGGCCATATGGACCGCGTGCGCGGTCTGCGGACCGCACTGGAGGGCACGCCGGAGATCACGGTGGACGCCGTGCTGGAAAATCAGGACGACGACGATGTCTCCTATCAGGTGCTGCGGGCCTATCTGGCGGACCACACGCCGGACATGGTGTGCTTTGCCGCCGCCGGTATTGACGGCGGTATGCGGGCCATCCTGGAAAGCGGAAAGAATATCCGCGTGCTGGCGGTGGACGGGACGGAGGCCGTGCTGCGGTATATGGAGGAAGGGCGCATTGCCGCCACTGTGACCCAGGAGCCCTTCGCCCAGGGGGACGAGGCGGTGCGTGTGCTGTTCGACTATATCCACACCGGACGGCGGCCCGCCGCCGGCGTGGTGTATACCCACAACCGTGTGCGTGTGCGGCACTCGCAGTAAGTTTGTGATCCGATCGGCACAGGCCGATGATGATTTAACTTTTTAACAGGAGGAATGTATCATGGGAAACAGACCGGTAACTCTTTGCACCTGCCAGTGGGCGGACCTGCCCTTCGATGAACTGTGTGCGCTGGCGTCCAAGATGGGCTATGACGGCCTGGAGGTCGCCTGCTGGGGCAACGGCATCGACATTGATCGTGCATACAGCGATGACAACTATGTGGCCTGGATCAAGGAGACCCTGGCGAAGAACAATCTGATCTGCAAGGCCTTGGCCTGCCACATCATCGGCCAGTGTGTGGGCGACGCTCCCGATCCCCGGCTGAACAACTTTGCTCCCGCGGCGCTGGCCGACAAGCCGGAGGAGATCCGCGCCTGGGCGATCGACACCATGAAGAAGGCCCCCGTGGTGGCCAAGAAGCTGGGCTGCTATGTGGTCACGGGCTTCACCGGCTCTCCCATCTGGAAGTGGCTGTATTCCTTCCCCCAGACCACCGAGGAGATGGTCGAGAACGGCTACGACGAGATCGTGCGCCTGTGGTCCCCTATCCTGGATGAGTTCAAGGCTAACGGCATCAAGTTCGCCCTGGAGGTCCATCCCGGCGAGATCGCTTTCGACTACTACTCCACCGAGAAGCTGCTGAAGAAGTTTGCCGACCGCCCCGAGTTCGGCCTGAACTTCGACCCCAGCCACCTGCTGTGGCAGGGCGTGACGCCCCATCTGTTCCTGCGCGACTTTATGGACCGCGTGTACCACGTCCATATGAAGGATGCGGCAGTGACTCTGGATGGCCGCAGCGGTCTGCTGGGCTCCCACATCGACTTCGGCGACCTGCGCCGCGGCTGGAACTTCCGCTCCCTGGGTCATGGTGACGTGAACTTCGAGGAGATCATCCGCGTGCTGAATGCCGCCGGTTACGACGGCCCTCTGTCCGTGGAATGGGAGGACAGCGGTATGGACCGTATCGAGGGCGCTACCGAGGCGGCCGCTTTCGTGAAGAAGGTGGACTTCAAGAAGTCCGATGTGAAGTTTGACGACGCTATCGCCAACTGAAACGCGACAAGGAGGACAATATGGGTATTCAGATCCGTTACGGCATGGTCGGTGGCCACATGAACGCCTTTATCGGCGAGGTGCATCGCAAAGCCATCGCCTTTGATCCCCGCGCACAGCTGGTGGCGGGCTGCTTCTCCACCAATGCGGAGAAGAACCGTGAGACCGGCGAGACCTACTCCCTGGACATGAGCCGCGTGTACCCCAGCTATGAGGCCATGGCCGAGGCGGAGAGCAGGCGTCCAGACGGTATCGATTTCGTCAGCATCACGACCCCGAACAACACCCACTACGACGTGGCCAAGTGCTTCCTGCAGCACGGCATTCATGTGGTATGCGAAAAGCCTCTGTGCTTTACCGTGGAACAGGCGCAGGAGCTGGTGGCCCTGGCCAAGGAGAAAAACCTGGTCTTCGGCGTCACCTATACCTATTCCGGCTACACCATGATGAAGGTGGCCCGCGAGATGATCGCCGAGGGCAAGATCGGCAAGATCGCCGCCGTCAATGCGGAGTATGTCCAGGAGTGGCTCATCGATGAGCTGGGCGTCCCCGGCGAGGGCACCACCAAGCTGTCCGTCTGGCGCGCCGATCCGGCGGTATCCGGTATCTCCAACTGTGTGGGCGACATCGGCACCCACATCGAGAACTCCGTCCACTACCTGACCGGCCTGAACATCAAGCGTCTGGCCGCCACCGTGAACCGTTACGGCAAGGAACTGGACCTGAACGCCAATATGCTCGTCGAGTACGAAAACGGTGTCAACGGCGCGTACTGGTGCTCTCAGATCGCGGCGGGCAAGCTCAACGGCCTGACCATCCGCATCTACGGCAGCGAGGGCGCACTGGAGTGGGAGCAGCACTATCCTGATTATCTGAAGTACACCCCCAAGGGCAAGCCCACGGAGATCCTGTCCCGCGGTACCGGTTATATCACCGAGAAGGCCGGCGCGTACAGCCGTATCCCCTCCGGCCATCCCGAGGGACTGATCGTCGCCTTTGCCAACATCTACAAGAACATCATCAGCGCCATTCTGGCGGTGAAGGCGGGCGGTACGGCCAACGACGGCTCTTTCGACTATCCCACCGTCACCGACGGCCTCAACGGCGTGAAGTTCATTCACGCGGTCATCGACTCCGCAGCCAAGGACTCTGCCTGGGTGGAGCTGTAAGAACACGTTATAGGCGGACTTTGTCCGTATCTATAAAAAATTTTTAGGAGGAAACAACCATGAAGAAAGTACTGGCACTGATCCTTGCGCTGGTCATGGCCCTGTCTCTTGTCGCCTGCGGCGAGAAGAAGGACGATGACGCCAACAAGGACAACGATGCTGCCACGGGTAATCGCATCGCGATCCTGGTCCCCAATGCCGACCACGGCTGGACCGGCGCTGTGATGACCTATGCGCAGGAGAAGGCGCAGGAGCTGAATGACGCCGGCAAGTATGCCGCCACCGTCATCACCTCTTCCGACGCCGCCAACCAGATCCAGCAGGTGGAGGACCTGATCGAGAACAAGACCGCTGACTATGTGGTCATTCTGCCTCAGGACAACACCCTGGAGAACACCATGGCCAAGCTGGCCACCAGCGGCATCCCCTATGTGATGTTCGACCGTATCATCGACTCCGCTGCTTCCACTGCTGTTGCCTGCGTCAAGGGCGATAACAACGGCATCGGCGCCGAGACCGCCAAGCGCTTCATCGCCGACGGCATGAAGGCCGGCGACAAGATCCTCATCATGCCCGGTGACAACTCTTCCGTTCCCACCATGCGTAACGACGGCTTCTTCAGCGTGCTGAAGGAGAATGGCTGGACCGAGGAGCAGATCGCTGCCATCCAGTCCACCGACTACACCGGCTGGAGCCGCAGCAAGGGCAAGGAGCTGTTCATCAACTGGCTGGATGCCAGCACTGTTGAGGACATCACCGCCACCAAGTGGATCTTCACCCACGACGACGAGATCGCCATGGGCATCCTGGAGGCGCTGAAGAGCTCCGAGATCGACGCCGAGAAGAAGGATGCCTTCCTGAACGCCGGTGTGCATCTGGGCACCTCCTCCGGTCTGAACGAGATCTACTCCGTGCTGAAGGGCATCCATCAGAAGGATTACACTGCTGAGGTCGCCAAGCTGGCCGATCTGTTCTCCGTTACTTACGATCCCGCGATGATCAAGGCTGCCGTGGATGACATGATCACCCACATCGAGGGCGGTACCGTCACCCAGGATCACGTCATCGCCGTGTCCGTGGTGGATGCTACCAACGTCAACGACTTCCAGGGCTTCGGTGACGCTGTCTCCAAGTAAGTAAAGTCGTTTCCGAGGGCTTCGCGGGCGCTTCGGCGCCCGCGGGGCACCTCCCCCTTCGCAGAAGGGATCTTATCAAACAGCAAAGAGAGGCGTGCGGCATGGAATTGCTGAAAATGACCAATATCACCAAATCATTCTCCGGTGTGGAAGTGCTTTCGCACGTTGATTTTTCCGTGGAGCGCGGGGAAGTACACGCGCTGCTGGGAGAGAACGGCGCCGGTAAGTCCACATTGATGAACATCCTGGCGGGTGTGCATCAGCGGGATGAGGGCGAGATCGACTTTGACGGAGAGCAAATGCACGACATTTCCGTCAAGCGGACAGAACAGGCAGGTATCGCCTTTGTACACCAGGAGTTGAACCTGTTTAACGATCTGAAGGTGTACGAGAACATTTTTCTTCGCAAAGAACTGCTGACCAAGCTGGGCACGCTGGATAAGCGGGCCATGCTGGAGCAGACGCGCCAGCTGATGAGCGACCTGGGCGTGGATATCGACCCCAACGCCCTGGTAGACGAGCTGGAGACCAGCAAAAAGCAGCTGCTGGAGATCGCAAAGGCACTTCACGCCAATGCGAAGCTCTTTATTCTGGACGAGCCGACCACCGCGCTGAACAACGCGGAGATCGAGCACCTGTTCAGTATCGTGCGGCGATTGAAGGAGCAGGGTAAGTCCTTCATCTTCATCTCCCACAAAATGAACGAGATATTTACCATCGCGGACCGCTACACGGTCCTGCGGAATGGATGCTTTATTCAGTCCGGCAATATTGCCGACACTACGCCGGAGGCCGTCACCCGTCTTATGGTGGGCAGCAGCTACTCCGAGGCCTCGGTGTACCAGCCCCGCCAACTGGGCGATGTGGCGCTGAAGCTGGAGCACCTCAGCGGTGAAGGGTTCGAGAACGTGGACCTGGAGGTGCGTAAAGGCGAGATTATCGGCCTGACAGGCCTGAAGGGTGCCGGCGTCAGTGAGATGATGCAGGCGATCTTCGGCGCGATTCCCATCAGCTCGGGCACGGTGTACGTCAACGGAGAGCCGCTGCACCACGGCGGCATACATAACGCCATGCGCCACAAGATCGGCATGATCCCCGCCAACCGCAAGGAAAACTCCGTCATCCCGGATTTCACGCTGCTGGAGAACAACTACATCTCCGAGCACACGCTTTCTGCCAATCACCAGCTGATCCGCGGGCGGAAAGAGGTGGCGCAGTACAACAGGATGCGGGATATGCTGAATATCAAGGCCAACAGCCATGACGACCTGATCCTGTCACTGTCCGGCGGCAACCAGCAGAAGGTGATCCTGGGCCGGTGGCTCACCACTGAGGCGGATATCCTCATCATGGATAACCCCACCCAGGGTATCGACGTGGGCGCCAAGGCGGAGATCTACAAGCTGATCCTGGAGCTGGCCGAGAAGGGCAAGACCATCTTGGTCAACACCCTGGAGATACCGGAGATACAGAAGATCGCGGATCGCTGTGTGGTGTTCTACCACGGGCATATCCAGACCATTCTGCCCCGTGAGGAGATCACGGAGGAGAGAGTCATGCTGTATGCGACCAATGTGATACACGCAACGGAGGGAGAGGTAAACGTATGAGTCAGAACACGGAACTGAAGGCCCAGACCAAAAAACCGGGGCTGAACAAGAAGGGCATTGCCGCCTGGATCAATAATTACAGCTTTATCCTCATCGCACTGGCGATCTTCATCGCCTATCTGTTTATTAACCACGGCGCGACCACCTGGAGTGGCGTGATGAACATCCTGCGGCACTCCGCTGTGGTGGGCATCATGGCCTTCGGCATGGGCCTGGTCATCATCACCGGCGGCATCGACCTGTCCGTGGGCTCCATGCTGGCGCTGGTGGGCAGCTTCTCCGTGGTGGTGTTCAATGCCACGGACAGCGTGTTCCTCACATTGCTGTTCGCCCTGGTGGCCGGCGGCTTGTGCGGCCTGTTCAACGGTGTGCTCATCGGCCTAGTGAAAATGCCCGCGTTCATCGTGACGCTGGCCACAATGCTAATCTTCCGTTCGGTGGCTCAGTACTACCTGCGGACTACCGGGTCCTCCATCTTCAACATGACCGGCACGCTGGACCACTATGCCAGCTTCTACGGCTTCGGCCAGCTGAAGATCGCCACAGTTCCCGTGGTGGGCATCGTGCTGCTGGTGGTCACGGTCATCATGGTGTTCATATCCACCTGCACAAAGTTTGGCAAGACCGTCTATGCCCTGGGCAGCAATGAACGCGCCGCAGCCCTGGCCGGTATCAACGTCAACCGTACCCGTGTGGCGGTCTATGTCATCACCGGCATACTCACCGGCCTGAGCGCTTTCCTGTGGCTGGCCATGAACGGCTCCGTCGACCCGGCCACCCTCGGTAAGAGCAACGAGATGTACGCCATCGCCGCGGTGGTCATCGGCGGTATCAGTATGAGCGGCGGCAAGGGCAAGCTTCTGGGCGTTCTGTTCGGCGCCATGAGCTATACTATTATCGACAAGATCATCGCCTCCCTGCAGGTGGACGCTCTGATCAACGATACCATCAAGGGCTCGATTTTGCTGGTGGCCGTTATCATCCAGCTGGTGGTGCCCATGATCCGTTCCCGCGTAAAAACGAAACATACTTCGGAGGTGTGATAACATGAAAAAGTACGCTGATGTAAGTAAGGTCGTCTACGATCCCAAGGGGACCGACCCCTTTACCTTCCGTTGGTATGACCCGGACGAGGTCATCGCCGGCAAGAAAATGCGTGAGCATCTGAAGTTTGCCCTGAGCTATTGGCATACCATCGACGCCGAGGGCGTGGATATGTTCGGCTCCGGTACCATGGATAAGTCCATGGGCCAGACGGACCCCATGGCCAAGTTCCGCGCCAAGGCGGACTTCGCCTTCGAGCTGATGGAAAAGCTGGACATCGACTACTACTGCTTCCATGACGTGGACATCGCCCCGGAGGGCGCTACCCTAGCCGAGAGCATCGCCAACTTCCGCGTGATGGTGGATTATCTGTACGAGCTGCAGAAGAAGACCGGCAAGAAGTGCCTGTGGGTCACCGCCAACAACTTCGGCGACAAGAAGTTTATGGCCGGTGCAGCCACCTCCTGCTGCGCCGATGTGTTTGCCGCTGCCGCCGCTAAAGTCCGGGCCTGCCTGGATGCCGCGGTGAAGCTGGGCGCCACCGGCTATGTATTCTGGGGCGGCCGCGAGGGCTATGACACCCTGCTGAACACCGACATGGGGCTGGAGCTGGACAACATGGCCCGATTCCTGCGTATGGCCCGTGACTACGGCCGCAAGATCGGCTTTACCGGCGATTTCTATCTGGAGCCCAAGCCGAAGGAGCCCACCAAGCACCAGTACGACTTCGATGTGGCTACCTGCATGAACTTCCTGCGGAAGTACGACCTGACGGCGGATTTCAAGATGAACATCGAGGCCAACCACGCCACCCTGGCGGGCCATACCTTCGAGCATGAGCTGCGTACCGCCATCGTCAACGGCAGCTTCGGTTCCATCGACGCCAACGAGGGCGACTATCTGCTGGGATGGGATACCGACCAGTTCCCCGCCAACGTGTACAGCGCCACCTACTGCATGATGGAGGTCCTCCGCGCCGGCGGCTTTACCAACGGCGGCCTGAACTTTGACGCCAAGGCCCGCCGTCAGTCCAACACCTTCGAGGACATCCTGCTGGCCTATATCTCCGGTATGGACACTTTTGCCCTGGGTCTCCGCAAGGCGCTGGAGCTAAAAGCGGATGGCCGTCTGGACCAGTTCGTCAAGGAGCGCTACAGCAGCTATGACAGCGGCGTGGGCAAGAAGATCGTGGATGGTGAGATGACCCTGGAGTCTCTGGCGGATTACGCCGAGGGCCTCAAGAGCTTCGATGTGCCCAGCGGCCGTCAGGAGTATCTGGAATCTGTGGTCAACCGGGTGCTGTTCCACTGAGAAATGACATATTGCGGGCCGCCCGGAAGGGCGGCCCTGCCTAAAGGAGGCGCAAGGCTATGAAGGAATATTTGCTGGGTATCGACCTGGGCACCTCCGGTACCAAGACGGTGCTGTTCCGCAGTGATGGTACGGCCATGGCCGCCCACACGGTGGAATACCCCCTCTACCAGCCCCAGAACGGCTGGGCTGAGCAGGAGCCGTCCGACTGGTGGCGTGCTGTGCGGGAGACGGTGCAGGCCGTGCTGCACAAAAGCGGTGTGGCCGCCGCCGATATTGCCGGTGTAGGCATCTCCGGGCAGATGCACGGTCTGGTGATGCTGGACGAGAGGGGAGAGGTGCTGCACCGCAGTATCCTGTGGTGCGATGGCCGCACCGGCGAGGAGTGCCGTGAGATCACCGAGACTGTGGGCGCGGAGAAGCTCATCGCCATCACCGCGAACCCCGCCCTGGCGGGCTTTACCGCTGGGAAGATCCTGTGGGTGCGGAAGCATCTGCCGGAGGTCTACAAGGCCTGCCGTCATATCCTGCTGCCCAAGGATTACATTCGCTACTGCCTCACCGGCCAGTTTGCCACCGAGGTATCCGACGCCTCCGGCATGAACCTGCTGGACGTGCCCCGGCGGCAGTGGTCTGACGAGATACTGAACAAGCTGGACATCGACCCGGCGCTGCTGGGCCGGATGTACGAGTCTGTGGACGTGACCGGAACGGTGACGGCGGAAGCTGCCGCCCTGACCGGCCTGGCCGAGGGCACGCCCGTGGTGGGCGGCGCGGGCGACAACGCCGCCGCGGCTGTGGGCACCGGTACTGTCCGCTACGGAAAGGCCTTTACGACGCTGGGCACCTCCGGCGTGGTCTTTGCCCATGCGGACAGCGTTTCCATCGACCCGGCGGGCCGCGTACACACCTTCTGCTCCGCCGTTCCCGGCAAGTGGGCGGTAATGAGCTGCACGCTGGCGGCGGGTCAGTCCCTGCGTTGGCTGCGGGATACCTGCTGTGCCGGCGAGGTGGCCGAGGCGGCCAAACAGGGCGTGGACCCCTATGAGCTGATGACGGCCCTGGCCGAGAAAACCCCCATCGGCGCCGACGGCCTGTTGTTCCTGCCCTATCTGATGGGCGAGCGATCCCCGCTGTTGGACGAGAAGGCCCGGGGCGCGTTTATCGGCCTGTCCGGCGGCCATGGCCGCGGCCACCTGATCCGCGCTGTGCTGGAGGGCGTTACCTACGCCCAGCGTCAGTGCGTGGATGTGCTCCGGGGCATGAATGTGCCTACGGAGGAAATGATGGCCTGCGGCGGCGGCGCGCGGAGCGCATTCTGGCGTCAAATGCTGGCCGATGTATACGGCTGCCCCATTCAGACCGCCAAGGCGGCGCTGGAGGGCCCGGCGCTGGGCGTGGCTATTCTGGCCGGTGTTGGCACCGGTGTGTATCCCTCCGTGGAGAGCGCCTGCGATGCCATCGTCAAGCCGGATACCGTTCTGTACCCCGATGCGGAATGTGGCCGCGCCTATGAGCCCTACTACCGGCTCTATCTGCGGCAATATCCCGCGCTGCGGGAGACCTTCCATGCCCTGGCCGCCATGAGGAGCCGGGCATGAGCGGCGCAAAGCGTACCCTGCTGCTGCTGGCGGCCCTGTGCTTCACCCTGTTTCTGCTGTACGGTGTCTATTTCAACGCCTTTGGCGCCAACGCCGAGTCCATGATGGCCTTTTTCGGCATCACCGAAAGCCGCCAGGGCTTCGTGATGACCATTCAGTCCCTGGGCGGCATCGTGATGACGGTGCTGCTGGGCCTGTTCGGCGAACGGCTCCACAAGCTGTATGGCCTGTTGGCCGGCGCGGTGCTGGTGGGCGTGGCCGGTGTGACCATCGGCACCATGCCCCTGTACGGCAATGACAGCTATGGGCTGCTGCTGGTGTTTGCGCTGATCGGCGGTGTGGGCTATATCACGATCGACCTACTGATGAACGGCGTCATCGCCGACGTGTTTCCCGAGAAGAAGAGCACGCTGCTGCCCATCGTTCACGGCTTCTACGGTCTGGGCGCCATGCTGGCGCCCCTGCTGGTGACATGGCTTACCGACAGCGGCCGCCCCGCCACCTTTGCCGTACCGTATCTGGTGCTGGGCGCGGCGGCGCTGGTGTTGGGCGCGGTGTTCTGGACGGTGTCCCGCCGCGCCACGCCCCACACGCCCTACGCCGATATGACGGCCCTGCGGGACAGGTCCGTGGCCAACCCGGCGGAGATCTTTCGTGACAAGCGCGCATGGCTCTATCTGCTGTGCTGTTTCCTGTATCTGTGCTTCCAGAACGGCATCGCCGTCTGGCTGCCCAACTACTACAAGACCGTGCACCACATGGCAGGCGGTGCGGCCAACGCCATGCTCACCCTGTTTTTCCTGGGCGCACTGGTGGTCCGTATGCTCTCGCCGCTGGTGTATAAGCGTATGCCGGTGCGGACTTTCTATCTGCTTACCTGTTTTTTGTCGGCCGGCGTGTTTGCGGTTTTGCTGCTGACGCCGTCTTTGGCCGTCCAGCGGGTGCTTTTGGTGCTGCTGGGCCTGCTGCAGGGCGCGGAGGTCCCGGCCCTGGTGATCCTTTGCTGCGAGACGTTCCCCACTCGGACGGCTTCGGCCTCATCCATCATCGTGCTGGGCGTATCTCTGTCAGCACTGATCGCGCCCACGGTGCTGGGGCGGCTCATCGAGCAGGTAGGCTACGGCATCCCCCTGTGGGGCCTGACGGCCTGCCTGCCGCTGTCGGCGGCGGTGCTGCTGGCCATACGCCGTGACGCGCCGGCGCGGGCATGACCTTGCCTTTTCCCCGGGCAGCGGGCAAGAAACTTCTTCACGGGCGCTACGCCCACCCACCAAACCTTCCTTATAAAAAACTTCCTTCCTTTATCTCGCTGCCTTTGCTTCAGGCCGTCGGAGGTGTCATTGACGCCTCCGACGGCCTGTGGGCTTTGCGGCTATGCGGGGCGCCCTTGCCGTTTTCCCTGCAAAGCACGCTGCATTCCGCAGTATATTTGGCAATTTTATTTCGGAAAAGTATTACTTTTTTCCTGTGCTGTGCTATCTTACAGGCGACGGTTAGTCACATCTAACCGCTGCAAAATATAGAGGAGCGATCTGCCATGAAGAGATTTGCCATGTTTGCCGCCGGTGTGCTGTTCGGCACCACCGGCATTAAGGTCCTGGGCAGCAAGGACACCAAGAAAGCCTAGGGGCACTTTTTTCACGCATTTTTTATAGCCGCAGTCACAGTACGGTCCGCCGGAAGCCAGGGTATACGTCCGCACAAAGCTTGTCGCGCCGCCGGTCTCACTCATGGTATAGTCCGGATGACACAGAGCCAGCGTCAGGTCGTACGATCCCAGTTCCTGCATCAGTGTGCAGATACCGCACCGGGTAAACCGCCCTTCATAGCCGCTGCCGCCCGGGTATTCGTAAAAGTCCGTCAGCCGTTCCACGTCCGGCCGTTCTGGCATGGACAGGACGAGTGCACCAAGCAGGGCACAGTTGACGATATTCATCTTAAAGCGGTCCGCTGTCAGCTGCCGCCGAGCAGATACCCAAGGACGCACGGGGCCGTTTCATCACCGGAGATACTGCTTTAAAGCATCTCTCCGTTTTGCATGTGGAATGCGAAATACAAAAAGCCGCACGGGAACACCGTACGGCTGGCTTTGCAGGCACAAGGCCTACCGTTATCCAATAATACCCTATTTCGACTGCATTTTCAATCTGAACATCTTAAGGCGTTTTTTGCCCCCAAATTCCGTGTGGTTGTCTCAGTTTTGCCTGTGTGGGTCAAATGAGAAAACGGCGGCAAATTGAACTTGCCGCCGCATTACTGTTTTCGCACTTTGACCCATATTTTTCAGCAACTTATGTGGTCGATGCAAAATGAAAAAACTGAATTTTTAACGCAGAAAACCGCCTAAAAAGGCGGATTTTCAAAGTTTTTTGGTCGGAGTGCGGGGACTCGAACCCTGGGCCTCCTGCTCCCAAACTTTTGAATAAAAATTTTTCTACTTTTTCCGACGCTTTATAGCCGCTTTTGCTTTATTATGGATGCTCTTCGCAACTCTTGACTCCACTGTTTCCGCACACTCCACGACTGTCTGTAGTCAAACATGTGGTCAAAAACCGCTTTCTGAACACCCTTGTGACAGGGGACAGAAAGCGGTTTTTATAGTTTGCAGGAGTGCCGCAGACGGATGATTTGCCTCTCCAGTCTGTCGCATTGTACCTCTGATAAGGTGGTTAAGCAAGTCCTTTATGCAAGGATAGGCGGCGCAGAATTTGCATCGCTATAGACAAAGAATAGGGACTTTCCCTTAATCCGAACTGTATTTTAAGGGAAAGCGTACCAGAAGTAAGGGAAAGTATCTGCGCCCTGCGAGGAAAACGCCGTTGACTTTCGTCGTAATTTTATCATGAATATTTTTCGATTGGCACTCAAAGCAAGTTGATTTTCATCATAGCGATATGAGAATCCTTGAAGAATTCTGGTACAGTAATATTAGGCAGACCAAGTGTGATACTTCGCCCTGCACGGAAAGAAACAGCAGGAACTGATCTGCAGGAATAAAGAGAAGCTTCGTGTCACCATGACGGACGAACAAGAGAAATTGTTTGAGACAGGATCGTGCTGGAGATCATGGACGAATACTTGAACGCGTAGCGCAGCACCCATCGGTCAAGCTTTGGCCGCCGAGTGTGTTTTATACCAAAGTGCGTACCTGGCATTGTAAAAACGCTATATCGGTGATATAATAAGTTCAATCATCTGGTAAAGGAGAGTTGCAGATGCCGTTTAGTTCCGAAATTAAGAATTTTAGATTATCTTGTCTGATGAATCAAACAGAATTCGGCAACGCTCTCGGTGTTTCTTTTACGACCGTGAATCGCTGGGAAAACGGAAAGGCCCGCCCCAATATCAAGGCGATGAAAGCTCTGAAGCAGTACTGTGAGGAGTGTGGTCTCCCCTATGAGCCGCTTGAAAAAAGCTGGCGTGAGAATAGAATTCAGGAGGGTGCGGTATGATCGACTTCTGTAATCTTGAAAAATATCGGGAGAACAACCGCATTGAGGCGAAGAAAGCCCTTGGCGGGCTTCCCAAGAGCATTTGGGAAACCTATTCCGCTTTTGCCAATACCCACGGCGGCATTATCCTGTTGGGCGTGGAAGAATGGGCGGATAAATCCTTGCACACGGTAGATCTGCCAGACCCTGACAGACTCATCAAGGAGTTCTGGGACATCGTCAACAATCCCAACAAGACCAGCGTGAATGTGCTGTCCTCCAAGGATGTATTTGTGCAGGAAGTCGACGGCAATCATATCGTGGTCATCAATGTCCCCCGGGCAGAACGATCCTACAAGCCGGTCTATGTGGACGGTAATCCTCTCTGCACCTACCGCCGAAATGGCGAGGGCGACTATCGCTGCACCAAGGAGGAGTATCAGGCTATGGTGCGGGATGCTTCCGTGAAAACTCAGGATATGCTCGTCCTCGATGAAATGGATATGACCGTATTCAACAAAGAGAGCGTCCGCAGCTACCGTCAGAGAATGCGTTTGTCCCGTCCCGGTCATATTTGGGAGGCTCTTGAGGATGAAGATTTCCTCCTGAAACTTGGCGCCGTTGGTATTGGCTCCGATGGAAAGAAGCATCCCACCTCTGCCGGACTCCTCATGTTCGGCAACGAATACGACATCGTGCGGGAATTTAATGCCTACTTCCTGGACTATCAGGAACGGTACGATGCTGACACCCGTTGGACTGACCGTATCATATCTTCCTCCGGCGACTGGAGCGGCAATGTGTATGACTTCTATTTCCGGGTCTACAACAAGCTGATTCAGGATATTAAGGTGCCCTTCAAGATGGACGGTGGTACCCGTATAGATGATACCCCAGTGCATCAGGCACTGCGTGAAGCACTGGCCAACTGTTTGGTGAATGCCGATTATTACGGCAGACAGGGATTGGTCATCGTCAAAAAGCGTAATAGCATTACGATGTCTAATCCGGGTAGCTTCCGCATCGAAATTGATGCCGCAAAGAGCGGCGGTGTTTCTGATCCGCGGAACGGAACGATGCTGAAGATGTTCAACCTAATTGATATTGGTGAGCGTGCTGGTAGCGGCATCCCGAATATCTTCCGCGTCTGCCGTGAGCAGAATTGGACAACTCCGGAGATTACAGAGCAACTCGAGCCGGAGCGGACAACATTAACGCTCTTATTCTCCAAGAGTGACGATAAAAAAGCGGCGATAAAGAGTGACGATAAAAAAGCGACGATAAAATCTGCGCGGCAGAAAGAAGAAATCGTTGCATATCTTACTGATCATATTTCGGCCAGAAGTGCTGATATTGCAGAACTGCTGGGTGTTAAGAGTACACGAGCCAAACAGCTGTTGAAGGGATTGCTGGATGAAGGTGTTGTTATTGCAGAGGGCGGCAATAAGAACCGTGTATACAAATTGAAAAGATAACACAACGCAGTTTCCGTAAAGCCAATTTGCGGGAAAGCAGAAATACCAAATTAAGAGAAGCGTGGTAAACGAACATGGCAATAAAGAAAAATGAGCTGTACAGTTCTCTTTGGGCGAGCTGTGATAAGCTGAGAGGCGGCATGGATGCCTCTCAATACAAGGACTATATCCTGACCCTGCTGTTCGTGAAGTATGTTACGGACAAGTTTAAGGGCGTAAAATATGCCGATATTACTGTTCCGGAAGGTGGCAGCTTCGATGATTTGGTTGCATTGAAGGGTAATAAAAATATCGGTGAAGAAATGGATAAGGTCATTGCCAAGCTGGCAGAAGCCGGGGAGAACAATCTCCGCGGCGTGATCGACAATGCCCATTTCAATGATGAAGCTAAGTTGGGCAGCGGCAAAGAAATGGTGGATAAGCTCACCGGCTTGATTGCCATTTTCCAGCGTGACGAATTCAATTTCAAAAAGAACAAAGCCAGCGGTGACGATATTCTTGGCGATGCCTATGAATATCTGATGCGCCATTTTGCCACGGAAAGCGGCAAGAGCAAGGGCCAGTTCTACACACCGGCCGAAGTTTCCCGTATTCTTGCCAAAGTGATTGGCATCGACAGCATCGAGGAGCGCGACGAGGGTTACTCCGTGTATGACCCTGCCTGCGGTTCCGGTTCACTTCTGATTCGAGCAGCGGATGAAGCCCCCTTCGAGATTGCTATTTGGGGACAGGAAAAGGAAGTAACCACCGCAGGTCTCGCCAAGATGAACCTTGTCCTGCACAACAAGGCTGCCGGTGAGATCAGAGCAGGAAATACATTTTCTGCTCCCTGCTATTTTGAAGAAGGTTCCGATGATGAGGTGCTGAAGCGTTTCGACTTTGCGGTGGCCAATCCTCCGTTTTCTCTGAAGAACTGGACGGATGGTCTTAAGGATTATGGCCGCTTTGATGGCTATGGCGACAGACCGCCTGAAAAGAACGGCGACTTTGCGTGGCTGCTCCATATTTTGAAGTCCTTGAAAAGCACCGGCAAGGCTGCGGTCATTCTTCCCCACGGTGTTCTGTTCCGTGGCAATGCGGAGGCGACTATCCGCAAAGCTATTATTGACAAGGGCTATATCAAGGGCATCATTGGCCTGCCCGCCAACCTGTTTTATGGCACCGGTATCCCTGCCTGCATTATCATCATCGATAAGGCTGATGCCGCCGAGCGCAAGGGTATCTTTATGATTGATGCCAGCCATGACTTCGTTAAGGACGGCAACAAGAACCGCCTTCGTGAGCGGGACATCTATAAAATCGTCACCACATTCAATCAGCAAATCACAGACGATCCCAAGTATGCCCGTTTCGTTCCCAATGACGAGATCAAAAAGAAAAATGAGTATAACCTGAATATCCCCCGTTATATTGACAGCTCCACCTCGGAGGATTTACAGGACATTGATGGACATCTGCATGGCGGTATTCCTGCGACAGATGTGAATTCCATGGAGAAGTATTGGGCACTGTTCCCCGGCCTGAAAGACAAGCTGTTTTCTCAGCTGCGGGATGGCTATTATCGGCTGAACATTCCCAAAGAGGATATCCGCAACGTGGTCTATAACGACCCTGAATTTTCTACCTACGCCGAACGCATCGACGAGGCTTTTGACGCGTGGATGCAGATGGTGGATTCCGGCCTTCGGAGCATTGATGAAGACACGGAAGTCAAGTCCTATATCGTCGAGCTGTCGGAGCAGTTGATTGACTGCTTTGATGGTCTGGAGCTGGTGGACAAGTACGATGTCTACGAGGTGCTGCTTTCCTACTGGTACGAAGTCATGAGCGACGATGTTTATCTTGTGTCGGTGGACGGCTATGGTGCCGCACGGACATGGGAAAACATCATGGGGGAATACACCTCCGGCAAGAAAAAGGGGCAGGAAAGGGTCATTGGCTGGGAGGGCGTTTTGCTGCCCAGGGCACTGATCGAGTCTGTATTCTTTGCCCCCGAACGCAAGAAAATCAATGAGGCGCAGGCCATTGCCGAGGAGACCCAGAGCAGACTGGAAGAATTTGTGGAGGAGCAAACTGCTGATGAGGGATACCTGAAGGACCACCTCAACGACAAGGATAAAGTGGATGCCAAGTCTGTCGCCGCCCGGTTGAAGGTGCTGAAAAAGACTGATCCCAAGGGAGAGGAATATGCGGCATTGAAACAGTTTGTGGATTTGATGGATTCCCTTTCCAAGCAGAACAAGGCCGTTAAGGAAATGAACGCCGAATTGGAGGAAAAGGTTCGGGCGAAGTATGCGTTGCTGACCGATGAAGAGATCCTGAATCTGCTGGTGAACCGCAAATGGTATGCCACCATCTTTGAAGGAATCAAGGCGCTGTATGTCACCACTTCTCACCAGATGACCAACCGCATAGTGGAATTGGTGGAGCGGTATGAGGATACCCTGCCGGAACTGTCTGCTGCCGTTGCTGAGTATGAGGCCAAGGTCAAGAATCATCTGAAAAGGATGGGATTTGAATGGTAAAGAAGGGATATAAGCAGACGAAGATTGGTGTTATTCCTGAGGATTGGGATTGCCGAGAGATCGATAGCGAGATAAAAGAGATATCTATGGGGCCGTTTGGCTCTGATATTCCCGTATCTAGCTTTACTTCTGAAGGGGTTCCCGTCTTGAACGGGCATAGTGTTTCAAAAGTTAAACTCATTGATACCTTCAAAAATTATGTTTCAGAAGAAAAGGCTAAAAGCCTAAAGAAAGCTGTTGCTCAACAAGGAGATATCATCGTAACACACAGAGGGACTATTGGGCAAATATCCTATATCCCCATTGGATCGCGATATAAAAAATATGTAATCTCTCAAAGTCAGTTTCGTGTGCGATTAAACGAGGATTCCGTCAATCCCCATTTTGTGGCTTCCTATTTTCTTTCCCCGAAAGGACAAAGCTTTTTGTTGGAAAAGAAAGGTCATACGGGTGTTCCTGCATTGGCGCAACCGACAACAAACTTTAGAAAGCTGTGTATTCCGCTTCCCTCATTGCCCGAACAAGATCGGATAGTCAATGCGTTTGAGGATATAGAGGATTTAATTTCTTCCCTTGAAAAACAGATTTCCAAGAAAAAAGCCATCAAACAGGGTGCAATGCAAGAACTGCTGACCGGCAAACGCCGCCTGCCGGGGTTCTCTGGAGAGTGGCGATACTTCAATCTTATGAAGAACTCCAAAGTTAAGGCCAGAATTGGTTGGCAAGGGTTGAAGAAGTCCGAATATTTGGATAGCGGATATGCGCTCTTGGTTACCGGAACAGATTTTGATGATGGTAGGGTTTTGTGGGATAGATGCCATTATGTAACCCGGTCTCGCTATGAGCAAGACCGCAATATTCAGCTCCAAAACAATGATATTCTCATCACCAAAGATGGGTCCTTGGGTAAGGCTGCTCTGGTGCAGGGGCTAACCAAACCGGCTACTCTGAATAGTGGCATTTTTGTAATTCGACCATTGCAGGATGCCTATGATCCCGTTTTTGTGTACCAAATTCTGTCTTCGTTCGTATTCAAGAATTTTTTGGATAGGCTCTCTGCGGGTTCAACAATTATCCACTTGTATCAGAAAGATGTAGGTAAATTCGAATTTTTGCTTCCCCCTACCATTGCGGAGCAAAAAGCCATCGCAGAGGCTTTGTCCGAAATGGATTCTGATATTGCAGCATTGGAAAATAAACTCACTAAATACCGTCAAGTCAAGCAAGGCATGATGCAGCAGCTCCTGACGGGGAAGATTAGAATACTATAGAAAGAGAGACATATAGTATGATCAGCCTTTTTTATAAAAATATTTCGGAGTTGAATGGAGTTTCGCTATTGAAAGGCATTACCATATCTGAACTGAAGAAAAAGTATGAGATTCTTATAATCGATGATGAACAATTTTCTTTTCTGGATGCTTTACGCAAGCATGAATACAATATTACCCAAAAAAACGATTTGACAGATTTAAAAGATGCTGAAGCATATAAAATTATCCTGTGTGATATCAGAGGTGTTGGTAAATTTCTTGGCACGGATTTTGAAGGCGCATATTTAATTAAGCAACTGAAGGTGAAATATCCAGATAAAACCATCATTGCTTACACAGCTAATCCATACGAGGCAACATTTGAGCAATTTTTAGACTATGCAGTTCAAACTATCCCTAAAGGGGCATATGGTCTTGATGACTGGACAGCACTATTAGATCGACTCCTATGTGAGGTGGTTGATCCTGTTAAAATTTGGGAGAAGACAAGAAAACAGTTATTGGACGCCGGAGTTTCTACTGTGGATGTCGCAAAGTACGAATCCAAGTATGTTGATGCCGTAAAGAAAGAAAACTATGAGAGCTTGCAGAGCCTTTGCAAAAAGAATCCCGGAAAAGGTGCCGAAATCGTGCTATCAGCAATTAAGACAATATGCGCGATAACATCGCTGTTTAGAGGAGGTTAAGCGTATGAAAGCCTTGGTTCCAACTCGTACAGAAACAACATTTGAAGATGGTGCATTTATTAAGGCTTTAGACTTCTGCAAGAAAAATTGTTTTTCAGACACTTGTCAAAAGTTTTATAGCGGAATTACAGAAAAAAACACTAACCAATTTTTGGCTTGCCCACACGGTATGTCTGTCTATGTAGGCAAAGCAAACGGAGAGTATGTGTATTTTATATGCCTGAGAAACAAGGATGCATATGATAGCAAAAAGGCAAAGAAGATTAGCAATGCTCCAGATAAGATAGTTTATAATCCTCTGTTAGATACAGAAAAATTGCTTGAACTGATTAATTATTTTGCAATCAATGAGAACGAAAGTACTTATCTTGCAGAACAAAAAGCGTCTATTGAAAGCATTTCGCATGAAGTAAAAAAACTAAATGCTCAAATTAAGGATCGCTCAGACATTATTGTTCAAACATATGGTCAAGATCCAGACACTGTAGTATCTGAAGAAGACTTTCCTTTGCTACTCGAAAAAATTAAAACGATATATGTCTGTAGTGCAATGATAAACGCAAGATTTGCTCTTTTGGATTATGAAAAAAAGCCTCAGGCCTTACAGCAAGGTGCGCCATATGACTGTAATATTTACAAGAAGTTCCACAAGATGAGCATTATTTTTTCAAATTATCTCGGACGCAAAGCCCAAATCATTATTAAAGGAAATTCATATCGATGCATTCGGGCATACCCATCTTTTGAAATGATTCCACTTCTCATCGTTGACAATGCCGTAAAATACTCCTATGAAAGCAAAAATATTACTGTTGAATTTCATGAATATGGCAAACAGTTAGTTGTTGATATAGATTCATTTAGTCCTTATTGTTCAATGGATGATTTGAGCAAAATCTGTAACAAGGGTTATCGTGGAAAAAATGCCGTGCGGGTATCTGACGGTAGTGGAATTGGCCTGTTTTTTGCAAAAATGCTGTGTGATCTTCACGGTATTGAGATGATTCCAACATCAGATAGCCACAAAATCACAGAAATAAATGGTATTCCATATGCACCATTCAGAATGAGACTGGTTTTTCCTGATACCTACGAAATTTAGGAGGTGCTTCCATGCCCAATATTGGTGACAGCGAGCGCAAAACTCAAAACCGTGTGGTCAAGTTCTTTCGGGACAAGCTGCACTATACATATCTGGGGAACCTGCATGACAGTGAAAACCGTAACATCATGCAGGAGCGGTTGCACGCCTGGCTATTGAAACAGGGCTACTCCGAAAAGCTTGCAGCCAATGCCATCGATGCGTTGGTGAAGACCTCCACCAATCTGCAGCAGGGTTTGTACCATGCCAACAAAGAGGTCTACAGCCTACTGAAATATGGAGCCAAGGTCAAGGAGTCCGTGGAGCAGTCCCCCAAGACGGTGTATTTTATTGACTTTGAAGATGTCAGTAAAAATGACTTCTATATTGCGGAAGAAGTCACTATTGTCAGCAACAACACCAAGCGTCCGGATGTTGTTATCTATGTGAATGGTATTGCAGTTGCGGTGATCGAACTGAAAAAGAGTAGTGTGTCCGTGTCCAACGGCATCCGTCAGAATCTGACCAACCAAAGATCGAACTTCATCGAAGATTTCTTTACGACTATTCAGTTCTGTATGGCCGGGAACGACAGCGAGGGCTTGCGCTATGGTACGCTCCTTACCCCGGAGAAGCACTATCTGGAATGGAAAGACGACGGCTTTACCGAGCATCAGACGGAACGCGATATTGTGGACATCGAGGTTGAGGAATACTGCGAGGGGATTCCCGGTAAGTTGGAAAAACAGCTTTTTGCTCTGTTTTACAAAAAGCGTTTCCTTGATCTGATCCACAACTTTGTAATCTTTGATAAGGGCATTAAAAAAGTTTGCCGCTATAATCAGTACTATGCCATCAAGCGGGCGCAGCATCGTTTGACGGACAAGAAGCGCGGCGGCATCGTTTGGCATACCCAGGGCAGCGGCAAGAGTCTGACGATGGTGTGGTTCTCCAAGTGGATTTTGGAGAATAATCCCAATGCGCGTGTATTGGTCGTTACCGACCGCGAGGAATTGGATGAGCAAATCGAAAAGAATTACAAGGGTGTGGATGAGAATATCGTCCGCACTAAGAGTGGAAAAGATCTGCTTGAACGCCTGAACACTTTCGATGACCGTCTTCTGTGCTCTCTGGTACATAAATTCGGAAAGCGCGGCAGCGATAGCTCGGAAACAGATTACGAAAAATACATCGAAGATTTGAAAAACGCATTGCCCAAGGATTTTTCCGCAAAGGGTGATATCGTGGTGTTTGTGGATGAGTGCCACCGCACTCAGTCCGGCAAGCTCCACGCGGCCATGAAGACGATCCTTCCCAATGCCATCTTTATCGGTTTCACAGGCACGCCGCTTTTGAAGAAGGACAAAAAGACCAGTCTGGAAACCTTCGGCGGATATATCCATACCTACAAGTTCAACGAAGGTGTTCGAGACGGCGTTGTGCTGGATCTGCGGTACGAGGCCAGAGATGTGCCGCAGGGCATGACCTCTCAGGATAGAATCGACGCATGGTTTGAGGCAAAAACCGTTGGGTTGGCCCCCAGAGCAAAAGCAAAACTCAAAGCTTATTGGGGTAACCTGCAAAAGATTTTCTCCTCTCGCTCCCGCTTGGAGCAAATCGCCAATGATATCATCTTTGATTTTGCCACCAAGGCACGACTGATGGATGGAAACGGAAATGCTATCCTTGTGGCCGGTTCTGTGTATTCGGCATGCCGATACTATGAAATTTTCCAAAGCAAGGGTTTCCGGAAATGTGCGATTATTTCTTCTTATACGCCGCAAGCCGGTGATTTAAGAACGGATACTGTCAGCGACGAGGAAGAAACCGAAACATTTGAAAAATACAGCACTTATCTGAAAATGATCGGCGTTGACCCGTCGGAGGACAAGACGCAGATTGCCAAAAAAGTAGAAGCTTTTGAAGCGGAAGCAAAACGCAAGTTTGTGGACGAACCTGCAAACATGAAACTGCTGATCGTAGTTGACAAGCTGCTTACCGGTTTCGATGCTCCCAGCTGTACCTACCTCTACATCGATAAGGCGATGCATGACCATGGCCTGTTCCAGGCGATCTGCCGAGTCAATCGTCTGGATGGCGAGAGCAAAGACTTTGGCTATATTGTAGATTACAAGGAACTGTTCGGAGACTTGGCGGATGCCATGAACAAGTATACCGGCGGTGCCTTTGAAAGCTATGATGCCGAGGATGTCGATGGGCTTTTGAAAGATAGAGCTACAGAAGCGAAAAAGTATTTCGTTGATACCCTGGAGGAATTGGATGAGCTTTGCGAGGGCGTCGAATTGCCCAGAAAAGAGCTCGACTATATCCACTATTTCTGTGGTGAAAGTGGTTGCGACGAAAATCAGGACGAAGCCTTTGCCCGCATTCGTGAGAAGTTGTACAAGCTCGTTGGACGCTTGATTCGCGCTTTTGCGGAGTTAAAGCCTCGTATGACGGATTTAGGGTATACCCTTTCCGAGCAAAGCGCATTGGACGACAGGGTTGCGTTCTATCTAAGCCTGCGTGACACGATTGGCAGAGCCAGCGGCGATTTTATTGATCTGAAAGCCTATGAACCTGGTATGCGGTATTTGATCGACAACTACATTTCGGCCAGCGAGTCGCAAAAGATCGGCAGCATGGATGACTTTACCCTGCTTGATTTCATCATCTCGCAGGAAAATAAGCTGAAGAGCGAGCAAAAAGGCGAGCAGGAGAGTGCGGCAGAAACCATTGAGAACAACATCCGCAAAAAGGTTGTTGAGCGAATGGTCATCAACCCTGCTTATTACGCAAAAATGTCTGAAATCCTGGAGCAGTTGATACTTGACCGCCGCCGCGGAGTGATTGCCTACGGGCAGCTGCTGGACACATACATGGAACTGGCGAAAAATGTTGCAAAGCCCGAGGAGAACACAAAGTACCCTGAGAGTATTCGTTCCAATGGCGCACTGCGGGCGCTCTATGATAATTGCGGAGAAGATGAGGCGACTGCCTTGAAGCTGCACAAAGCCATTGTCAAGGCGCGGCTCGATGGTTTCCGAAATAATCCGGTTAAGGCAAATAAAATCAAGCGAGCGCTCTATCAACTTTTGAATGACGATAGCGAAGTGGAGCGAATTTATCAAATTGTTGTGGAACAAGAGGAGTACTGATGCAAATAGTTATTTTCAATATTCCTGTGGAAGTTATCAGAAAAAATATTAAAAATTTGCATCTCTCTGTGCTTCCACCGGACGGCAGGGTTCGTGTATCAGCACCCACGCAACTGACGGATGAAGCAATTACGATGTTCGTTCGGACAAAACTCGGCTGGATCAAAAAACAACAGGAGAAGTTTCAACAGCAGCCGCGTCAAAGCGAGCGGCAGTATGTGTCCGGGGAAACATTATATGTTTGGGGTAAGCAGTACTTTCTTCAAGTGGAATACAGCTACAAAGGCAATGCTCTCACACTTTCGGGTGACAAGGCTATTCTGACGGTTAGAAAAGAAAGCAGTCCAAAGCAGAGAGAAAGCTTCGTAAATGAATGGTACCGCAACCTCTTGAAACAGGAAGTGGCGAAATATCTTCCCAAGTGGGAGAAAACTACGGGGCTTTACTGTAGCAGTTGGCAAAGCAAATATATGACGACCAAATGGGGAACCTGTAACACAAACACACAAAAAATTTGGCTAAATCTTCAGTTGGCGAAGAAGCCGATAGAGAGTCTTGAATATGTAATCCTGCACGAGCTGGCACATCTGAAAGTCAAAAGTCATGGTCCGGAGTTTGTCGCTATTTTAAACCAGTATATGCCGCAATGGCAGGAGCGAAAGAAGCTGTTGAACGAAAGTAAGTTGGATTATATGGATTCCGATTTTGAAGAATGACGGACAATGTCTGGTAAAATGGCAATTGAGTTTTTTGATGTGGGAATGGTTGTGTTGAAAAAATTTGTAGGAATCTATCTACGAGAAACTCAAGAAAGATTTGAAAGATTTGAACAACAAAAGCGGCCCTATCATCGAAAGTAAATCCGCGTTTTGATGAGAGAATTGCGTGAAAGCGGGAAGGTTTTCTGCGAAGGAACAACAAGTGCCGCAAGGTTGTTTGCGTCCAAATAATCCAAAATACTAACGAATCTTGGAACCAACTTGGAACTGACTTGGGACCAACTTTGAACTAACTTGCGACCTAATCAGCAAAGTATGTGCTAACGATTAAAGCGGACGGCGGATCTCATAAACCCGGGAGCAAGCAGGCGGCGCGGGACGCGAAAAAGAACTCCATTCTGGAGAAGTACGCCGTCCCGCTGCTGCGCCTCCGCACAGATGGCAGCGGGGAAAAAGAAAATCAGAAATGCGCTAAAGAGGGAATGACTATGCCGAAAATTATCAAGAATGCAATCAGATGCAAGAAATGCGGAGATGTCATCGAGAGCAAAACCGTCCATGATTTTAAGTTTTGCAGCTGCGGCTCCTGCGCCGTGGATGGCGGACACGATTACCTTCGCAGGTGCGGAAATCGTGAGGACTGGGAAGAACTGCCTGAAGTGGGGACAAGAGAATTGACTTTGTTTTAGATGACAGAAATTGGGGTGATAGGATGTCTCTTAAAATCCAGCTTTTTGAAAATCAGCATATTCGCACGGCGTGGGATGAAGAAAAGGAAGAATGGTATTTTTCCGTTGTTGATGTGGTTGGCGTACTGACGGACAGCGTTGATCCCACGGCGTATTGGCGCAAACTTAAACAACGGTTGAAGGCCGAGGGCAATGAAACTGTGACGAATTGTCACGGTTTGAAAATGACTGCTCCAGACGGGAAAAAACGCCTGACCGATGTGGCTGATACCGAGCAGCTCCTCCGCATCATCCAGTCCATCCCGTCACCCAAGGCGGAGCCGTTCAAACTCTGGCTGGCACAGGTGGGACGGGAGCACATTGAAGAAACCATCGACCCGGAACTGACCATCGAGCGGGCATTGGAAACCTATCTCAAAAAGGGCTATACCCGCGAGTGGATCAACCAACGGTTACAGGCTATCCAAGTTCGCAAAGAATTGACAGATGAATGGGATGCCCGCGGCGTGCAGAAGGGCGTGGAGTACGCCATCCTCACCGATGAGATCTCCCGCGCATGGTCGGGGATGTCCACCCGCCAGTACAAAAATCTGAAGGGGCTTAAAAAGGAAAACCTTCGTGATAACATGACCACGCTGGAGCTGGTGCTGAATATGCTGGCGGAGGCCACCACCACGGAAATTTCCAAACAGAAAGCACCGGCAACCCTTTCGGAAAACATCGACGTGGCCCGTGCCGGAGGCAAGGTGGCTGGCGATGCGCGGAAGGCCATTGAGACGCAGACCGGCGTTCCTGTCATCACGTCCAAGAACGCCACACAGCTCAGCGAAGTGGTCACAAATCTGCTGGAAGACGCTGCGGATATGGATAAATAGCGTTTGCGCATAATGAAGTTGCAATTATTCGAACTATCATCAGAAATGATTTGTGGAGGAGGATGGCGGTGTGTCCAGAAATGATCAATACAGGCAGTTGATTGCTGATGTGCGCACAGCCTATCAATCAGGACAGCGTGAATTGAAGTGGTGCGATGAATGCCAAGAGATCAATCTGTGGACTTATTGGCAGGGACGCGGACATTTAGATGCCCGGATCATGCTGGTGGGTCAGGATTGGGGTTGCCCATGGGATGCAGGGGCTGCGGAGGTTATGCGGAATGTGCAGGCCATGAATCGTGGGCAATCCATCGGCTATATGCGTGAAAATGAAAACCCAACAGATAGAAATCTCATTGAACTCTTTCGCTCGATTGGATTCGACATTCTAACGGACGATTCACGCCTGTTTTTTACGAACTTCGTGATGGGCTACCGAGTCAAGGGAACCAGCGGAAATTTTAAGAAAAGTTGGGCGGCGGCAGATGCAGAGTATTTCCGCCGACTGGTTAAGATCATCCGTCCGCGCATCCTTTTGTGCTTGGGTAAGGACACATGGAAAAGTGTACTCGGCTGTTTTGACAGCACGATATCACACAAGATGAGTTACAACCGTGTTATCGAAAGTGAGAAGAACCCCGTGGTGGTAAAACTCTCAGATGGAATGCCGGTGTATGTGTTTGCCTTGGCGCACTGCGGTGTAATGGGGACGCTCAATCGGAATCGGGGCAGCGGCGATAAACTCTTGTTAAACCGACAGAAGAATGACTGGGCAAGAGTGCTTCCGGTATTTTGGAGTGATCCACTACTCTTAAATACATATTGGGAACCATCCATCAAAATGCTGCGAGAAATTGAAGCATCGGAGGAAAAACGGAGTTGGTGCAAGGCGTATTCGGTTTATGCACCACAGACGGACAAGCAAGGACTAATACGAACCTTTAGGCAGTTTATGAATGACACTTATAAAAATGGCGTGGTGATTGGAAACTACCGCGAAATGATGAATAGGTTGAATCTCGATGATCAGCAAGTTGTCAAAGCAGAAAGCGCATGGGTCGATACCCTATCGCTGTATGGTGCGGTGGCGTGCCTTGCGTATCATTTCCGACGGGATCATTTCTGCGAGGGCAGCCTCATAAACGACAGCGTGGCGAATGGGTGTGTGCTGCGATTAATGGAACGGATATATAAGCTGCTTGTTGCAATGCCGTAATAAAAGTGGGGCGGGTTAAAATCTGCCTCGCTATAGACAAAGAAAACCGTGTGCTGACCTTTACGATCAGCACACGGTTTTTATTTGGATTCCTTCAGCCACTGCTGGAATTCCACCAGTGAGATTATATCTCGGTCACATTTCTTTTTCTCTTCTCTGGCTTTCTCGCTCCATGCATAGAACGCCTCGCCCGTGATGCGCCCCGCCTTGATCCACGCAAAGCGCCGCTTGTATTCTTTCCGGTAGGCCTTGAAAGCGTCATTGCCCGCTTGCCGGAGCGTCCACTGCTTCAGAGCGCCGATGTCACGGCAGCGCTGCTGCCCTTTCGGAACAGGCCGCTCGCAATACTCCGCGCTGACCCGCCCGGTCTGCGGAAACCATCGTCCGCAGTTCTTGCAGCGCCGCACTGTGATGTTCCGCTCCACGCAGCTCCGCAGAGAGTAGTCGATCATGTCCCGGATGCTGGAGGAATACAGCACCGGCGAACACCGCCCCGGCTCCACCGGCTCAAAGCTGAGGGGGATAGGGCGGAAACAAAACAGGCCGGGATCTTTCGGCATATCGTAGGTATAATTCCTTGCTGCCTGCGCCTGCGGCTCGCGTCCCGCGCTGTCCACATCCAGCACCAAGTCGAAAAAGTGTTGGATCTGCTGCTGGTACAGCGGAAACTGTTCGGGGAGCTGGCGCAGCTCGTCCAGCATTTGCGCATCCTCCGCACTGTCTCGATCATTCTGGATAAACATTGCCGTCTGACGGTAGTAGCAATGGACATAGAGAAGCTGAAAATAAATGTGTACGGAGGCTAATTCGCCCAGCTTTTTCATGGCGTTCACAAGAGCCGCTTTGTCATTCTCTCTAACGAATCGGCTCCAGTTATCCGTGATGCTTTGCAGCATCGGCGTCACTTCCGTGCAGTCTAATTCCTGAAAGGAGAGGAGGCTTTCCAGAAAGGGCAACTCCTTCTGGACGTCCGGAACGCCTTGCATACCAAGGGAATCATACTGGAAAATCTCTCTGGCCTCAGAGAAATACATTTTGGCATACCACATGGCAGATCACCTCAAAATAGACAATCGTAATATAGAAATAAGGACAGTCTTGACAAGGAGTGAAAAGTATGTTACCATACGATCACGGAAAGACTGTCAAAAGTAATTTGCAATTAGTCTAACACGAAGACTGTGGATTGTCAATGAAAAAGACGGTCACAAATCCGAAAAAGCACCTCGACAACTGAATACCCATCACCGGAGATGATACACGCCGGAGAAGTAACGCCAGGACGCCGCGGCAAAGTGGTCGAGCGTACCAAGGCAGAGATATACGCCGCGCAGAAAAAGCGGGGCAGGAACGGGTACGGTGCGTGGCAGAGAACAAAGAAAGGGGGGAAGAAACATACATCGTTCCTACAAAAAGGAAAACCGCTGAACTGTTGCAGCAGTCCAGCGGCGTGCCGCGTTTCGGAAAACGCAGACTCCATCTGCAAACAGTCTAACAGAGGGACCTCCGAAACGCAAGTAATTTTTCTCTGAATTCTATTGGAGGTAACGATTTTGAAAATATCAACCTATCACAGCTACGATGAATTGCCGCTGTTCCTCAACGCGGAACTGGTGGCAAAGGTGCTGGGCGTGTCCATCTCCAGTGCCTACGAGTTGATGCACGAAGAAGTATTTCCGTCTGTGCGCATCGGCAGTCGGTTCGTGGTGCCCAAGGATAAATTCCAACAGTGGGTAGAGCGGCAGACTGGAGGTGCCAGATGAGAACTTGGACAAAGCGTGACCCGGTCAAGAACTATTTTCCTCTGCCCAATGAGATCTATCAGCTGGGCCTGTCTCACGGCGCGATCGCTGTCTACGGTTACCTGCTCCGCATCGAAGACCGCAGGACCTATCAGTGCCATCCCAGCTACGCCACCATCGGCAAGGCGGTGGGCATGAGCCGCAACACCGTGCGGAAGTACGTGCAGGAGTTGGAGGAACGCGGGCTCATCCGCACCGAGCGTACCAGCATCATCACGAGGGACGGGCGCAAGCAAAACGGAAGTCTGCTCTACACGATCCTGCCCATCCAGTTTTCCATCGACCAGTTTTATCAGCGGCAGTTGGATGCTGCGGAGCGGGCACGGGAACGTCAGCAGGTGGCAAGACGCATGGAACAACTGGCGCAGAAAGACGGTGCGGAATGCTGATGCGGTGTGCGGATAAGTGCGTGAATTACCCTGCGTTTGCCCCTGTGAGCCGCTGTGTGCGATTACAGAAGCCTAAGAGGGTAACGATAGCGGCCCCAGTTATTTGGAGCGCCTTTAGGCGGGATTTCAAGGCTCTGCGGAGGACGAAAGAAAAAGCAGGATAAAGGGCTGGCGTCGGAACCGACGCTCTGCCCAGGCACTTCTGCCCGCAGTGCGGGCAGTTGACGGGGGTTTCAACGCAGGCGGTTGTGGCGCCTTTTGAGCAAACTTTTGGAGCGGCTGGCGTCCTTGTTCCCGCAAGCGCAGGCGCTTCAACGAAAACAAGCGTGCCTTACGGCAGATTGGAGGGAATGATGAGCAAAAATGAAAACAGGCTGAACTTCCGTATGACGGATGAAACAGCCGCCAAAATAGAGCGGTGGCATCAGGAAGATAACTGCCGCAGCCGCAACGAGTTCGTGGAAAAAGCTGTGAACTTCTACGCAGATTCTCTGGCGGCGGAGAACAGCACCATGCTTCCGCTGGCCATACAGACCGCCATCGACGCGCGGCTGAAGCTCTTCGAGGATCGCATGGCGTCCATCCTCTACAAGCAAACCGTGGAGATGGACATGGCCATTTCCATCCTGCTGCAAAGCGTCAACGTGGACGAATCGGTGCTTCGCCAGGAGCGAGCCAAGAGCATCGCGGCGGTCAGGCACACCAACGGTCGCCTACGGATGGAGCAAAAGCTCTGTGAACTGGAGAGCGAAGAATGGCAAGGCTGATCGTCAAAAGCCCGTACATCAAGTGCGGCGCTGGGCAAAGTGCCGGCGGGTATCTTAAGTACATCGCGACGCGGGAGCGGGTGGAGATCATCCCGGATGGCCGTCCGCCCACACGGAAACAAGAGCAGTTCATCCAAAAGCTGGTGAAAGACTTCCCAGACACGAAAGAACTGCTGGAGTACGAGGACTATCTCTCACACCCGACAAAAGCAACTGCGTCCGCGCTCATCACACTGGCGCTGGAATCGAATTGGGATCGGGTACAGGGCATGAAAGGCTACGCCAAGTACATCGCCCTGCGGCCCAGGGCGGAACGGTTAGGCAGTCACGGTCTGTTCGGCGACGCGGATCATGTGTCACTGGACGCGGCCATGGACGAACTGGATCACTACACCGGCAACGTGTGGACGCACATCATCTCCCTCCATCGTGAAGATGCGGAGCGGCTGGGGTATGACCATGCGGAGGCATGGCGCACATTGCTGCGCACCCACCGCAATGACATCGCCGCGGCGATGAAGATCCCGCC
>UMFO01032449.1_pt1 | contig 38690 bp, 17 predicted proteins | sample 1965051 | NCBI WGS metagenome assembly UMFO01 (sample SAMEA4836050, study PRJEB28245) | human gut metagenome | biome: gut microbiome; material: fecal sample | place: Denmark | collected 2008
ATCACTATATAAGTGTGCGAGTATTAATTCAAATGGAGCGGACAAGGGGAATCGGACCCCCACAGCAACCTTGGCAAGGTTGTATTCTACCATTAAACTATGTCCGCATAAAAGTGGAGGGCCTAGTCGGATTTGAACCAACGATCAGGGAGTTGCAGTCCCACGCCTTACCACTTGGCTATAGACCCATATATTTTATTATATGTTTATTCCTCTTTTTTGAGTACATTTCAATTCTATCTTAAAAAAATGTAAATGTCAACTTATAGAAATGAAAAAGTTTGCTTTTTTTGACATTTTGTGGTATAATAACGCACAACTTAAAAGGAAAGGGGCATCTTAGATAAAAAGGGGGAAAATTTATATGAAAAATAAAATACTTATAGGATTAATGACAATTGGTTTATTAAGCTATACTACTTCTGTTTATGCTATGGGAAATGCTACAGTATCATTTAATAGTGATGATACAGTTACAGTTGGAGATACTTTTACAGTAAAAATGAATGTTGAAGATATTAAAGATACTTATGATGGTGTTGTTAGTATGGGTGGTAATTTATCATTTGATAACACAAAAATTGAATATATTTCTTCAAAAGGAATAGATACACCATACCAATTTCAAATTAATGAGGATTATAATTATAAAATAGCTGGACTTGATTTTACTCTAGAGAACGGTATTAAAGATAATTTAACTGTATATGAATTTACATTCAAAGCTTTACAAGAAGGTACTGCTACAATTACTCTAACAAACGCAAAACTAACAGATAGTAATGATTATATTGCTACTAATGTGGTAACTAAAGAAATTGATATTATTCAAAAAAATAAAAATGAAGAACTAAAAAATATAGAAATACCAGTTATAAACACTGGATCTATAAAGAATGAAAAAGAAATCAAAGTAGAACCAGAAAATGAAATAAATTTAAATGCTGAAAAAGAAAATACTGAAATCGTAAAACAAGAAGAAGTAGAAAGTAAAAAAGAGGAAAAGAATACAATAGTTTCACACCAAGTTACTACTCAAAAAGAAAAAAGCCTAATAGAAAAAATAACGAAAAGTGTAACTAACTTCTTTCAACAAATTTTAAATTTATTTAAATAATTTGAGTAATAAAATGATAATAAATATAAATACTAATTCTAACTTTCTCTAAATAGAGATAGAGAGTTAGTATTTTTTTACACTTATATGTTTCAAATGATAAAAATATGTTATAATGAATGCGTTAGGTAGGTAGAAGTATGAAAAAAATAAATTTAAAAAAACTAAATAAAAAACAGTATTATATAATAGGAGGTATTATATTACTATTAATAGTAATTATCAGCTTATTTCTGATATTTAATAATCACTCAAAAAATGAGTTTCAAAAACTAACAAAAGAATTAAAAGAACTAGGAATATCATTTTATGAAGATTTTTACTATAATCAAATAGGGAAAACTGATGAAGAAAAGAAAACATTCTTAGAAAAATATACTGATATTGGTATTAAAGTAAGTTTAGATAATTTAGCCCGTTATAAAAAAGATGAGTCAGAAGAAATTATCAAGAAATTTGTAAATAGTAAAACAAATCAAGAATGTGATAAAACAAATTCTATGGTTATTATTTATCCTAAAGAACCTTATGGTAAAAAGGATTACCGTATTGATACAAATCTAGTTTGTGGATTTGAAGTAGAAGAAACAAAATAAGAAATAGATGGTCTGCTAAATATAGCAGACTTTTTATGCGTACAAAAGTGAAAAAAAAAGTTCCATTTTAATGACAAAATAAGACAAATATAGTATACTTATTTATAGAGTAAAATGGTGATAGTATGAATAGAGTATTTAATAAATTAAAACGAAGTAAAAAGGTATTTAGTATCTTGTTAGTAACTTTATTAACAGGATTTTTGGGATTACCAATAGTAGATGCAGGAACTAATAGTAATATATATGAATTTAATTACACAGGTGATTATCAAACTTTTGTTGTTCCAAGAAGTGGTATTTATAAACTTGAAACTTGGGGAGCTCAAGGTGGACACCGTGGGTCTAATAACGGTGGAAAAGGTGGCTATGCAACAGGAGAAGTATATCTAAAAAGGGGAGATACTCTATATATTTATGTTGGTGGTAGTGGTCAAACTCATACAGGATACAATGGTGGAGGATTTCAACCACAGTTAAAAATATATGGTGGTGGTGCTACTGATATTCGTTTTGTATCTGGTGAATGGAATAATGAGGCAAGCCTTAAATCAAGATTAATTGTTGCTGGCGGTGGAGGTTCCGTTGGAGCTGGTGCCGGTGGCTATGGTGGTCTTACCGGGGAAACTTCAGGTGGATATGGTTCTGGCGGCGGTGGAGCTTCTTTATCAGCAGCTGGTGGTTACCGTGCAGGATTTGGTTATGGTGGTGATGGAACTTCTGGTTCAGGCGGTTATGCTGGTGCTGGTGGAGGTGGCTGGTACGGAGGCGGTGGAGCTAATCCTGATGGCTCTGGTGACGATGATCGCGGTGGAGGCGGTGGTTCAAGTTTTACTTGGAACTCACAAACTAAGCAATATGTACCAAGCGGCTATTCTGTTTCTAATGATTATTTAATGACATCAATTGACTATACTGATGGCAATAGAACAGGTGATGGTTATGCTAAAATAACTGCTGTAAAATTAGATGGAATTACTAATTTTGAAATCAATCGTGGAAATGTTCCAATAGATTATAAATATAATATCTATAATTATGATTTAACTGTAGATAATGACATTGAAAATATTCGTTTTAATATAACTACTGAGGAAGGTTACAATTTAACTCAATCAAATCGTAGTACCGATATGACTAATAAATTATCTGTTACGAATACTATTACTTTAACAGATAATGAAACTGGTGTTGTGCAAATTTATACAGTAACAGTAAAAAAACAAAATGCTTACTTAGAAAATCGTAGCAGTGTATCATATGGTTACTCATATACTGGTGATTATGAAAAATTTTATGTACCAGCAACAGGTATTTATACTCTTGAAACTTGGGGGGCACAAGGTGGACACCGTGGAAGTAATAATGGTGGAAAAGGTGGCTATGCCAAAGCTGATATGTATTTAGTAAAAGGTGAAGTATTATATATTTACGTAGGTGGATCTGGCTCTACCTTAACAAAAGATGGCTTAAAAAAGGGTTATAATGGTGGTGGTCATACCGTTGGTTATTATACGACAGGCGGTGTTTGGCATGAAACTACTAATATGTATGGTGGTGGTGCTACTGATATCCGTTATGGTGGTAATACTTTATATAATAGAGTCATAGTTGCTGCTGGTGGTGGTTCCGTGGGTGCTAATTCAGGAGCAGCTGCTGGTACAAGTTCAAGTGGATATGGTTCAGGTGGAACAGCAGGTTCTATTAATGCAGCTGGAAGTTATCGTGCTGGCTTTGGCTACGGTGGAGACGGAGCATTTGGAAATAGCGGCTATGCTGGTGCCGGTGGCGGAGGCTGGTACGGCGGCGGTGGAGCTAATCCTGATGGTTCTGGTGACGATGATCGTGGCGGTGGCGGTGGTTCCAATTTTGCTTTTACTAGTGAAAATAGTAAATATGTACCACAAGGTTACTTAGTTACTGATAAAAACTATTTAACGAATGCTTCTTTAATAAATGGTGATGTTTCGTTTTTGTCGCCAACTGGTTCTAACGAAACTGGTCATCCTGGTGATGGTTATGTCAGAATTAGTCCTAAATTAATCAATGGTGTTGCTGATATTACGATTAATGATGGTGCAGTTCCAATTGATTTTGATTATACAATTTATGAATACAATATTTCAGTACTTGATAGTGTAAATAGTATCACTGTTAATCTTCAATTAAATGATGGCTATTCTATGGTTGAAAGTCATACGGGCAGCTATGATATCACAAACAGTAAACAATATGTATATAGTGTTGATGTAAAAAATGATATTACTGGTTTAACAGTTAATTATAAAATTACTTTCCATAAGCAAAGTGATTACTTAATGAGTGGTACAACAGGATCTTATGGTTATGAATATAGTGGCTTGCCACAAAAATTTATTGCTCCTGCAGCTGGAATTTATACTCTTGAAGCATGGGGTGCCCAAGGTGGACATCGTGGAGCTAATAATGGTGGAGCAGGTGGCTATTCAACTGGGCAAATTTTCTTAAATAAAGGGCAAATTTTATATGTATATGTTGGAAGTAACGGTAATAATGGTGGCTGGAACGGTGGCGGAAAAGCAGGTTATGGCACTATCTATGGTGGTGGTGCATCAGATATTCGCTTAGGTGGCCAATCATTATATAATCGTTTAATAGTTGCTGGAGGTGGTGGCTCTGTCGGAGCAACTAGCAACGCCGGAGGATTTGGTGGTGGAATTACTGGCGGAATTGGTAATGGCAGTTATGGTAATGGTGCCCAAGGAGCTACTCAGACTTTAGCAGGCGAAAATAATGGAACATTTGGAAAAGGTGGAGCGGGTATTGCGGCTAATGGTGGCTACGGCGGAGGCGGTGGCGGCGGCTGGTACGGCGGTGGCGGAGCTGGCGTTGACGGTTCTGGAGACGATGACCGTGGAGGCGGTGGAGGTTCTGGTTTTATTTGGACCGAATCAAACGCGTCTATCGTACCTGATGAATACTTATTATCATCTAGTCAATATTTATCTGAAGCATCTACTAAAGCCGGAAACACTAGCTTCCCAGCACCAAAAGGTGGCAATGAAACAGGTCATACTGGTAATGGATTCGTTAAAATATCTTTCTCATTATCATATGATTATGATATTATCGTTAGTGATAATGTTACTTTAGATAAAGAATTTGATTATGATACAAAAGAATATACTGGAACTTTATCTAGTAATGATTCTTCTTTAGTAACCTTCACAGTAACTGATAGTGATTCTATCTTAAAAGTAGATGGAGATGGTAAACAAGAAATTCACGTTGGTGATAATACTTATAATATAACCATTACTTATATTAATGGCGCTGTAGAAGTATTTACATATCACATTCACCGTGAAGCAAATGATATTGATTATTTAAATAATATCTATTTTGATGAACATTCTATCTCTGAATTTTCTGATAAAACTTTTGATAAAGATACTTTAACTTATAATGTAACCTTACCTTATTATATGGATGAGTATGATTTAACAGTTGATAAAGGTTCAGCCGACCAAATTATTACTAATATCGGTCATATTTCTAATAAAAATAATACTTATAAAATACCAATTTCAGTAACCAATGAAACTGGTACAAGTACGAAAACTTATACTTTAAACATTACTTTACCTCACTCAAGTAAAATTAAAAAATTAACCTTTAACAGTAGTGGTGGTTCAGTAATAGAAATACCAATTCCTAATGATCAAACGGAATTTGATATTGAATTTGAAAGTCATATAGCAGCAGTAGATACTATTGTTGATTTATATGATAATGAAGCTAAAGCTACAGTAACTGGCGATGGCTACATTGAATCTGACAATTTTGATATTACGATCAATGTAACAGAACCACATGTTGATGCAACAACTTATATTCTTCATGCAAAACGAGTAACTGTAAGTGGTTATGAAAAAGATTTAAGTTATAATGGTAATGTTCAAACTGTAATTATTCCATACGACCATGAATATTTACTAGAAGTTTGGGGAGCCCAAGGTGGTAATGGTGGTGGCCGTGGTGGTTACTCTTATGGTAATATTTACTTAACCAAAGGTACTATTCTTTATGTATATGCTGGTGGAAGTGGTGCCAGTGGTGGATTTAATGGTGGTGGTACTTCTCGCGTTGGTAAAGGTGGAGGAGCATCAGATATTCGTATTGGTACAGATTCCTTATATAGTCGTGTAATCGTTGCTGGTGGTGGTGGCGGACACGGATCAGACGGTTGTGCTAGTGGCGCTGTAGGTGGAGGCCTTAATGGTGGTGGAACTAGTTCCAGTGGTTCATGTGGAACTCAAGCTGGTGGTGGTACACAAACAGAAGGTGGAACTTACGGAAAATATAGTAGCGCAATTGGAACAATAGGTAAATTTGGTATTGGCGCTAACGCTCCTACTAGTGGTGGAAATTACTATGGTGGTGGCGGCGGAGGCGGCTGGTACGGTGGTGGAAGTGGAGCTACAAGCGGCTGGTCTAACGGTGGCGGTGGTGGATCTGGTTTCATCTATACCGAAGAAAATGCATCCGTAATTGAAAATGACAGTAAATGGCTATTAAACAGTGATTATTACTTAACAAACGCCAACACCTTAAGTGGTTCTAATTCCTTTACTTCACCAACAGGAACACAAGAAACAGGACATGCCGGTAATGGTTATGCCAAAATCACAATTCCTTATCAAGAAAGTGAAAATAACTACCTTGATGGTATCATTTCAAATAAAGGAGTAATGACTCCAGACTGGGATTATAATACCGATACTTATTACTTAACCTTAGCAAGTGATGAAGTTGAAATTAATATTGAAGGAGTTCCAGCAGATGGTAAAGCAAGTGTTGTTGGAAATGGTGATTATATTATTGAAGCTGGTACTACAGAAATACCATTAGTGGTAACTGCTGAAAACGGTTATACCAAAACTTATAAAGTAGTAGTAACAAGAAAAGCTGATACTAATGCTTCTCCTAAAAATATTTTAATTAATGGTTTACTTCAAGAATACTGTTCTTCTATGGAAGGTGCTTGTGTTTATAAATTTGATGAAAATACTAACTCATATCAAGTAAAAGTACCATATACTATCCGTGAAATCGTAATGGTAGTAGATAAAGCTCATTATTTCCAAACAGTAAATGGTGATGGTTTATATGAATTATCAGGTGGAAGCAATAAATTCCAAATAGATGTTACATCAGAAGATAAAAATAATACTACTTCATGGTATTATGATATTTACCGTGATATGACAGGTAATGCTGATTTAAGATCTTTAAAGATGACTTCACCTGAGTATGATATTAATTATTCTTACAATATAACGGATTATTATGTAACAGTTCCTCATGAAACAGAAAATGTTGAAATAGAAGCTATAGCAGATGATCCAAATGCTACTGTAAAAATTATCAAACCTGATACCTTAGATTATGGACAAAATACTATTAAGATAACAGTAACAGCTCAAAATGGTACCGAAAAGCAATATAACATTTATGTTACTAGACTAGAAAGTAATAATGCTTTCTTAACAGATTTAACAGTAACAGATATTACGAATAAAGATAATCCTAAAAAAATAACTCTTAGTCCAGAATTCAACAAAATGAATTTAAAATATGACCTAGAAGTAGAAAACTCTGTTTCAAAAATCTCTTTAACCGGTACTTTAGAAGATGAATTATTAGCAACTTCTACTGGTTTACAAGAATATGACTTAAATGTTGGTGCAAATACTATTAATGTAGTAGTAACAGCTCAAGATGGCAGCAGTTTAACTTATACTATTGTGGTAAGAAGAAAAGCAAATAGTAATACTTTACTTGCTGATTTAACAGTAGATGAAGCTACACTAACAGAAAAGTTTGAATCTACAAAATTTGTATATTATTTATATGTAACTGGAGAAGTTGAAAAACTAACTATAAATGCAACACCTCAAGCAGCAACTTCTACATATCAAATAATAGGTAATTACAATAATTTAATTGCTGGTAAAAATGAAATAACTATTAGAGTAACATCAGAAGATAAATCAACTTGTGATTATAAATTAATAGTAAATCGTACTGGCTACAATGATAATTACTTACAATCATTATTAGTAACAAATGGTAATGAAAATTACATACTAACACCAAATTTTGATCCATTATATGATAAATATGTATTAAATTTACCAAATGATATAACGAATGTAGTCTTAACTGCAACTTCTAATGGTAAAAAGCGTGCATCAATTGGAAATAGTAGTGTATATGTAAAAAATATTAATTTATTATCAGATAATCCTTCTGAAAATAATATTGTTGTGACTGCAGAAGATGGAACTACTAGAACATACTCTGTAATAATTACAAGGGAAAAATCTAGTGATAATACACTAGCTAGTTTAGAAGTAGAAGAGAATACTCTAATTCCTAATTTCAATCCAGATACCTTAAATTATAGTTTTACTACCAATGATCATTCACTAAATATTAAGGCAGTTCCAAATAACAAATATGCCAAAGTAGTAATTAGTGATAATGCTAAAAATTTAGTACCAGGGGAGAATATCATCACAATTACCGTAACTAGTGAAACTGGTGTAGAAAAAGTATATACTTTAACTGTAACAAGAGAATTAAGTAGTGATAATACTTTAAAAACACTAGAAGTAAAAGATATTATTCTTAATCCTTCCTTTGATCCAAATACTTTAGAATATAATTTTGATACCCATAAAGTAAATATTGAAATTACCGCAATTCCAAATAATAAATATGCTAAAGTAGAAATAATTGGAAATTTAAAACTAAATCTTGGATTAAATGAAATTGAAATCAAAGTAACAAGTGAAACGGGAGATATTAGAATCTATAAAATTAATGCTAATTTTGTATTAGATGATAATAATTATTTATCAAATTTAACTACCAACACTGGATTGGAACAAGAATTTTCAAAAGAATTATTAGAATATACAAAAACAACAGAAGATAGTCGTATTACGATAAATGCTACTATAGAAAGTAAGAATGCTACTTATTCTATCACTGATTTAGCTGGTAACATTATAGATACTTTCCCACAAGAATTAACTTTAGGAGAAAATATTTTCTTTATAAATGTTACTGCTCAAAATGGTAATGTTAGAACTTATAAAATTACTATTAATAGAAATAAGAGTAGTGATTCTAAACTATCAAACTTAACGACTAGTGAAGGATTAAATGAAGAATTTAATTCCGAAAGTTATCAATATACTTTAAATACAAAAGCTCATAATCTTACTATCACACCAACTGTTAGAAATGAGTATGCTAGTTATAAAATTTATGATATCAATGGTGATATTGTAGATAATGATATTAATCTAATAACAGGAAGTAATATTTATATGATTATTGTTACTGCTGAAGATAATACGACATCTACTTATAATTTAGTGATAAATAGGCTAGATAATAATATTGCTACTATTGATTCACTAGGTATTACTACTAATGAAACATTTGATAAAAATACCTTTAATTATAAAATTACTACTGATGAATCTAGTTTGAATTTAGATAATATTGTCTTAACAGATTCCTATGCTACTTATACAGTAGAAGGTAATAGTAATTTTACAAATGATCAAACGCAAGAAGTTCTAATCAAAGTAACAGCTGAGGATAAGAAAACTACAAATACTTATAAACTTACTGTTACCAAAGTAGTATCAACAGATTCTAGATTAGAGATATTTAAACTTGGTAATTATGAATTTACTCCTAAGTTTGATAAAGATACAACTACTTATGAAGTATTTATACCTAGTACTCTAACAAGTGCTAACCTAGAGTTAAAAACACTAAAGAATACAGCTACTATTAAAAGTATTATGATAGATAATAATGAACAAGTAACTACTTCTTCAAATACTTATAAAAATGTAATTACGATACCTAATATTACTACAAGTAGTAATATTACGGTTACTGTAAAAGCAGAAGATAATACTGAAACTACTTATACTTTAACTTTAACAGATGAAGTAGTAATTAATAATTATTTATCTACTTTAAATGTTAGTTGTGGTAATTTAGATCCAGTCTTTGATAGAGAAACTACTTCTTATACTGTATTTACAGAAAGCAATGTAACTTCTTGTACTGTATTAGCTACTAAAGAAGTTGATATTGCTACAATTACTGGAAATGGTGATTATAACTTCCCAGTCAATGAAAAATATTTAGATATTCCTATTACTGTAACATCAAGTCGTGGAGAAGAAAGAGTATATAATGTTACAATAAGAAGACCACTTTCTAATGAATCTAGATTGTCTAATTTAGAACTTGGTACCTATATACTAGATCCAGTTTTCCAATCTGATACTTATGAATATAATGTAACAGTACCTAACTTTATAAACCATTTAAGTAAAGATAATTTTACTTATACAACACTAGATCCAGATAGTACAGTAACTTTTGAAGACAAAGATTTAGTATCAGGAAAAGTAACAAAATATACAATTGTATCTACATCAGAAGATGGAACTAATAAATCAACTTATATATTAAATGTAAGTCGTGAAAAATCTAGTGATACAACAATTTCTAGTGTTAATGTAACAGTATCTGATAATAAATTTAGCTGTAATATGGACCCAACTTCTAAATTATGTACTATTGAAGTACCAAGTAATACTTCCGATTTTACTTTAGAAGCAACACTTCCTGATATGGCTAGTGTTAATCCAGCTAATCCATCTAAACATACTCTATTAGCTACAGAATATAATAAAGATATTTCTTTAACAGTAACAGCTGAAGATGATACTACTGATACTTATACTGTTCGTATTATTCGTAGTGAATCTAGTAATAATGATTTAATGGACCTACAAGTAAACTATGTTTCATTACCTAATTTTTCATCAACTAAATTAAGTTATGAGAAAACCGTAATTGGTACTATGAATCAAGTAATGATAACGGCAGTTTTAGCTGATACAAAAGCTACTGTTGTAACAGATTTAAGTAAACCATTTAATCTAGAGTATGGACTTAATACGATTGAAATAGTAGTAAGAGCTGAAGATAAGACAGAAAAAACTTATACAATAGAAATTACTAGATGTAATTCAGTTAATGCACAACTTAGTAGTTTATCAGTAAAAAATTACCCATTTGAAGAAACTTATGATCCAGAAGAAACTGAATATACAATTAGAGTTCCAAGAACGAAAAAAACATTAACTAGAGATGAAATAATTTACAGTTTAGCAGATAAAAATGCTAGTATTACTTTAGATAATAAACTAGATATTGATTTTGATAAAACAAGTAATATCTATACGATTACAGTAACAGCAGGTGATGGCGTTGTTCAGAAGTATTATCACATTTCTGTATTACCAGAGTTATCTACTAATAATAATGTTGATAAAATTATAGTAGATGGTGTTGAGATAAAACCAAACAGTGATAAAGAGTTTAGTTATGATATCTTTGATACAGATACAAATGCTACTCTTACTTCTATTACATTAAGTAATGAATATGCTGTTCACAATGTAATGCTTCCTCAAAAATTAACTTATGATAATCAGTATCAATTTATGGTAACAGCTGAAAATGGTGATGTAGCTATTTATACTGTTAACTTGGTAAGAAGTAAAACAAGAGAGTTAAAATTAGCTAATATTGAAGCTAATTTCCAAAAAGAAGATGACTGTAGTGGTATATGTACTTTTGATAAAGTATTTAATGAAGATACTACTAACTATGAAATCTATATTCCTAATGAAATTACTAGTTTAGATGATTTAGTAATAACACCTAAAAACAATCTACAAACTTATGAAATAATTGGAAATAGTAATTTAAGTGTTGGTGAAAATACTATTATCATAAGAGTTAAAAATTCATTAAATGAAACTTTTGATTATACTTTAACAGTATATAGAGAAGCAAGTAGTGATCCTAATATTCTAGGTATTTCCTTTATTACTCCTGAATATGAGATTACAGATTTTGATGAAAATTTATATGAATACAACGTAGAATTTAATGCAATAGAAAGTGGTAAATATGAACTTGATATTGAAAAGAAAAATGATAATCAACAAATAGAAATAAAAGGTGCTAAAGTATTATACTTTGGACGTAATGATATTATAGTTCATAGTAAATCAGAAAGCTGTTCTACTACTGTTAAAACAAGATATGGTTGTAACGAAAAAGACTATATCATTCATGCTTATCGTAATGAAAAATATAGTAATCTACTTGCTAGTTTAACTGTTTCATCAGGTGATACCGGTGATTTCTTACAAGTTTTCAATAAGTATAAATTTGATTATGTATTAGAAGTAGATAGTGAAATTAGCACCGTTAAAATTGAGGGTACTGCTATTGATACTACTCATACAACAGTATCTGGAAATGGTGAATTTAATTTAACACCTGGTTTAAATATTTTCCAAATTATAGTAACACCAGAAATAGGTGATCCATCTACATATACTTTAAATATTATAAGAAAGCAAAGTGATAATGTTAACTTAGCTAATTTGAAAGTAACAGGTTATGAATTATCACCAGAGTTTGTTAAAAATATTGTTGACTACTACATTAATATTGATAGTACCGTTAACCAACTAGATATTGTTTATACTAAAGAAGCAGAAGACCAATTAGTATATATTACTGGTAATTCTAACTTTGTAACTGGTGAAAATATCGTAAATGTTGTAGTATTATCTGCTGATAAAACACGTGGTAAAACTTATAAAATTCATGCTAATAGGAGTGCAAGTGATAATAATTTATTAAATGGTATTACTGTTTCTTCTATGAAAAATGAAATAGAAACTATTTATCCATTAACACCAGACTTTAATAATGAAGTAAATGATTATACTGTAAATGTTTCAAAAGATATCAGTGAAATAGATATTAAAACTATTAAAGGTCAAAAAATGCAAACAATAGTGGGAAATGGTAGTTATATTTTAGATTATGGAATTAATGTAATTCCAATTACGGTAACTAGTGAAAGCGGATTAGTAAATACTTATAATATAACTATAAATAGAGAATTTGAATTTGGATTAAACAGTTTAACTGTAAGTCATGATGATACTATTTATGATTTAGATCCAGTATTTGATCCAGATACTTTAGAATATAATGTATCGGTTGATTATGAAATTGATAGTGTTATCGTTGATGCTACTTTAAAAGAAACATTAAATGATATTGATGGATTAGGTGAATATCAATTAAATACAGGTAATAATGATATAGTAATTACTGTAAGTTATGGTGAAAATAGTAGAGATTATATAATTCATGTTAATAGAAAAAAATGTAGTGATAATTCGTTAAAATCATTACAAGTAGCAGAAGGATTAATAGATCCAAGCTTTAATAAAGATATTTTAGAATATAATGTTGATATTCCATATGAATTTGATAGTGCTACTGTTATTTATGAAACAAATTCTAAAGATGCAACTGTTGAAATAAGAAATAATACAGATTTAGAAATTGGTATTACCAAAGATATTGAAGTAATAGTAACAGCAGAAAATGGAGATATTAAAACCTATATTATTCATGCTACTAAACTTCCAAAACCTACAGCAAGTAATCGCTTAATTAATATGTATATTGATGAAGCTACATTAGAACCAGTCTTTAATATTGGGATTATGAATTATACAGCTGAAGTTTTAAAAGATACAAAAAGGGTTAATCTACACTTACAAGCAGAAGAAAAAATGTATTCAACTGTTGAAGTATATAAATTAGGTTCTACTACGAAAACAAAAGTAGATATGAAAGTAGATGATCCTAAGATTATGTTAAATGTAGATGCTGGTAAAAACTCTTTCGTTATCAGAGTTACCAATTATGAGGGTAGTGTTAGAAACTATCAATTAGATATTTATCGTGCTGGACCAAATGAAGCTCGTATTAAAAATTTATCATTTGATTATGGTACATTAGCTCCTGTATTTGATAAAAATAAAAATGCTTATACAATGGAAGTTGAGAGTACTGTAACTAAATTAACAGAAACAGTAACTATGATGGATGAAAAAGCAACTTATACAATAAGTGGTAATAAAAACTTAAAAATAGGTGAAAATACCATTACTATTACGACTCTTGCTCAAGATGGTAAAACAAGTTTAGAATATACTATTATTGTTACTAAAAAAGCATCAAGTAATGCTTACTTAAGTGATATCGTTACTTTCCCAGAAAAGGATTTTACTTTTGATAAAGAAAAATATAATTATATTTATCATGTAGAAAGTAATATAAATACTATTCAAATAATTGGTATTAGAGAAGATACTACTGCTAAAATAACTGGAAATGGTATTTATCAGTTAACTGGTGAAGATTTAACAGTAAAACTTACTGTAGTAGCCCAAGATGGAACTACAAAAGTATATACTGTAGTAGTAACTAAGAAAAAAGAATCTAATAATAATCTAGAAAGTTTAACGATTAATAATGGTGAATTAGTACCTAACTTTGATAAAGATACTTTAGAATATACAGTAGAACTTGAAAATTATATTGATTCTATTAATGTAACTGGTAAAAGTGAATCAGATAAAGCTACTGTATCTGGAAATGGTAATTATAATCTTGTAGAAGGAAAAAATAAAATTCAGATTATGGTAACAGCAGAGGATGGAACAATTAAAACTTATACAATAACAGTAACTAGAAAAGAAAATGAATTAGAACAAACACTACTAGAAGATTTAAGTGTATTAGAGGGTGCTTTAACACCAGATTTTAATCCAAATACTCTTAACTATATTGTAAATATTCCAAATGAATATGAAAGTGCTACTGTTACTTATAAAGTTCATAATCCTGATGCTGTAGTAGATATTTATGGAAATGATAACTTAGAAGTTGGACATAATATCATTACTGTAAAAGTATCTTATAATGGAGAAGCTACTACTTATACAATTGATGCTATTAGGCAAGAAGCAAGTAATACTTATTTAAGTGTTTTATCTGTAATGAATCATGATATTACACCAGAGTTTGATAAAACAATTCAAAATTATACTTTAACAGTAGCAAATAATATAGCTTCCATTGAATTAAAAGCAACACCAGAGTTATCTACAAGTACCGTTTATATTAAAAAAGATACAGATTATAAAGCAACAACAGGAGTTACAACTATTAATTTAAAGCCAGGAGAGAACACAATTTATATTAAAGTAGTTAGTATTTCCAAAGCAGAAAGAGTATATAAGCTTGTTGTTACTAGAGAAAATAGTGATGAAAATAAATTATTAACTCTAGAAAGTAGTACAGGTACTATTACTCCTAAGTTTGATAAAGATGTAAATAGTTATACTTTAAATGTACCAGTTGGTACTAAATATGTAACATTATCAGGAACTATATCAGAAAATGCTACCGTTAACGGATTAGAAACTTATCCATTAACTGTTGGAACAGTAACTAAATATATTACTGTTACTTCTCAAAGTGGTTTAGTAAATACTTATGAAGTTACTATTGTAAGAGAAGCTAGTCATGATGCTTTAATTACTAATATTAAACCAAGTGTTGGTAGTCTTAATCCTAGTTTTACATCAGATACTAAATCTTACACTATAGAAGTAGAAGGTGATGTTAATAATATTTCCTTTGATGTTACTACTAATTCAAAAGATGCATTAGTAGTTGGTAATGGTGTAACAACTTTATTTGCTGGTAAAAATATCATCACAATTACTTCTATTGCTGAAGATGGTATTACACAAGAATCAGTAAATATTGAAGTATATAAGAAAACAGATATTATTTCTTTTGATACAGATTTAGAAATTAATGTACCAGTTGGCAATGATTATCAAATTGACATAAAATATAATCCTGAAAATACTGATTATAAAGGTATGACTTATACAGTAAATAATAAATCTATTCTTACTGTATCAGATACAGGTTTAATTACACCATTAACAGTAGGAGATACAACGATTACTATAACTTCTACTAGAAATAAATCATTAACGAAAACAGTTACCGTTCATGTAATTAATCCTAAGATAGAAACAGATACTTATGTTATTAATCGTGATACTGAAGGTTCTGAATATATCACAGGTATGGAACCTTATACGACTGTTGAAGACTTTTTAAATAATTTAAAAAATGATCGTGATACGGTAAATGTATATGAAAAGACGGAAACAGAAATAGTTTCTATTGATGATATTGTAAAAACAAGATATATAGTTAAATTATCAATTAATGGTACTGTATATGATCAATTAGTATTAGTTGTTAAAGGAGATATTAATGGTGATGGTTATATTACAGTAGCAGATATTAATAAGTCAAAAAATGAAATATCTGGTAAAATTGAGTTTAATGAAATTGAAAAAGCTGCTACAGATATTAATATTGATACTTATAATACAGTAGCAGATATTAATAAAATGAAAAACTATATTTCTGGTAAAATTAATACTTTAAATACAGATTTATATGAAAAAAATAGTAAAAAATAGAAGAATCCATTGAAAAAAATGCTTCTTCTTTTTTTTTGTAAAATTATGTAGAAAAAAAATAAAAATATTGATATAATTAGATAGAATAGTGAAAGTAGGCTGTTAGATATGAATAGTAATAAGAGAATTAAAAAAATGGTATATGCATTATTTATGTTATTTGCTTTAATGATAACAACTAATGTATACGCAGATACACCACATAATTTGAATTTGAAAATGGTAAAGTGTGATAGCAATAAATATAATAATTTATTAACTTATGATGATTATAATAACTGCTATACTGATTATATTAATGGCGATTTATCTACTTATGTTATTAATAATAATGATGAGGTAGATGCTGGTAGCACAATTATGTTTATTTTGAACTATGTGCCAGGTTCTCCACAAGTAATTACTAGTATTAATTCAAGATTGTTGATAGATACTGCTATTTGGACACCTGCTGAAGATGAAGGAGAATTCTTATTTTTTGAAACTAATAATTGGCCTAGAAAATCAAACTATACTACTGACTGGAATTATAATTCTGCTACAGGTGTTATTGGTGGAAGTTTTGTCGATAGCAAAAACAAACCGTTGACTAGTGAAACTGAGTTAGTATATTTTTTCCTAAAGCTTAATGACTCAGCTACAGGAAGTGCTTCTGTTAATTTTTCTAAAGAGGGTGGGCGACAAGATGTAACAGATTTTGATGGTACTCAATATGAGGTTAACACAACGGATATTAGCGTTAATATTCCAGGTGAGGAAATATCACATGATGCAACACTTGGAACTTTAACTGTAACTAATAGCAGCACTACTTATCAGTCTAGTCCTTCATTTGTAGCAGGAAGTAGTCAAAAAACTTATGATTATATTGTTCCTAATAATATTAGTTTTATTAATTTATCAGCAACAGCTAATCATAGTCAAGCGTCTGTCTTATCAGGTGGTATTGGTAAAAAGAACTTAAATGTAGGAAGTAATACCTTTAATCTAACAGTAACAGCTGCTTATGGTAATACAGAAACTTATACCATTAATGTTTATAGATTATCAAATGATGCAACATTATCAGCAATTAATTTAACGAACAGTATTAGTTTTGGAAATATGATTAGTGGAACTTATGCTTATCAAGTGACAATTCCTTATGCTATTAATTCAACATCAGTAAGTGCTACTACGAATCATAAAAATGCTTATGTTGATAGTGGATTAGGAAATTGGAATCTACCTAATTCTGGAAATTTATCAAATAATAAAACTTTAGTAGTAAAAGCTGAAAACTGTCTTAGTAAATATGCTAGTGTTCCAGGTAATACCTGTACTACTCAAAATTATAATTTAACAATAAATCGTGAAGCAGCAAGTAATAATAGCTATTTAAAAACATTAACAGTTGATGGTAATTTAGTAAATAATTTTAATAAAACTATTCAAGAATATGATTTAGGACAAGTAGCAAATAATAAAACCTCATTACTTCTAAATGGTTTAGTAGATGATACAGGAAAAGCTACTATTAGCGGACTTGGAACGGTTAATTTAAAGGTAGGTGCTAATGAGTTTACGATAAAGGTAACTGCCCAAGATAACACAACTAGAAATTATAAACTAAAAGTTTATCGTCTATCTAATGAAAACAAATTATCTAGTTTAACGATTACATCTACTCCTCAAGCAACTATGTCACCAACATTTCAAGAAAACTTTAATGGAACTTATTCTTATAATTATGATGCTACAGTAACTGATGTTACTATTACTGCTACAGTAAAAGATACTGGTAAAGCAAGTGTAGCTATTTATGATAATGCTACTGGTACTACAACAGCTAGTCCAAATACCAAGACTGAGACTTTTCCAATCTCAACTACTGATGTATCAGTTGTTGTAACTGCTGAAGATGGTACTATAAATACTTATACGATTAATCTAATTAGATCAAAATCAACTGATAGTAGTTTAAAATCTTTAACAATTGATCACGGAACCTTATCACCAGTATTTAGTCAAAGTACTAGAACATATACTGCTACTGTTGATGCTGATATAACTGAAATTAATGTAGATGCTGTTCCAAATTCTTTATATGGAAATATTAAATCTATTACCGGAAATACAAACTTAAAGTTTGGCGCTAATCAAGTAGAAGTAATAGTAGAAGCTGAAGATAAAACAACTTCTTCTTATATCATTAATGTTACTAGAAAAGAATATGATATAGCTACTTTAGATGATATTAAAGTAGATGGTGTAAGTGTTAAAAACTTCAATAAAGATACTTTTGAATATACATTAGATAGTGTTGAATTTAATAAAAAAGATATTAATATTGAAACTTCTAAAACTAATTCTTATGCTACTGTAAAAGGTGATGGTAATGTTACTTTAAAAACTGGAAACAATGAAATATTAATTACAGTAACAGCTCAAAATGGTACAGAAAAAGTATATAAATTAAATATTAAACGTGCTCGTAATAGTGATGTTTCAATTTCAAATTTAACTGTTGCTGGTATTGAAGCAGTAAATACTGATGTTGGGATTTATGAAGTAACTGTACCAAATAGTGTAACTGTTTTAACACCTGATGATGTTTTATTTACAACTTCATCTGATGCTAAAATAACTAAAAATCAAACACTTCAACTAGTTACTACTATGGTAAATGATTATCGTTTTACAGTAACAGCTGAAGATGGTACCGAACAAGAATATTCTATTAAAGTAACTAGAACTAAGGCTAATGATTCTAGAGTATCTAGAATCAATCTAACGATAGGTGATGACGATTCTAGGTACTGTTTACTAGATAGTAGTAATAACTGTCGTATTGAAGTTCCAGTTAACACTTTACAATTTCAATTAAGTGCTGAAATTAGTGATACTGCTAGTGTTTCACCAGTAAATGGTACAACTTATCAAATGCCTGCTAGTGAATCAACTAAAACAATTATCTTAACAGTAACAGCAGAAGATGGAACAATTACTGCTTATACTGTAAATGTTATTAGACAAAAATCTTCTAATAATAACTTAGCTGATTTAAAAGTAAATGGAACTACTGTTAAAAACTTTAATCCATTAACTCAAACTTATGAATTAACTGTTCCAGGAACAACTAGTGAAGTAGTAGTAAGTGCTACAGTAGAAGATACTGATAAAGCAGAAATTACTACTGATTTATCTAATCCATTCCCATTAGAATTTGATACTAGAAATAAAATTGAAGTAACAGTTAAATCAGAAGATGATACTACAAAAACTTATACCATTTATATTACTAGAAGTCATAGACAAGATATTACTTTAAAAGATTTAACGATTAATGGTGTAACGATATCAGATTTTACTAGTACAAAAGATAATTACACTTTAACAGACTTACCATATAATACTCATCAGTTAAATATAGTAGCTACTCCTAATGATAATTTAGCTACCAAAACAGGTGATGGTTTAGTTAGAATTAATACTGGTAATAATAAGATAACTATAACAGTTATTGCACATGATACTAGTATTACACATGACTATATTATTAATGTAAAACGTAATCTTAATAATGATACAAGTATTAAAAATATAACTTTAGCTGGTAAAAAAGCTACTTATAACACTTCATCTAAGAAGTATGAAGTAACTGTTCCTAATAATATAACTGAAGCAAATAGTAGTAATTTAAGTGTAGAAGTAAATGATCCAATTACTAATCTTGATAAAAAAGCTACGGTATCATTTACAAATACTCCTTTAGTTACAACAACTATAAATGAAGTAATTATTACAGTAACTGCAGAAGATGGCACAATTAAAAATCATATCTTAGCTGTTACTAAGGAAAAATCTAATATCGCTACTTTAGATGAATTAACAGTAACAAATGGTTCATTTAATCCAAGTTTTAATAAAGATACTTTAAAATATAATGTAACTGTTCCTGTTGAAACAACTGAATTTGATGTAAGTGCAACTACTACTGAGCCTCATGCTAGTATCACATCTGGAATTGGCCATTATACTATGACAGAAAGTACAAAAGAAATAGAAGTAGTGGTAGTAAGTGAAGATTTAACAGTAACTAAAACTTATAAATTAAATATATCTAGAACGAAATCTAGTGATAATACATTATCTTCTATTACTGTAAGTGAAGGAAATTTATCACCTGAATTTAATCAAAATACTACTGCTTATACCGTAAATGTAGGTGGAAGTATTGATTCTATTGATATCGAAGCTACCTTATCTGATAGTCGTGCTAAGATTTTATCAGGTACTGGAAATCATGATTTAAATGTTGGTAATAATACGATTACGATTACTGTAGAAAGTGAATCAGGTGCTAGACAAAACTATGTAATTAATGTAGTAAGAGCTAAAAAAGAAAATAATGACTTATTAACATTAACAGTAGATGGTAATCCTGTAAAAGATTTTAATAAAGATACTTTAGAATATACTTTAGATAATGTAGTATATACAAAAACAAGTATTGAAATAGGTGCTACTACAGTAGATTCTGATGCAACGATTAGTGGTCTTGGTACTAAAGGATTAACTACTGGATTAAATACATTTGAAATAGCTGTAACAGCTCAAAATGGTACTATTAAAACTTATAAAATAAATATTACTAGAAATAAAAATAATAATGCTAACTTAAGTATTTTAGCAGTAACTGGTTATCCTTTAGTTCCAACTTTTAATAGTGGAATATATGATTATGAAGTAACAGTAGAAGCTGCTAAAGAAAAATTATCTCCAACTGAAGTAACAGCTATTCCAGAAGATAGTAACGCTACTATAGTGAAACAAGAAGAGATTACTTTATCAACAACACAAGATAATTATTATACTGTAACTGTAACTGCTGAAGATGGTAAAACAACAAAAACTTATACGATTAAAGTAATTAGACCAAAATCAAGTGATGCTTCTTTAAAAGAAGTTAAACTAACAGGAGCAACATTATCACCAAGTTTTGTATCAAATAAATATGAATATACAATAACAGTTCCTTATGGAAGCAATGATTTTTCTATTGAAGGAGTTCCAACCATTAATAAAACTACTGTATCTGGAAATGGTAACTATCATTTATCTAATAATAAAGTAACTCTAACTTCAACAGCAGAAGACGGTACGATTTTAAATTATCACTTTACAGTAGTTGAAGCATTAAGTAAAGATGCAACATTAAGTAATTTATCAGTAACAGGATACCCTCTTGATAAAGCTTTTGTTCAAACAACACTAGATTATTCATTAGGAGATTTACCATATGGAACTACCCAGTTAAAAATAAATGCTACTCCAAATAATGCTTTATCTACTATTGAATATTATGTAGATGGTGTTAAACAAGCAAGTGATGTAGTAACTATTCCAAGTGTTGTAGGTAATAAAGTGATAACAGTAGTAGTAACTGCTGCTGATGGTTTAACTAAAAAGACATATAACATTTCTTATAATATAATTCCATCAAGTAATAATTATTTAATTAGTTTAGTTCCATCAATTGGTTCAATTGATTTTATTAAAACCAAAGAAAATTATAATTTAACAGTAGAAAATGAAGTAACTAGTATTGATCTTTCTATGGAAACAGAAGATAGTAATGCAACCGTTGATATAAATGGTAATGTATCATTTACTCCAAAAACAGTTACGATAGATAACTTAGTAGTAGGAAATAATCCAGTAAGTATTATCGTAAAAGCCCAAGATAATTCTACTAGAACTTATATCGTTATTATTAAAAGACTAGAAAGAAAAGCATCAACAGATGCTAACTTAAGTAGTTTAAATGTAGAAGGTTATGAACTTGATAAAAAGTTTAGTATGGACTCTTTAGAATATTCTATTGGAAAAATACCATTTAGTTTAGAAACACTTACTATTCATGCAACTCCTAACATGGGAACTTCTAAAATAAGTTATTTAGTAAATGGGGTAAAACAGTCAAGTAATACTGTAAATATTCCTAAGATAGAAGGAAAATCTGCCATTACTGTTCAAGTAACAGCAGAAGATGGAACTACAATTAAAAACTATAAAATTACTTATGAAAAAGAAGCATCAACTAATGCTTACTTAAGTAATATTTTAGTAAGTGAAGGTAACCTTACATTTAATAAAAATACATTCCTATATACCGTTAATGTAGATAGAACAGTATCATCAATTGATATTACGGCAATTACAGAAGATAACACAGCTATTATGAAAATGAATGGAACTACTTATACTTCACCACATACTTTAACACTATCACCATTAATGAGTGGAAATACAGAAGTAATTATTTTAGTAACTAGTGAAAATGGTACAGTATTAACTTATAAAATTAATGTAAATAAAGAAGCTGATCCTGCTAGCACTATTACTTCCATTCAATTTGGACATACGATTATGAATAATTATATTAGAACTGTAAAATTAAATACTACTGGACAAGAAATGAAAAATCAATTAGATAATGAAAATGAGTATTTAGAAATTTGGGATGCAACTGAAACAAGAAAAATAAATGATGATGAAAAACTAGCTACTGGTATGATTGTTAAACTAGTAATTGATGGGGTAGAAAAAGATCGTAAATATGTAGTCATCAAAGGAGATACTTCAGGTGATGGTGAAATTGACTTATTCGATGCTGTTAAAATTTTAAATCACTATTTATCGAAAACATTATTAACAGGAGCTTATCAAGAAGCAGCTTATGTCAATGATGATACTGATATTGACTTATTTGATTCAGTAATGATTTTAAATCATTATTTAGGAAGAATTTCATTGCATTAGGAGGAAATTTATGAAAAGAATAAAAAGTTTAAATTTATTAATGGCATTAGTAGTTGGTTTTTCACTATTAACTTATCTAGTACCAGTAAAAGCAAGTAGTGCTACCGTTGGATTTAGTGGTAATTCAACGGTTAGCCTAAATGATAAAATTACCATTAAAATGTATGTAAATGGTGATAATTCAACAGATGGTGGTATCGTTAGCGTAGGTGGTAATTTATCTTTTGATAGTAATTACCTAGAATATGTATCAGGAACAGGTACAACTAGTCCCTATACTTTTCAAATTAATACAAATGCTAATTATATAATTGCGGGATTAGATACTACTTTATCTAGTGGTATTACAAGTAAGACTGAAGTATTTACTTTTGTCTTTAAAGCAAAGAAAGTAGGTACCACTCAAGTAACTTTAACGAATGCTAAATTAAGTGATGTATCTAGTAAATTAACTACTACTGTAACACCAAAGAGTATTACAATTACAGACGCCAATCCTAATCCTACAACTAGTCCAACACCTACAGCTAGTCCATCACCATCAACTAGTCCTACTCCCTCTACTAAGAGTAGTGATGCCACTTTAAAAAGTTTATCAGCTAGTGGTTATACTTTATCACCTAGCTTTAAAGCAAATACAACATCATATACAGTAACAGTTCCTTCTACAGCAACAACGATAAAATTAGAAGGTGCTACTAATCATAGTAAAGCTACAGTATCAGGATTTGGAAATATTACTTTAACAGGTAATGAAACAGTTGCTACTATTAAAGTAACAGCAGAAGATGGAAGTGTTAAAACATATACTGTAAAAATTGAAAAAGAAAAACAAGAAGAAGCAAAAAAATCAAATGATGCAACACTAAAGAAATTAGATATTAGTGGTTATACCTTAACACCAACTTTTAAGAGTAATGTAAACAATTATTCTATGAAAGTTAAAAATAATATCACAAGTTTAGATGTTACAGCAATTCCTAATAATAACAAAGCTAAAGTAGTAATATCTGGTAATAAAAACTGGAAAGAGGGAAATAATACCGTTACGATTAAAGTAACAGCCGAAGATGGTACAGTAAATACTTATATCGTAAATGTAGAAAGAGCTTCATCTAATAATAATACGAAAACAGATACTAAGTCTAATGATAACTATTTAAAAAGTTTAACAGTTAAATCATCACATGAAATGGAACCAAGTTTTAATAAAAATGTAAATAGTTATAATATTAAAGTACCTTATGAAGTAGAAAAATTAGATTTAAGTTACATTACAAGCAATGAAAAATCTAAAGTAGAAATTACTGGTAATGAAAACTTTAAAGTTGGTAGTGTAAATACAGTAGAAATTAAAGTAACAGCAGAAGATGGTAGTGTTAGAATTTATTCTTTAAATGTTACTCGTAGTACAGCTTCTAGTAAGACAGATTTAAAAGATATTACGATAGATAATGTAAGTATTACTCCTAAGTTTGATCCTAATAATCAAGAATATACTGCTAAAGTAGATGGAAATACTAATAAATTAGATATTAAAGCTACACCAAGTGATAGTAGTAGTAAAGTAGAAATTATTGGTAATGAAAACTTAAAAGTTGGTCATAATACTGTATTAATAAAAGTTACTGATAAAGATGGTTTTACGAAATATTATTCAATTGATGTAGAAAAAGAGAAAAAAGAATCTAAAATTTTAGGTTTAACTCCACTACAATTTGGTATTATCGCTGGTATTATTAGTTTACTTTTATTACTTATCTTATTCTTATTATTACGTAAGAAAAAAGATGATGATGACGATAATGATAAAAGAGTAACTCCAATTATTGAAGTAAAACCAGAATTTAATTTTGGATCTAAAAATACATCAGATGATGACGTTATTCATGGTAACTATAATCAAAACAGTGAAGTAACTACAAAAGATAGTGAATTAAAAAGATTAGGTAGTACCAATACTTATGAAGCTAGATATGAAGAAAATGAAAATACACCATATGATCCATATGATGAAACAGTTACCAAAAAAGAAATTATAGACGCTATTCATGAAGCAACTAGAACCAAAGATCCATCAAAGTTAAAAATGTTATTACAGCAAGATGCACTAAATCAAAAGAAAAAAGAGTTAATGAAAAAAGAAGAGGAACAAAGAAAGTATCAAGAAAATGATAATGACGATTGGAGGTAAGAAGATGAAAAGATTGAATATAAAAAAAATAACCTTTTTTCTTCTTTTCTTCTTTCTTTTTTTATGTCCTTTTAAAATATACGCACTAGGAAATGCTACTACAGGTTTTAATGGAAATAGTAGTGTTTATGTAGGAAATACAATTGATATTACTTTATATATTGGAAGTGTATCAGGTACAACTGATGATGGTGGATTAGCTGCTTTTGGTGGTAACTTAAATTATTCTAGTGATAAATTAGAATTAATTGGTGCGACTTCTTTAGCTCCCTTTAATATTGATTTAGTAGGAACTAAGTTTGGTGGATTTGGTGCTAATACTATTAAAGGTTATCAAAATATTATGAGGCTTACTTTCCGTGCTAAAGAAACTGGTACTGCTAATGTTTCTTATACAGGAAGTAGTCAACCTGATGCTAGTGCATCTCCTGTTAATATTAGTGGAAGTAGTAAAACAATTACGATAACTACACCACCTAGTACGAATAATAACTTAAGTAGTTTATCAGTAAGTAATGCTAATATCAATTTTAATAAAAATAATACAAGTTACCAAGTAACAGTAGAAAATAATATTACTTCTATTAATATATCAGCATCAGCAGAAGATAGTGGTGCTAGTATTACAGGAACAGGTACTAAGAATTTAAATTATGGAAATAATCAGTTTTATATTGTAGTAACTGCACCTAGTGGTGATAAAAAAACATATGCAATTACTGTCAATAGAAAAGATAATCGTAGTGGTAATAATAAACTAGCTAGTTTAAGTGTAAATGGAGCAGAATTAAGTCCTAAATTTAATGCGAATACAGATAGTTATAGTGTATCAGTTCCTTATAGTATTTCTAATTTAAAAGTAAATGCTAAAACAGAAGATGAGAAAGCTAAAATCAGTATTACGAATACCAATTTAACTGCTGAAGAAACAACAGATGTAAAAATAGTAGTAACAGCAGAAAATGGAAGTACAAAGACCTATACTATTCATGCAACCCGTGGAAAAGATCCTAATAAAGTGTTATCTACAAATAATAATTTATCTAGTTTAACAGTATCAACTGGTACTTTAAGTCCATCTTTTAATAAAGAACAAACCAAGTATATCGTTTATCTTCCTTATGAAGTAGATAGTATTCAATTTGAAACAGTAGTAGAAGATATTAAATATGCTAAAGTTAAAATAGAAGGACCAAATAAATTAAATGTAGGAAATAATAATTATAAAATTTTAGTAACAGCAGAAGATAATTCTATTAAAGAATATACAGTAATTGTAGCAAGAGGAAATAATCTTTTAGAAACAAATCTTTCTTCTAATACAAATATTAAAGAAATAAAATTTAAAAATGGTAGTTTAGTTGGTAAAATAGATTCTACTAAAAGAGAATATTCTTATAAAAGATATAAAAATTTTAAAATAGAAAAAGTAGTTTTAGAAGATGAAAATAGTACAGTAAATATAATAGAAGAAGGAAAAACAATTTATTTACTAGTAACTTCAGCTAGTGGAGAATACGATATTTATACATTGAGAGTACAAGAATTTTCTATTATGAATATTATAGTTTATTTACTTATTTTTCTATTAGGAATGGTATTTGGTATTAGTATCATGTTATTTATGAAAAAAGTAGTAAAAAAGAAAAAAGATAATAGTGGAAATGACTCTGAAATGAAACCTAAAACAAAAAAGAAGAAATTAAAAACAAGAAAAGAAATCAAACAAACTAAAGTAGATGCCTAATTGGTGTTTACTTTTAATTTTGGTAAAATTTGAGTAATATTACTTGCATTTTACTTAAATTTATCTTATAATGTTATTGATAACTATTATCAATAGGAGTAAATATGGAATCAAGAAAAACTAGACAAAAATATGTTATTTTGAAAGCACTTAAAGAAAATAGAAATCATCCTACAATATCTGAAATATATGAAGATGTAAAAAAAATCGATCCAACAATAGGGCAAGCTACCGTATATAGAAATGTAAAACAGTTTGTTAAAGAAAATGAAATAGTACAGCTTCCGATGCAAGAAGGAGTAAATCACTATGATTATTATAAAGACCATTTTCATTTCGAATGTTTAAATTGTGGTAAGATTATAGATATTTTTGATGATGAATTATTAAAAAAACTAGTAAATAGATTTCAAAATAGAGAAGAAGAAATTAACATTTATAATTTAATGTTAGAGGGCTATTGTAGTAGTTGTAAAAAGGAAAAAGAGAAAGAAGGTAAATAAAATGGATTTTGAAAAATTAAAAGGAAGTAAAACAGAACAGAATTTAATGACTGCTTTTAGTGGAGAAAGTCAAGCCAGAAATAAGTATACTTACTATGCTTCTAAAGCTAAAAAAGATGGTTATGAGCAAATTGCTGCTATCTTTGAAGAAACAGCTAATAATGAAAAAGAACATGCAAAATTATGGTTTAAATATTTACATAATGGAGAAGTACCAACAACTCTTACTAACTTAAAAGATGCAGCAGCTGGTGAAAATTATGAATGGACAGATATGTATCAAAAGTTTAGTGAAGAAGCAAAAGAAGAAGGATTTACAGAACTTGCTTATTTATTTGATGCAGTAGGTAAAATTGAAAAAGAACATGAAAAGAGATATTTAACACTACTTAAAAATATAGAAGATGAAACAATATTTGAAAAGAAAGAAGATAAAATTTGGATTTGTCGTAACTGTGGTCATGTTTATATTGGAACTAAAGCATTAGAAGTATGTCCTGTATGTAAGCATTCTAAAAGCTTTATGGAAGTAAAAGCTGATAATTATGAATAAAATTAGTCTTATGGCTAATTTTTTCTTTTGGTAATTGTTTCCAGTAAAGTTTAAGAAAAAGTGTTTAAAATAAGCATTTTACATATAATATATTAGGGAAAGTTGTATCTTTAAGCCAGGCAAATTTGCATATTCTAGGAAAATATGATATACTGATAAAGCCCGAGAAAGAGGAATTATGAAAAAATTTTATAATTATACTTTCCAGTTGGTATGTATCTATATTTTAGTGTTATCATTTTTTTCTATTTCTAATTTTGAAATAAAAATTGATCACTATGATAGAAAAGTATATAATGTAAATCAAGAAAAGATATTAGGTAGTGTTGTGTTAGCAAAATCTCATCAAGAAGTAAAAAATAAAGAAGAAGAAACACTACCAGAAGAAAGTATAAAAGAAGTAGAAGAGTCTTCTACAGATAACCAAACGGAAAAAGAAGAAGTAAAGATAGAAGAAACGGTAACAGAGAAGAAAGAAAGCATACAAGAAACTATCAACATTGTAGACACATCTAATTTTACTGTTTTAAGTCAAGAAACAGTAAATATTAGTCATTACGGGCACGACTGTTATGGATGTAGTTCTGGACATACAGCTAGTGGATATTATATTGGTGATGGTAGAATTTATTATCAAGATGCTACTTTTGGTAGCGTAAGGGTAGTAGCTGCTGATAGCAAATATCCATTAGGTAGTATTTTGCGTCTTTCTTATCAAGGTTCTACAATTACTGCTATTGTTTTAGACCGTGGTGGTGGAATAGGTGACGGCAAGAAATTTCAAATCGACTTATTAGAATCAAGTGAAGCACAAGCTAATAGTCGTAGTATTGTTTCTGGTAGTCAATTAGAGGTACTAAGATTAGGTTACTAACTTAGTATCTTTTATTTTTTTTAAAAGTGCTAGCTTTCTAGCTAAATCATGATATAATAGTAATAACAGTAAATACTTTGAAATAGGTGATAAAATGAGAAATAATAGAAAAAAATTATTTAAACATCAAGTATTAGTAACAGCTATCTTTGTTTTTAGTGTAGTTGTTAGTATGATAGGTGGAAGTTATGCTATCTTTTCTTCTACTAGTAAAGCTGATGAATATAATGTGTTAAAGGTAGGACAACTTGAAATTAGTTATGTAGATACTGGAGATGGTTACAGTGATGTATTATCTTTAAATGGTGCTTACCCAATTAGTGATGATGTTGGTTCTACTAGTACGCCATATCGTTTTAGTATTACGAATACAGGTAGTATTACAGCTGATTTTAAAATTAAGATTCTTTATGATGATTCTATTATTAATGAAGATGGATGCAAAAATAATCTATTACAACAGAAATATGTAAAATATAAATTTGATAATGAAAGTCCTATATTATTAAGTAGTAAACAAGATCAAGATTACTTAATTTATGAAGCTAATAATTTATTACCAGGTAGTAGTGAAATTCACGAAATTAGACTATGGATTGATTCTAGTGCGCCAAATGATATTTTAGGAAAACATTTTCATGGTAAAGTAGTAATAGAAACTACACAAAGTGGTATTGATGAAAGCTTGAAGGTAGAATATAAAAAAGGAGATAGTGTTACTTTAAAAGATGGAAGTAAATGGCATGTAATAAAAGATAGTAGTTCTAGTAGTGCAAGTGTTACTTTATTATCTGATTATAATTTAAATAGTGATGCTACTTATAATACTAGTTGTGGAAAAGATATTAATAATACCACAAACTGTGCTCCTCAAGTATTTGACTTAGAAAATAATAGACCACAGTCTAGTAATTCTTATTGTTTATTAGCAGAAAATGGGTGCAATATCTATGAACAAAATGGTAGTGGTGTTTTAAAAGATTCAACTGTAAAAACATGGCTAGATACTGTTTATTTACCACTATTAAAACAATCTTTAACAAATGCAAATGGTAACTTAGAAAGTTTAAGTGTTTCACTTCCTACTATGGAAGAGTTAGCTTTAGCGGATAACCAAACTTTTGAACAAAATCAAATTACTTTTAATGCTAGTTGGCTTACTACTACTAATTATTGGACAAAAACAGCTTCTACAATAAATTCTGCTTATGTATGGAATGTAGTGGGAGAATATAATAATAGTTATGTTCAAAACGCAAGTGAAAATACGAAAACAGGAGTTAGACCAGTTGTAGTTGTATCAAAAGAAAACATTAATAGATAATAGTAAAAAAGTGGTCAGGTGGCTACTTTTTTATGTGCTAAAAATGTGCTAAAAAATTGACTTTTTATTAACAATATGCTATAATACAGTCCATATTGAAAGAGGGGGATTCTAATGTTTACAGAAATGTTAGACAAAATTAATAAATGTTTAGAAGAAAGAGAAGAAAAAAAATATCAAAAACTTCAAAGAGAATTAGAAGAAGAATATGGTGATCCTGATGAAGTTCCAGAATCAACTTATGAAGAAGTTGAAAATACAAATGAAATAGATATGAATATTCAAGAACCTAATGGAGAAGAAATAAACATGAATGTTCAAGAACCTACTGAAGAGGAAATTGATATGAATGTTATACCTAAGAAGAAAAAAAGTATTCGTAGTATTTTCCAAAATTTAAAGAAAACTAAAAAAGAAACAACTCCAGTTAATGAAGAGATAAACATGAATGTTCAAGAACCTACTGAAGAAGAAATCGATATGAATGTTATACCTAAGAAGAAAAAAGGTATTCGTAGCTTTTTCCAAAATTTAAAGAAAACTAAAAAAGAAACAACCCCAGTTAATGAAGAAATAAACATGAATATTCAAGAACCTACCCAAGAGGAAATTGATATGAATGTTATGCCAAAAAAGAAAAAAGGTATTCGTGGCTTTTTCCAAAATTTAAAAGCAAAAGTTATGAAAAAATTTAATTCTGAATTAAAAGAATCAACTACTAAAATGGATATTGCGAATGCAACATTATTTACTATAATCCAAGGTATTATATTAACAGGTACAATTGTGGTAGGTGTTATGAATCCTGCTGTTGGCTTTTTAGCTGGTATTTTAGCTACTGGATGTTCTTTAGCAGTTATAGCTGATATTAAAGATGTTATGATGAAAGTAAAAGAATATAAAACTAGTCAACCTGTTCAAGAAGAAAATTATGAAGAAATAGATGAAGAATTAGAACAAGATATGAGTACAGAAAAAGCTAACGCAGAAGAACCAATTATTTCTTATTCTTTTACTAAAAATGGTCCAGAAATTGCTGAAGTTGACTTATCTAATATTCATACAGAGCCAGGCTTACATATAAATCAAGAATTATTTGGATTTAAAAATGAATCTGCTGATATTAAACATTTCGTTGTAAATAGAGAAGATGAAGAAGTAAGTAACTATGTAGCTAATGAAATTGAAAATGTAACAGGTATGGAACCTATATACAATGATTACACTGTAGAAGATAATGAAAAAAGAGTTTATGTACTAACAAGATAAGCAATAAAATATAGTAAAGTTTAGTAAACAAGCTAAACTTTTTTTTATGCCTTTGGTAAAATGTTATTGGAGGCTATAAAAATGAATCAAGATATAATTTTAGAAATAAGTAATAATTTAAATATAAAACCAAAGCAGGTAGAAACTGTTTTAAATTTATTAAGTGAAGGTAACACAATACCATTTATTGCTCGTTATAGAAAAGAAGCAACAGGTGCACTCGATGAAGAAGTAATTCGTAGTATTAACGAAGTATATGAATATCAAGTAAATCTATTAAAGCGTAAGGAAGATGTAATTCGTTTAATTGATGAGAAAGGTTTACTAACAGATGAATTAAAGACCAGTATTTTAAAATGTCAAAAGTTAGTAGAAGTAGAAGATTTATACCGTCCATATAAGGAAAAGAAAAAAACGAAAGCAACCGAAGCAATTAAAAATGGCTTAGAACCACTTGCTAAAATGATGATGTCTTTTCCAACTACTGGTAACTTAGAAGAAATGGCAAAAAAATTTATCACTGAAAATGTTGAAACAGTAGAAAAAGCAGTTGAAGGAGCTAAATTCATCATTGCTGAATGGATTAGTGATAATGCAAGTTATCGTAAATGGATTAGAAGTTTTGTATTTAGAAATGGTATCTTATCTACCAAAGTAAAAAAAGATAATAAAGATGAAAAGAAAGTATATGAAATGTATTACGACTACAAAGAAGAAGTAAGAAATATTAAACCACATAGAATTCTTGCTATTAATAGGGCAGAAGATGAAAAAGTAATCACAGTGTCTATTGATGTAAATCAAGAAGAAATTACTGCTTATTTAGAGTCAAAACTAGTCAAAAATAAAAATAGTTTTGTAGTAAATGAAGTAATTGATGCCATTAAAGATAGTTTAAAAAGACTAATTTATCCATCTATAGAAAGAGAAATTCGTAGTGAATTAACAGATAAAGCTAATGTTGTCGCAATTGAAAACTTTGGTAAAAATGTAGAAAGCTTACTACTACAACCACCAATGAAAGAAAAAGTAGTATTAGCATTTGATCCTGGTTATACAAATGGTTGTAAGTTAGCAGTTATTGATAAAACAGGAAAATATTTATTTTCTACTGTTATAAAACCATTTGCAGCAAGTAATGCTTCTTTGGAGCAAAGTAAAATAATCCTAAAAAATCTATTAAGCCAATATAATGTCGATATTGTAGCAATTGGTAATGGTACTGCTTCTCGTGAAAGTGAAGCTCTAGTAGCTGAAATTATTAAAACACTTGATAGAAAAGTAGAATATATTATCGTAAGCGAAGCAGGGGCATCTATTTATAGTACCGAAAAAGTAGCTCAAGAAGAATTTCCTAACTTATCACCTAATGAAAGAAGTGCCGTTTCTATTGGTAGAAGACTACAAGATCCTCTTGCTGAACTTGTAAAAATCCCACCAGAAGGAATCGGTGTAGGATTATACCAACATGATGTACCACAAAAAGATTTAAAAGAAAGCTTAGATTTTGTTGTTACAAAAGCAGTTAATAATGTCGGAGTAAATGTAAATACTGCCTCTCCATCTTTATTAAAATATGTATCAGGTATTACGAAAACTTATATTGATAAAATTATTAAATACCGCGATAGTAAAGGAAGAATTAATTCAAGAGAAGAATTAAAGAAGCAAAAAATATTGAGTGATAAAGTATATGAACAAGCAATTGGCTTTTTAAGAATAACAGATGGTGATAATATTTTAGATGTTACAGATATTCACCCAGAAAGTTACGATGTTACTTTAAAACTACTTGAAAAAATAGGCTGTACTACTGGTGATATTGGTAGTGAAAAATTAGTAAATGCTTTAAAAAATATAAATATCGAAGAAAAAGCTAAAGAATTAAATACGGATTTTTATACTTTAGATGATATCGTAAAATCACTTTTAAAACCTAATCGTGATCCAAGAGATGAAATGCCAAAACCTATTTTAAAAAGTGATGTATTACATGTAGAAGACTTACATATTGGCGATAAACTACAAGGTACAGTTAGAAATGTCGTTGATTTTGGTTTATTTATCGATATTGGATTACATAATGATGGACTAGCACATATTTCTAAATTATCAAAAGAATACATTAAACACCCATCTGAATTATTTAGTGTTGGTGATATTGTTGACTGCTATGTAATAGATATTAAGAAAGATCAAGAAAAAGTTTCTCTTAGTTTAATAGAAGAATAGTAATTACTAAAAATGATTTCCTAAATCAATAATCATAATATAGACATTTTTATATATGTAAACTGGTGTATTTAGTAATGTCAATCGAACAAGTAAAAATAATAAAAAATTAAAAAATAGAAATCCTTATAAAATAAGAAAATTAAAAAAACAGAAAAAAATTCTGTTTTTTAGGTAACTGAAAAATAACTAAAAAGTCCTTATAAAATAAGGGAAATAATCAAAAATACTAAATTTTTAAAAATTAGAAAAAATTAACTTTTGTAAAAAGTGAGAATGTCAAGTTTTCACTTTTTTTCTGTTTTTTATTGACTGATAATATAAGTAATAATAAAATTGAATTATAAAGTATAGGAAGTGAGGAGTACATTATGATGGATACTTTAGAAAAAGTTTCAAACCTTACTGTTATCAAGCGTAACGGTAAAAAAGTAGATTTTGATGGAGCTAAAATTGCTTTAGCCATTAAGAAAGGATTTGATCATGTAACTGTAACAAACGGTGATGACGAAGAAAAAAAATATACAGAAAAAGATATTCAAATTGTATATAAAGAAGTTATCTCTAGAATGGAACATGATTTTAAAGATCAAGAAAAAATTAAAATTGAACAAATTCAAGATTTAATTGAAGAGGCCTTAAAGAAAAAAGGATATGATGATGTTTATGAACATTTTTCAGAATATCGTGAAAGAAGAAATCAATCTAGATTATTATTTTCAGAAGAAAAGAAACTTCATAAATTCTTAAAGACTATTGAAGGTCTTGGTTTAAAATCTGCTAATGAAGATAACAACAAAAGAGAAAATGCTAATGTTGATGGTGATACTGCTATGGGAACTATGCTTCAATATGGTTCTACAGTATCAAAAGAATTTGCCAAAAGTTATTTAATGAAACCAAGATTCAGTGAAGCACATGATAGTGGAGCCATTCATATTCATGATATGGATTTCTTACCAATGGGTACTACTACTTGTATGCAAATTGAACTTGATAGATTATTTAAAAATGGTTTTTCAACTGGACATGGTCATTTAAGAGAACCTCAAGATATTATTAGTTATTCAGCACTAGCTGCGATAGCTGTTCAATCAAATCAAAATGATCAACATGGAGGACAAAGTATTCCAGCATTTGATTTTTACTTAGCTCCAGGTGTTTTAAAAACATTTAAGAAACAATATAAACAACAAATCTATGATTTATTAGATTATGAAGATATGCTAAGTTTTATAAATATGGATAAACTAGCAAAAGAAATTGATAAACTTAATAGTATTGAACTTGATGCTACAATTTTTGATAGTTATTGTAAAGAAAGTGAAATCTTAAAACAAGGATTCCACAAAGCATATGAAAAAGCATTAGCTAAAACAAATCGTGCAACATTTCAAGCTATGGAAGCATTTGTTCATAATTTAAATACAATGCATTCTAGAGCAGGAGCTCAAGTACCATTTTCATCTATTAACTTTGGAACTGATACATCAGCAGAAGGTAGAATGGTAATTGAAAACTTTTTACTAGCAACAGAAGAAGGATTAGGAAAAGGAGAAACACCAATCTTTCCAGTATCTATCTTTAAAGTAAAAGAAGGCGTTAACTATAATCCAGAAGATAAAAACTACGATTTATTTAAACTAGCTTGTCGTGTATCTGCTAAGAGATTATTCCCTAACTTCTCATTCTTAGATGCACCATTTAACTTAGAATATTATAAAGAAGGAGATTATCGTACAGAAGTAGGTTATATGGGTTGCCGTACTAGAGTTATGGCTGATGTAACTGATTTAGATAATCAAACTACAGGTGGTCGTGGTAATTTATCATTTACTTCTATTAACTTACCTAGAATTGGTATTAAACATGGTATTTGCTTAAAAGAAAGAGAAAAAGCAGATATGGAAGGATTCTATCAAGAACTTGGTGAAATGATAGATTTAGTAAAAGATCAATTACTAGAAAGATTTGAATTACAGTGTAGCAAGCACCCTTATAACTTCCCATTCTTAATTGAACAAGGATTATGGGCTGGTGGAGAAAAACTAGGACCAAATGATAGATTAAGAAAATTATTAAAACATGGTACTCTAACTATTGGATTTATTGGTCTTGCTGAAACATTAAAAGCTTTAATAGGAAAACATCATGGTGAAAGTGAAGAAGCTCAAAAATTAGGACTTGAAATTATTAAATTCATGAGAAACCGTTGTGATGAATACTGTAAGGAATATAACTTAAACTTTACTTTAATCGCAACTCCTGCTGAAGGATTAAGTGGTAGATTTGTAAATATTGATAAAGCTATTTATGGTAAAATTAAAGGTGTAACTGATAGAGATTATTATACAAATAGTTTTCATGTACCAGTTTATTATAATACTAGTATTAAGAATAAATTATATACAGAAGCACCATATCATAATCTAACGAATGGTGGACATATTTCTTATATCGAATTAGATGGTGATACTGTAAATAATGTAGAAGCATTTGAGAGCGTTATTCGTATGATGAAGGAAGCTGGAATTGGTTATGGAGCTATTAACCACCCAGTAGACAGAGATCCAGTATGTGGTTATGTTGGAATTATTAATGATGTTTGTCCAGGTTGTGGAAGACATGAATTTGAAGGTGTTCCAATGGAACATTTAAATGAAATTGGTTGCAACTGTGGTAGATAATAAATAGATAAATAAATAATAAAGGAGTGAATGAAAATGGAAAAAATCGTTGGAGAAGGAGTAAAATTTGAAAGAATCAGAAGAGTAACTGGTTATTTATCAGGAGATGTATCTCGTTTCAATAATGGGAAAAGAGCAGAAGAACATGATCGTGTAAAACATACTGGTATTAAAGAAGTTATAACAGATACGAAGTGCAAAGCATAATGAAAATAAGACTAGCAGCATACTTGCAACCAGATTCTATCGTAGATGGAGAAGGTATTAGAACAGTTATCTGGACACAAGGTTGCCCTCATAACTGCCTAGGTTGCCATAATCCAGAAACTCATGATTTAAAGGGTGGAGCATTAGTAGACTTAGAAGAAGTTTATGAGATTATTGACTCTCTAGAAGGACAAACAGGAATTACTTTTTCTGGAGGAGATCCTTTTATGCAACCGAAAGAATGTAGTGAAATAGCTAAGTATGCTAGAAAAAAAGGCTATAATATCTGGGCTTATACTGGTTATACTTTTGAACAACTTTTAACACTAGCTAAAACAAGAAAAGAAATTATGGACTTTCTAAAAGAAATTGATGTTTTAGTAGATGGTAAATTTGAACTAGCTAAGAAAAATTATCAAGCTGTCTTTAGAGGCTCTTATAATCAAAGAATTATTGATGTTGTAAGTAGTTTAAAAGAAAAAAAGGCTGTTCTTGTAGAAAAGTATAATGTAAGTAGTAAGACTAGTAATAGAGAAAGAGCAAGTGGAGTATATATTTAAAAAGTGAAATTTTACTTCACTTTTTTCTTTTTCTAATTTATAATAGTTGGCATCAAAAGAGGGGATTCTTATGTTAAAAATGTCTTTAAATGAAATTAGAGGAAAAATTCAAATGTATCCTGAAAATTGGGTAAATATGTATTCAACTAACTGTTATGCTTATGCACTTGGATTAGATATTAGACAAAGTGATATTTGTGATTATGCTTATCAACCAGGTACTATTTCTGAAACAACGAATATATTTAAATCAAAATATTTTTCCTATGATATGTTAATAAAGGGTATAGAAAGTGACTTAGAATTATTACAAATAGCTTATCGTAATGTAGAAGAAGATGAAAAGTTAGCCTTAAATGAATGGAAGATAGCATTATTTGTTGATAAATATCATGGAAGCTTAATTGATTTTCATTTTCTAAGACAAAAAGAAAATGGAATATGGTTACAAAAAAAGGGTTACCAAGGAACTATTAGCAAAAGAGATCACAGTGATGAAGTTATTGTATCTCCTAGTAGTGCTGAATTATTTCCTTATATATATAAAAAGTGTTATGCTTTAAGACTAGAAAAATAAGAAGAATAAAATTGGTGATAATATGTTATTAGAATGTAGAAAAATAAAAGAAAAAATGCTAAAAGACTTAAAAGTAAACATAAAAGAAAATTTAACTTTAGCAATCATACAAATTGGTGACTTTGCTAGTAATGAAGTTTATTTAAGAAGTAAAAGGAAGTTAGCTGCTTTACTAAATGTTAGTATTAAAGAGTTTAAGTATCAAGAAGAAAATACCAAGAAAGAAATTATCAATAAAATAAAAGAGTTAAATAAGGATTCTTCTATAACTGCTATTATGATTCAAAAACCTATATTAAAAGGTTTTGATTATCAAGAGTTAGTGGATTTAATAGAAGAAGAAAAAGATATTGATGGTGTTAGTAAGAAGAATCAAATGAAATTAAAAAATGGGAAAACTGCTATAATTCCTTGTACATGTATAGCTGTATTAAGAGTATTAGAAGAATATAAAATATCTTTATATAATAGAAAAATTATTATTATTGGGAAAAGTAGTTTAGCTGGAATGCCCTTATATGAAATATTAAAAAGAGATAATAAGGTAGTTTTATGTGATTCAAAGACTGAAAATTTATTAGAAAAGATAAAAGAAAATGATATTGTGATTACTGGAATAGGAAAGCCTTATTATTTTCAGAAAAATAGTTTTAGAGAAAATCAAGTAGTAATAGATATAGGTACTTCTTACTTAGATGGTAAATTGGTAGGAGATGTGGATTATAAAGAGGTAGAAAATATCGTAAGTATCACACCTGTACCTGGTGGAGTAGGATTACTAACTCCTGTATGTTTGTTTGAAAATCTACTTAAGATTTCTAACAAGAGTAATTGATTTTGATTAGTAGATTAGAGTAGAGAAATCTACTTTTTTTCGTATTTAAAATTGACTTGCATTCGTTTGAA
>UMFO01017651.1_pt1 | contig 38308 bp, 30 predicted proteins | sample 1965051 | NCBI WGS metagenome assembly UMFO01 (sample SAMEA4836050, study PRJEB28245) | human gut metagenome | biome: gut microbiome; material: fecal sample | place: Denmark | collected 2008
TATGCTATTTTGCTAGCACATTACAAACATAGGAACTAAGAATGAAAACAGCATATTCTTCATTCTTCGTTCTTCATTCTTCATTTATAATTGTTCCGTTGCATACCTTCTGCTGGCCTTCCACAATGATGCGGTCGCCGGCATTCAGCCCGGAAGTGACAATAACCCCGTTTCCGGAAAAATCGCCGCAGACAATCACCCGCTTTTCTGCAACACCTTGATTGTCTACCCATACGAACGAACGGTTCTGTTCATCAAGTTGCACAATACGTGCCGGTATCACCACCTGTGCTCCTGCGTTTCCACCCGCCAGACTGACTTCTGCTACCATGCCCGGCATCAGAGAACCATCTGTATCCGTCACATCCAGCTTCACTTCGTAAGAGCGCGACATCGGATTGGCAACAATGCCTTTCTCGCTCACCACACTTGCGAACACCTTATCTCCCAGCGCAGGCACTTTGATGACCGCCTGCTGGCGCAAGGCGATGCTGCCGATCTCGGCTTCGGGCACCGCTATCTTCACTTTCAGCTGGCTCACTCCCACCAACTTACCCACTGCCATGCCGGGCACTACGTTCTGCCCTACCTCTACCGACTTATCAGCTATCACACCGCTAAAGGGTGCGTACAGCTTACAGTCCTTCAAGTTCTTCTGCGCCATTTCTTCCATCGAGCGTGCCTGCTGGAGTTTGCTCTGCACCTCTACCCACTGTATCTCGGGCAAACTGCCTTTGTCGTGCAGTTCTTTCATACGCCGATAGGCATCTTCCGCCTGCACCAGCGTGGCTTTTGCCGCATCATAACTGCTCTGCATCGACGTTGGGTCTACCGAAGCCAGAAGCTGCCCCTTCCCTATCCGGTCACCCAACCGGAAATGAACAGCCTCTACCGTTCCCATTACCGAAAAGCTGAGCGGCGTGCCTGCCGTTTCTTCTACCGTACCCGAAAAGCAACGCGTGCCTTCAATCGCCGCCGGAGCGACCTGCATTGTTTTTACCTTAACCACATCTTGCGTCTTCTGCTGTTCTTCCTGACCGCATCCTGCAAGCAAGAGTACAGCGGCGCACACCGGCAAAATAACCTTTTTGTCCATAGTTACTGTTTTAAAATTCTGCGCAAAGGAAACAAGTTTAGTCCAAATTACATGGCTTTATTTTCCTTGATAAATGTTCTATTTTCCAACAATACAGCCAAATAAGACAAACAGAACAGTCTTCAAGAGATTGGAATCAGGTCTTTTCAAGAAATAATGACTTATTTTGCCACAGCAAACAAAAGAAAATAAGAACATGGATATCACACAAGGAAATCTGAACACAGTAGCGAAAGAACACATCGCTACCTATTGCGACAACCGGCTCGCCCTTATCGATGACTTACATACATTAGGCCAAACCAATGCCGTCAGAGTAGAATTCATCATAGCTGCCCTCTGCATCAAAGGGAGAGCCTCGCTCTACATCAACGGCGAAGCCTATACGATGAACGAATACGACCTGCTCATCTGCCACCCCAACATCATATTGGAAAAAAGTATGGTCAGTGCAGACGTACAGTTCCGCTGCATCTGCATGTCGCCAGAATACATCAGCCAGCTTGCAGTAATTTCGAACAACAGCTGGGATATCCTGAAATACCTGGAACAGAACCCCATCCTCACGCTAAAACCCGAAGAAGCCGACATGTTTCGCCAGTATTATGACTTGCTCCGTTCGAAACTGACGGGCATTCCGCTACGCCATCAAAAAGAAATCGTCGACTCACTGATACAAGCATTCCTTTACGAATTTCATGACGCCATGGAACGCTTCGGGAAATTCGCAACGCCTACCTATTCTTCCAGCGAACGGCTGTTCAAAGAGTTCCTGCACCTGCTTGTCTCATCGTATCCCAAACCGCGGATGGTAGCGGTTTATGCCGACAAGCTGCACGTCACGCCCAAATACCTCTCTGCCGTATGCAAGGAGATATCCGGAGAAACCGCTTCCGACATCATCAACCAATACGTCATCAAGGATGTACTCTACATGTTGAAGAAATCAGAAAAAAGCATCAAGGAAATCGTCAACGAGCTGGACTTCCCCAACATGTCTTTCTTCGGGAAATACGTAAAGCGCTACATTGGAGTTTCTCCCAAACAATACCGGAAACAATTAGCAGAAAAAGAAACAGAATAGAATGCGGTAAAGAAAGAAGGCCAAGAAACTGTTTTGAATTTCGACAAAAAGTTTTTCTTGGCTTGATGTATCCGTTTTCGTGCGTGCTTTGGACGATAAATTCAAAAACAGCTTATTTGATAAAAATTTGCCGAGGATACGGAAATAATACCCTCACCTTACCATTTGCTTTTCCTGCATAAGCCGATTGCGTAGCAAGATGCATACCAGTCCTCGCATAATCCTAATATACTAGGACTGCAGTCCTAATAGATATAGGACTGCAATCCTGACGCATCAAAACTGCAATCCCAGTAATATAGGACTGGCTAAATGATTAATTGCCTTTTCCTATGCAATCATAAGTAAGTGTGCAAAATGAAATGAAACGACGGACAAATCCTTATATCCGATGAGATTCCATCGACAAGAATATAGAAACAGATTTCGCATAAAAAAGAGCTGCCCTCTCAAATATTGAAGACAGCTCTTAAAATCTTTAACTACAACAATTATTCAGCACGCAAAGTGAAGCGTTTGAATTCTGTTACCACCAATTCCGGATCTGCAGCTTTCAATACTTCTGCAACCGTCTTTTTCGGGTCCATGATGCTTTCCTGCTTCAGCAAGCAAACTTCTTTCAAGAATTTGCCCAAACGGCCTTTCGCAATATTTTCAATCATAGCCTGAGGCAAGTTGGCAGACTTCTCGGCAGCAACTGTCGCTTTGATTTCTTTTGCTTTGGCTACATCTTCGGCTGTAATCCAACCCTTAGCCATGTTGCTTTCCATATGCTCTTCGCTGTCTACGTGAGCAGGATTGATACCGGCTTTCTTCAAAGCAGCATCTACCGCTTTCTGCACTTGTTCAGCTTTTGTCTTTTCAACAGCTACGTTGATTTCTTCTTGTTTCACAGCTTCGGGAACGCCGTCTTCATCAATAGCAATCGGGTTCATAGCTGCAATCTGCATGCAGATTTCGTGAGCCACCTGTGCATCGCATACTTTGTTGAAAGCAACGATTGTACAAAGCTGGTTCTTGTTCATGTGATTGTAAACGGCAGTACAAGCACCCGATACGAAGTTGTAACCATCCAACTCGGTCTTTTCGCCAGTCACACCACTGCGTTCTACCACTGCATCTGCAATCGTACCATTACCCATCGGCAAAGCTTTCACTTCATCCAAAGTCTGGCATTTGTTTGCAATAGCAGCATCCAGAATAGCCTGAGTCAATGCTACGAAATCAGCATTCTTGGCAACGAAGTCGGTTTCACATTTCAAGGCAATCATTGCAGCATAATCACCGGTAGACTTAGCCAGTACACAACCTTCTGAAGTTTCACGGTCAGAACGTTTTGCAGCTACTGCCTGTCCTTTTTTACGGATAATTTCCATTGCTTTATCGAAATCGCCTTCAGATTCTGTTAAAGCGTTTTTACAGTCCATCATACCAGCTCCTGTCATTTTACGGAGCTTGGTGATATCAGCCATACTTACAGCCATAATAATCTTGTTTTATTTAAATGAATAATAATCGTTCTAATGCAAATTGAGAGCTGAGAACAGAGAATTGAGAATCGCTTTATTTAGTAACTCTCAACTTTCAACTCTCAACTCTCAATTAAAAATTATATTTAAGCTTCTTCGTCTTCCTTAGAGATGAACGCAGCAGCCTTTGATGCATTGATGGCATCTTGCTCAGCCTTGTCCATACGAGCCTTGGCAGCTTTCTTCTTCGGAGCTTTCGGAGCATTTTCACCGGCAGCTTCCATATCTACCTTTTCAGCTTTTCTTTCTTCCAAACCTTCAGCCATGGCACCGCAGCAAGCATCAAGAATCACTTCGATAGATTTTGTTGCATCGTCATTAGCAGGGATTACATAATCCACATTGTTCGGATCTGAATTAGTATCTACGATACCAAATACAGGAATACCCAAACGATTTGCTTCGCGGACAGCGATGTTTTCTTTCATCACGTCAATCACGAACAATGCAGACGGCAGACGAGTCAAGTCAGCGATAGAACCCAGGTTCTTTTCCAATTTGGCACGCTGACGTGAAATCTGAAGGATTTCTCTCTTCGAAAGGTTTGCATATGTACCGTCGTTGGTAAGCTTATCAATAGTAGCCATTTTCTTTACAGCCTTGCGGATAGTAGGGAAGTTGGTCAGCATACCGCCCGGCCAACGCTCGATAACGTAAGGCATGTTTACAGATGCAGCTTTTTCTGCTACAATCTGTTTTGCTTGTTTCTTAGTAGCAACGAACAGGATCTTCTTTCCTGATTTTGCAATTTGTTTCAAAGCTTCAGCAGCTTCGTCAACTTTGGCAACGGTTTTGTTCAGGTCGATGATATGTATTCCGTTGCGTTCCATAAAGATATAAGGAGCCATTGCAGGGTTCCACTTTCTTTTCAAGTGTCCGAAGTGGCAACCAGCCTCCAATAAAGTATCAAAATTTACTCTTGACATGTTTTAATTGTTTAATCGTTTACTTTCTTTTTTGTTTGTAATGAACCAACTGCCGGGTAGTCTCTCCACAAACCCCTTGCAGGAAGAGTCCAGACAGTTTAGATACTAAACGCCTTTTTAAGTTTTTGAGTTTTTAAGATTTTAAGTTTTGTGAGTTTAAGCCTCCATACAAGCCTTATAAACTAAAGAACTAACAAACTTAAAAACTAAGAACTCAAATTAACGTTTACTGAACTGGAATCTGCGGCGTGCTTTCGGACGACCCGGTTTCTTACGTTCAACCTCACGTGAATCACGAGTCATGAAACCTTCTGCACGAAGTGCCTTCTTGTCTTCCGGATTGATTTTCACCAATGCGCGGGCGATAGCCAGACGCAAAGCCTGAGACTGTCCAGTAAAACCACCACCGTTCAGATTTACTTTAATATCATATTTTTCAGCCACTTCCAATTTATTCAACGGCTGTTTTACTACATATTGCAGAATAGGAGATGGAAAGTACTGTGCAAGGTCTCTCTTGTTAATAGTAATCTTTCCTGTACCTTCGCTAACGAAAACACGAGCAACTGCGCTTTTACGTCTGCCTAATGCATTTACTACTTCCATGCTTGATTATTTAAGTGAATTAATATCGATTAACTTCGGAGACTGAGCTTCATGCTTGTGCTCAGCACCTTCATACACATACAGATTACCCAACAGTTTGGCACCCAGACGGTTCTTGGGGAGCATACCTTTTACAGTACGTTTCATCAGTTTTTCTGCACCGTTAGGCTTCTGCATCAAACGAGCCGGAGTAATTTCACGCTGACCACCCGGATAACCTGTATAGCTCAGGTAAATCTTGTCAGTCCATTTGTTACCTGTAAATTTCACTTTACTTGCGTTAATGATAATCACATTATCGCCACAATCTACGTGAGGGGTAAAGTTCGGTTTGTACTTACCTCTCAAAAGTTTCGCAACTTTAGCACCGAGACGGCCTACAACCTGATCGGTAGCATCTACTATGACCCACTCTTTGTTCACAGTAGCCTTGTTTGCAGAAATGGTCTTGTAACTTAAAGTATCCACTCTTAAATTGGTTTTAAAATGTTAACTACTAAAAAACTATCCTCCACGCTCCTCCTTTCCCGGACAAAAGAAAAAAGAAGGTATCAGATTTTAAATTATACTATTTGATAATAATCGGCTTGCAAAGGTACGGCTTTTATCCGAACCCACAAAGAATTTAGGTATTTTTTTCTTTTACAGATGATTGGCAAGGCAAAACGGCAAGGCAAAACCGACCAAACAAAAAAGCTTCCGCACCTGCCCTTATCCAAAGGTATACAGATACGGAAGCTGCAAGCCGAGCACTCCGGCACAAAAAATTTTCTATCTTTCCTTGTTTGCCTTGTGCAAAAGCACACTGTAAGATTAATAATCTTACGGCGTGAAGATTAATAATCTTACAGCCTGAAGATTATTAATCTTGCCAGACTTACTGCCAAATTCACGCAGTAAATGTTTCTTTAAGATACAAAGAAAGCTGCCTCAATTCATTATCGAGACAGCTTCTTCATCTTCCGGCAGGCATGCTCACACACCATGCCGCTTATTTCCGAATATATCACTTGCTTTTTTTACCCCAGTAAGTTTTATAATCATCACCATAGCCGGCATAAACGATAGTATGGGTTCTGGGAGATGCCTCCCAATCGGTTTCACGCTGCAAGTAAAGTTCTACCCCATTATCCAACGTCAGGATACGCTTGCTGCTGTCATACGTCCACGTAGCTCCTTCCCAGTCACCTGCAGTTACGGTATGGTCGGCGGCAAGGGTCATCGTGGCTGAAGTCTTCTGTTCTCCATAAGCGTATGACAAGTCGATGTTCTCCCAATTACCTATCAGCTCGCTTTCAGTAATCTCCACCTGCGGCACGGCACCGTAACGTTCAGGCATCACTACCGGCCAGCCATCTTCGGTCCATCGTATGCAACGCACCTGCCCCATCATAATGGCATTGGAAGCATTGATTCCCGGTACATCTACAGGGAATCTGCCTTGCGAAGCGAAATACCAGTTGCCTTCACCATCATCGAACACACAGCAATGCGAAATACCTACCCAGCCATCGTTGCCATTGAACTTATACGGATGAGTCAATATCGGGAAAGCTTCGCCTCCAACGGTTGTCACATCCGTACCGTCCATGCCCACATAAGGACCTGCAATATTCGTGGAACGCACTACACGGGTATTGTAGGGTACCTCCAATGCATCGTATGCCAGGAACAGGTAATAATACCCATCGTGATAAATCAGTTCCGGACCTTCCGAACCTTGCCAGCGATTACCCATCTGGCGGGTAGCTATCAGTTGTCCGTATGCAGCGATGTCTGCATCCGTACCCCACGGATTAGGCAATTCAGCCTTTACCTTGCCCGTTGCTTCGTCAAGTTCCACCAGTGCGATGCCGCTATGCCAAGATCCGTATGCCATGTAGTGGCGTCCGTCATTGTCAATGATATAGCTGGGATCGATGGTATTCCATTTATAATAGCAGTTTGCCCAATCGGTTGCAGAGACATTGAAGTCCAATCCCTTATCCGAAGCGTTGGTAATGACATAGCCTTTATCTTCCCAACCGTCGTTGTTTGCCGGATTGGAATTCTCCATCAAGCCGATGAATGCACGTTCACTCCATGTTCCGTCACCGCTTAACGTACCGGGACAGACAATGGAATAGTACATACGATACAATCCGTTCCGCACTTTCCGTACGCAAGGTGCCCAATAGCCGAAGTCAGCCTCATCGGCTGTAGTCGGCTCCAATCCCATAGCTGCACGGATCTCATTCAGTTTCGGGATAACCCAATCGGGCAGGCTCTGCATCGTACCTCCCAAGTATTCCCAATCTACCAAGTTTTGCGAACGGCGTCCGTGGAAATGCCCACCTGCCATATGAGCGTTGCCATACGAAGCATCAGTCTGATACATGTAATAATACCCGTCTTCTGCAAGCACCACAGAAGGGTCATGCACATTGCTCAGGTTCCAGCGGCTACGATCCGTCCAGTCAGCGATGCTGGTATAGTTATCCTCATAAGCGGGAGCTACATAGTTCGCAAGCTGTTCGTCGATGGGCTGGCTTTCGGTGGTAGCTTCCAGCGCATCCGAGTAGGTGTAACGGCTGTTGCCATATACGAATGCGCGAATATAATAAGTGGTATTGCCCATCAAGCCTGAAATGGTGGCACTGAAATTTTCGTCTGCTTCTACCATATTGTCATTGACAGTAGGAGCCTGCGAATTGGCACTGTAACAGAACCCCCTCCGGACAATGCTTCCTGTATTACCGGTTACCGAGGAAGCTACAGTCAGCGAAGTGCCTGTACTTGCGGTTACTTCCGGTACAGCTACAGTTACATCGCTACTTTGATTGTATTCTACTTCGTTGTCATCCGAACAGCCTACGAATGTAAAGACGGCCAACAAAGATATCCAAATTAATGATAACTTTTTCATGTGTGTCAAGTTTAAAAATCATGCCATCCCCCTATTAGAGGGGACGGCATGAATAGAATAAGGAAATGAAAAATTATTCACCAAAAACAAGATGGCTTCCGTCTACCGTCAGCGCAAAGTTCAAGTCTTCAGGATCGATGGTAGTGATACCCAAATAATATTGGATAGAAGTTGTGCCATCTGTTCCGTTCATGATAGCCTGAACATCGGCAGTACCATTGCCACAGTTGGTTACATAGACTGTAACCTCAGCACCGTTCATGGTAGCAAGCCAAGCAGCCCAGTCGGGTTGACCGCCACTGAGACGGAGATTGGTGTTTCCATCATATCCGGCACCCCAACCATAGTTGTCAGCACGGACAACTCCATATTCTACAGCCGTATCAGTTTTGCGAAGAACTACTACATAGTTGTTCCAGTTGCCAGCCAAGCTGCTGTAATTTGTAAACGTAATCGATTTCGTTTCGCCTGAAGGCACGTTGAAGTCATCAGAGAAAGCCCCCCAGAAAGCAGTCGAGTTATCTTCTGCTCCTACGATAGCCGTACTGTTTGTAACTTCTGACACTGCTGATTCGGCAACGGTAACCTCTACCGTAGCAATCACTCCTTCGTCAGCTGTAATGGTAACGGTATGCGTACCTACTGTAGCCGGAACTGTAGAGAATGTCAGTCTTGAGTTATCAATCGTTCCTGTTCCCCCACTTACATAAGTTGCTGTCACTTCCATGCCAGTAGGGTCAAAGGCCAACGTACGGTCGGTCATTCCTTCGGTTGCTGCCGAAGTATAATAATAATAGGTAGTGCGCGAAGGTCGCGTAGCCACTTCAATGGAAGCTATTTGTTCTACCAATTCAAATGTAGCACTTGCGATAACCGGCTGGTCACAGTTTTCACCTTGTTGGGTCTTGTTATAAGCTGCAACCAAGTTCTTCATACCCGGTGTTTCCATATCAGGAATAACCGAGAAGGTTAGTTCGGAAGAAGCTACAGTAGCCGTTACCCCTTCTTCAAAGGTAACAACGGCCGATACATTGGCTATTACAGAGTCGAGTGGCGTACCGATATTGACAATTTCGGGCACACCTTGCAATTCCATCGATACGGGATTCTTATCATCAGCAGAAGTAAGGCCGCCGATAGGTTCAATATTGGTCTGCAAGAAATTGATGTAAGAACCTTCAGGCACCAAGTAACAGCGGATATTGGTATTGCTTTCATCAGCATTCAGATTCACAAGAGCAGTCGGTTGGTTATAAGTCTTGGTAACTGTACCATTGGTCATTCTGACACTGAATGCACCCTCGACAGAGCGGTCAACAGTAAGTGTTACCCTTCCACCCAATTGGGCTATACCTTCATCAGTATCGGTCTCGAAAGTGAGCGTACTTTGAACGTAAGAGCGGTCGATATAATCTCCCCATTCGGAGTTTCCCGAAGGCTGATTATCGTAGCGTATTGCCCCATATTCCAGATAGCCTTCGCCTTCACGATCAACATCATTGCAAATGATTAATGCAAAATTCTTATACGTATTCGATGCGCCAGGATTAATATTCAGGTTGAACACTGCATTCCACTTCTGACCATCGGGAATCACATAATACTTAGAGAAAACAGTCCACCAGCCTGTACTATAATCTGTACTTCCGATGGTGTACACATCTTCCATCATTCCTTCCAGTTCTTCATCGCCGGAATTTTGCGAATTGGCTATAGAATCCACCTTTTCGGAAAGCCAATCGGGCGAGTCCACCTCATAAAAGTGTTCGTCTTCGCAACCGGCCAATGCCAGCAATCCCAAGACAAAAGAGCCGCAAACGGTTGCTATTTTATTGAAATGTTTCATGGTCTTATAATATAAAATTAGTAATTGATTAAGGCCTCTCCCACCCTAAGCAGCCGGGAGAGCACCCGTTTTTATTTTGCTAATTGTCAATTATCAATTGTCAATTATTTAAGTCCACAACCGGACGTACCGTCCAACCGTTGTCACGGAAGTAAGAAGAGTTGTCCGTACTGTAGTTAGCCGAGTTACCTTGCAGGCTCGGATTTTTGTTGGTCAACGTCTGCTGGATAGGCAAGAATTCATGTCCCTGTACGTAGGTATCGAATCCACTCTTCAATTCCGGGTCAGAACCAATGTTGCTATAGTCAACCGGAAGCATCACTTTGCCCGGATCATTCGTAATGCGGACTACAGAGTGTTCCTTCATCTGCTGCAAACGGCCTGCATCGTAGAAGAAGCCCCAACGGATAAGGTCAAAACCACGACCATACTCGCAACCGAATTCTTTCGGACGCTCTACATTGGCAATCTGCTCAAAAAGCTTATCGGCTGTATTGAAATCAGCAAGTTGCAAATCGGGTAAATCCACACGACCGCGTACTTCATTAATCCAGTTAATGGCACGCTGGGTAGGCCCGTTCACTTCATTCTCGCATTCTGCGGCACGAAGCAATACATCCGAATAACGCATCAGGCGGACATTGATACCATCGTGCAAACCTGTAACCACTGTGCTATACAGACCGGTACGGAGGTTGGTGTATTTAGCGACAGGAATACCGCCGTAACTGTTATTGGTACGGATGGTATCGGAAGCCGTAATAGGTTGTGTATAGGCTACGTTACCATATTCGAAACCTTCCCAATCGGCTTCATAGGTACCCAGGGTCCAATAGAGACGTGGGTCAAGCGTACCATTTATTGTACGTTCGCTCTTGAAGAGGTCGTACAGCCAGTTGGTAGCCGAAAGGTCGGCCCATCCACCGAAATCACCAGGAGCAAAGTTACTTTCGATAGCCGAACCTTGCGTAGCATTGGGACTGGTATTTACCGGTGTCCATTCGTCATCGGTGCCCTGGGAGGCATAATCCAAGAATTGGATTTCGAACAAGCTTTCTTCGTTGTTTTCGTATGCAGAGCCTTCGCGGAAGTTATCGCCATAGTTATCCATCAACCGATACGTACCATAGCGACCGCTGATAATGTCTTCCAACACCGTAAGCGCTTCGCTAAACTTGTGACGCACCATCAGCGTACGGGCATAAAAACCAGCCGCTGAACCACAAGTGGCACGACCGCCAGCCCATTCACCGCCTGTATCACGCGAAGGCAATAATTCCATAGCCTGTTGGAAATCGGCTTCCACTTGGTCGAGCACTTCATCGTAGGTGCTATTGGTACCGTAAAGTCCGTCCAGTGAAGAGTAGGTATCATAACTTGTAATCAGAGGCGGGTTTTGGTAATAGCCTGCCAAGTTATAGTAAGACAATCCGCGGATAAAGAGCGCTTGCCCTTTGATGCGTCTCAGGTTTTCCGAAAGCTGGCTGTTATCTTCGCCTACGCGGGAAAGGATAAAGTTGCATACGTTGATGGTGTAGTACCACTCACGCCAGGGCCACCAGGCAATATCACCTGTAACCAGTACGGTAAAGTCGTCAAATTCCATGTACCATACTTGCGAAGAGTTCCACACTTCATCGCCACGGCACGCGTCGATGGTATAGCCTACACGGGCATACGACCCTTCCATACGCATGTGGTTATAGGCAGCAATCACACACTCCTCCAAGTCATCGACTGTATTGCCGAAAGTAGCAGTAGTTTGTTGGTTGGGATTCACCACATCCAAATTATCCATGCACGAAGTCAGTGTTCCGACTCCAAACAGGAAAGCAAGTGAATATTTTAATAGTTTCATACAATAATGTTTTTAGCAGTTAGAATTAGAATGAGAAATGAAGGCCACACATAAAGGTACGTGCCGTCGGGAACGAACAGAAGTTATAACCCGGAGTAAAGGTACCTCCAGCATAGTCTACATTGTATCCTTTGTAACCGGTAAACGTGTGGACGTTTTGTGCCGACACATAGAGGCGGACATCTGATACATATTTGCCGAACCACTTGTCGGGGAAGTTATAACCCAACTCGATATTGGCAATCTTCCAATAAGCGGCATTCTGAATCTTACGTTCGCTGAACAAGTCGTTCCATGCGTAAGTCGCACTGTTTGTTATGTAGGTACGCGGTACATTCGAAATATAAGTAGAACCGTCTTCACTCCAACGGTTGGCATCCAGTATCGCTACATCCTTGTTGCCATAGCCATAGCAAGAGTTAAGCGAGTTGTAAATGTCATCAGCCACGTGGTAGTTCAAGGCACCAAAGGTAGCAATGCTCAGGTCAAAGTTCTTGTATTCGAAACGGAAATTCAAGCCGAAGTTGATTTTAGGCAGACCGCTGCCCAATACCACTTGGTCGTATTCATTGATTACACCGTCGGGAGTGCCGTCGGGACCGCTGACATCCTCATACAGGCAATCGCCCACTTGGGCACCTTGCTGGGTAGCATGGTTGTCAAGGTCTGCTTGTGTACGGGCAATGCCTTCGTATCTCCATCCATAGAATTTACCGATTTCTTCACCTACCTCCGTAATATAAGCTCCACTAATATAGGCTTCATCCGTAAAACCTAACGAAGTGACTTTATTTTTCAGCGTACTGAGGTTGGCCGATATTTCATATTTGAACGCATGGTCGCGGTTGCGGTAGGTAGCAGCGAACTCAAAACCGGAGTTGTCCATCGAGGCGGCATTCATCGTAACGGTCGTATTCGATACACCTGCCTGTTCGGGTACAGGAACACTATACAGCAAGTCTTGGTTGGTATTTTTATACCATTCGGCGGTGAACTCTAAGCGATTGTTGAAGAAAGCGAGGTCGATACCTACGTTGTAAGTTTTCTTCTTTTCCCAAGACAGGTTGTTGTCCACGAAGGTAGAAACGGCAGAACCGGTCACGGCAGAGTTATTGAAGCTATATGTCATATTGTTACGTGACATCACCGCCTGATACATATATTCACCGATGTTCTCGTTACCCAATTCACCGTAGCTGGCGCGAATCTTAAACAAGTTCACAACGTTCGGGTTAAAGGGGAAGAAACTTTCCTTATCGAAGCGCCAACCAATAGAAACAGAAGGGAAGGTACCCCAACGAATGCCCTTTGACAAGCGCGAGCTGGCATCCCGACGAACCGTAGCCGAGAACAAGTAACGGTCATCGAAGTTGTAGTTGACACGGCCAATGTAAGAGAAGATGGCGTGCTTGTAGTCGTAACTGGAAGAATAGGTGTTCGCACCGTTCTGCAGCTGGAGGAAATAAGGTTCGGTGTAGTTAAGTCCCCAACCGTTCAATGTATTGGTATGTTCTTCTTCATACGTCTGACCGGCAACGATATTCAGATGGTGTTTGCCAAAGGTACCATCGTAGGTCAAGATGTTTTCAATCAATGCAGTAGAATAGTCACGCGAAGCTTTTTCCAAGCGCTCGTTACTCTTTGCCAAATACACACGGTTACTCTGTATCCATGCAGGAATCCACGTGAAGTCTGAGCAGTGCGTCTTGCTGTAAGACAGGTTGATGCGGTAATTCAGCTTGTGATTCTTGCTTTCGATGCCCAGCATCTTGAGCAAGTCCACATCGGCAGATCCTGTACCCACGAAACGGTCTACACGCGTATTGCGCTGCAACAGGTTGTTGACCAGCAACGGGTTAGAAGCCGAAATATCACCATGGATATTATCGTAATAAACACCATAGCCGTAAGCATCGTAATTATAGCCGTTGGCAGCTCCTACCTGACCATCGAGCACCCAGGTAGACGGGTCGTAAGCCATGATGGTAGGCTGCATCAGCAAAGTGGAACGTAACACGTTGCTCACGTCACCATACAATCCTTGCACATACTCGTTCGCATTAGACAATGCCATGTTATCCTGGTCGGAATGTGAATATACTATACTGGTCTGGAATTTGATGAACTTGGTATCCATGGTGTTGTTGACACGCGCGGTGAAACGTTCGAAGTTCGGTCCGGCTCCTTCCAGTGTTCCTTTCTGGCTATAGTAATCCAACGCTACGTTATAGGTATTATTGGCACCACCACCCGACAGGTTCACATTGTGATTTTGGCGGATACCCGTCTTGAACACTTCGTCAAACCAATCTGTATCTGTATCATCCATAAAATGATAAGTACCTGTCGCATTATCGACAAGGTATCCACCCGGCAACGGCGTATTGGAATTGGAAGCCGCCTGCCCCAAATACTGGCTGTACTGGTCGGCATTCATCACGTCGTAAACCCCCGAAGGAATATAGTCCACACCGAAATAGCCATTGTAATCCACCTTCAAGGGCTGGTCTTTCTGACCGCGCTTCGTGGTAATGATAATCACACCGTTGGCTGCACGCGAACCGTAGATAGCGGCAGCAGATGCATCTTTCAACACTTGGATTGTCTCAATATCATTGGCAGAGAAGTCACGGATAGACGTTCCCATAGGCACACCATCAATGACATACAGCGGAGCCGTACTACCAAAAGAACCGATACCACGAATACGTACGGTAGGGTCGGCACCCGGCTGACCGTCGGAAGTAATCTGCACACCGGCAACCTTACCTTCCAGCATGGTAGAAATGTTGGAATTAGATGTACGCTTCAATTCCTCTGCATTCACTACGGCTACAGAGCCGGTCAAGTCGGCTTTCTTCTGCGTACCGTAACCTACAACGACAACCTGCTCCAGCATCTGATCGTCCGGATCCAATTGGATTGGATCAAGGATTGCCCGGTTACGGACAGCAACCTCTCGGCTTTTATACCCCACAAAACTAACTACAAGAACAGCATTACCCGGAACGTCCAATTCAAAATTGCCGTCCAAATCGGCAGTTGTCCCTCCTTTTCCATCTTTAATCATAATCGTAGCTCCCAACAAGGGCATGCCTTGTTCGTCAACAACCTGACCTTTCACCTTAATAGTCTGTGATTGTGTCACAGCAGCCATAGAGGGTGCAGCATATACCGCTGTACCTCCCAAGGCACACAAGCCAAGCATTGCGGAAAAAATCAATTGTTTTCTCATTTTTCAATGGTATTAAATTATCAATAAATAAAACTCTTCCTTGCCTGTATAAAATCTCTTCGCAAATACCATCACCGGCAGTTCTGAAAAACATAAGTCTTCTATCTATACACCTTAATTATATAATAAGATGAAGGAAATCGAATCCGGCAAATACTGCCTACGACACTGATGAGTATGTTTTCGTTATTTTTCATAGTCGGGAAATCTTTAATAAATAATTAGTTGTTTTTATAGTATTTTCAAAGGTAAGCGATTCTGGTTAAAACAGAGGTAGACAAATGGATATTATTGGTGGACAAACCAAAAAATCAACTATCATACAAAAATAGAAGCCAAACAAAAACACTTCCCTACCGATTCACCAAGTCTTACAGAAACAAGCTGATAATCAATACAATTACTTAAAAACAAAAAACAGTTTCTAAATTGCCAGCTGATGTATAAAAGCGAATGTTCACAAATTGCTGTACGCTTACAGCCGAACGCAAGAAAAGCTTAAAGCCTATTTAAAATTGAGATACTCTGATTTAGAAGTTAACTATTGCTTGAAAGTCAAGATATAAGTAACACAGAATATTATAAAACACACATATCCTCACCTGCTTCTTCTTATTTATTAAGGATAAGCAGGTGGGGATATGTACATAAAAAAAGCATAATGCCACACGCCTGGGCACAAACAAATTCCGTCAACGGACAATATCGGTCGGATAAACAGACGGCATGTCTATCTTTCTCCAAATCTCATGAGACCATACATCGTCTCCTTTTTCTGCTGACTTGAACCGTACAAACATCAAGGTACCGTTTTCAGCCATTTCGTAATGCATCACATTGTCTTTACCGTCCAACTGAGGAAGATGGATGTTTTTCTTCACATGCTCGGTAAAAGTAGAATCATTGTTTTGGGTATATGTACCCGAACCAATAATAATAGCTCCCGTTGGCATCATAACTACATTGGTAAATTCACCACTTTCACCCAAAATTTTCAACGAATTACTTGGTTTCAAATCTCCCGGCAAGGCAGGCAATGAAGAACTGTAAAAACACATTTGCCATACACCGGTCAAAGAAGCCGAAGTATTCTCATTAAACAAATTTTGTGCAAACGTATTCACCACACCCATAAATGAGCACAATACTGCGATAATTAAAGAACGTGCTTTCATGATGTAAAATTTTAAAGTTAAACGAATAAGTGATGTACAAATATATAGAACTTTTCCGTAAAACCTTACTTTCGGACAGATAATTTAAAGGAGAAGAATGTTAAAGATATTAAAACAAGACAAGCTCGGAAAAGTCAAAAAGTTAAGCCAACAGTCCGGATGATTCATTATCAACCAGACTGTTGGCTTCTAAGAAACGGAGCGATAATGTCTTCTTCACTCCTCCAGCTTAATTTCTTTAATTCTTCAGCTTAAAACTCTGCGTTATGCGGTGTACGTGGGAAAGGTATCACATCGCGAATATTCGCCATACCAGTCACAAATAACAGCAAACGCTCAAAACCAAGTCCGAAACCAGAATGAGGACAACTTCCATACTTGCGGGTATCCAAATACCACCACATATCTTTCATCGGGATATTTAACTCCTGAATACGGGTCAGCAACTTATCATAATCGGCTTCACGCTCTGAACCACCGATGATTTCGCCAATCTTCGGGAATAAAACATCCATCGCACGGACAGTCTTGCCATCATCGTTCTGCTTCATGTAGAACGCCTTGATTTCTTTCGGGTAATCAGTCAATATTACCGGACGCTTGAAATGCTCTTCCACAAGGTAACGTTCGTGTTCCGAAGCCAAGTCTACGCCCCAATATACCGGGAACTCAAACTTATGTCCGTTGGCTACAGCTTCTTCCAATATCTTGATACCTTCTGTATAAGGCAAGCGGACGAAATCTTCTTTCAGCACACCCTGCAAGCGTTCAATCAGTTCCTTGTCGAAATGGTCGTTCAGGAACTTCACATCATCATAGCAATTATCAAGTGCCCATTGCACACAATACTTGATGAACTCTTCCGCCAAATCCATGTTGTCGTTAATGTCATTAAACGCTACCTCGGGTTCAATCATCCAGAATTCAGCCAAATGACGCGGTGTATTTGAATTTTCGGCACGGAACGTAGGACCAAACGTATAAATCGCCCCCAATGCCGTAGCAGCAAGTTCGCCTTCCAATTGACCGGATACGGTCAGACTTGCCTGCTTACCGAAGAAATCATCATCGTAAATGATGGAGCCATTTTCATCTTTCTTCAAGTCATAAAGGTTCAAGGTAGTGACCTGAAACATCTGACCAGCCCCTTCACAATCGGAAGCCGTAATCAGCGGTGTATGAAAATAAAAGAAACCACGGTCGTGGAAAAACTTATGAATGGCAATTGCCATATTATGGCGCAAACGGAATACAGCCCCAAACGTGTTGGTACGCGGACGCAAGTGTGCAATCTCCCGAAGGAATTCCATTGAATGCCCTTTTTTCTGCAACGGATAAGTATTGTCGCAAGTACCCAAAATCTCGATTTCACGTGCCTGCACCTCAGCAGCCTGCCCTGCACCGACCGATTCGACCAATACACCATTAACGCTTACACAGGCACCTGTAGTGATTTGTTTCAGCACTTCTTCATTGAAGTTGACAATGTCTACAACAACCTGTACATTATTTATAGTAGAACCGTCATTCAATGCAATAAAGCTGACTTGTTTGCTACCGCGGCGGGTACGTACCCAACCTTTCACATTGACCATCGTGCCAAAATCGCGACACTTCAGCAGGTCAACAATCTTTGTTCTACGAATCTTTTCCATTTTTCTGTCTGTTAGTTATTAAATCAAAACACAGAGACACTGCCTCAAAAACTCATCCCAAATCACCGCACGATAAATTCAAAACAGTTTCTGAGCATACCCCTTATGAAAACGTAAGATAACTCTCTGTTGTGCCTCTGTATTCATCGGTTGTCACTTTCTGCTTATTCAAACGACCCCATACGGAGCATGTTCACTTCGCGTTCTGTCAGATAACGCCAGTCACCCCGACGCAAGCCTTTCTTGGTCAGACCTGCAAAATATACACGGTCCAACTTGATAACACGATAGCCCAACGATTCGAAAATGCGGCGTACGATACGGTTCTTGCCCGAATGAATTTCGATACCTACCTGCGATTTGTCCGTATCAGAAGCATAACTTATCGCATCGGCATGTATTTCTCCATCATCCAATGTAATACCTGACACAATCTGATCCAGATCGGCTTTCGTCACATTCTTGTCCAGGTATACATGATAGATTTTTTTCTTCAAAAATTTCGGATGAGTCAATTTCGATGCCAGATCACCGTCGTTTGTCAACAACAGCACACCTGTCGTATTACGGTCCAGACGCCCTACCGGATAAATCCGCTCCTTGCAAGCACCTTTCACTATATCAAGCACAGTCTTACGTTCTTGTGGGTCGTCCGAAGTTGTCACACAGTCTTTCGGTTTATTCAGCAATACATACACCTTACGCTCTATACTGACCGGCTGGTCGTGGAATTTCACCTCATCACTGCGTTTGATTTTTGTTCCTAACTCGGTGACCACCTGTCCATTTACCGAAACCACACCAGCTGTGATAAACTCGTCAGCCTCCCGACGCGAGCAAATGCCTGCATTTGCCAAAAACTTATTCAAACGGATTGGTTCATTGGGATCTGTCAATATATCCTTGTACTCAATCTGTTTTTTCATGCTATATTTCGCATTGGGATTATAATCGGCAGTACGCGGACGGCCACCTTGCCGGTTATAACCTCCAGCATTGTTATTGAAACGCGGACGTTGCGGACGATAACCACCTTCTTCACCCTGCTGCTGTCCACCGTTGTAACGCGGACGGTATGGACGCTGTTCACCATCATTGTTGTCCTTATTATATCGAGGAGAATAAAAAGAACGCTGCGGACGATAGCCACCCTCTCCTTGCTGCCCACCATTATAACGCGGACGATATGGGCGCTGCTCACCGTTGTCGTCTCGGTTATAACGGGGCGTATAAGAAGAACGTTGCGGACGGTAACCGCCATCTTCATTCTGCTGCCCACCCTCATAGCGCGGACGATACGGGCGTTGCGGACGACCTTCTGTATTAGGATTAAAACGGGGACGGTGTCCGTACGCACTTCCTCCCTCACTCCGATTATACTTGCCAGCCCCTTCTCTGTTGTACGATTTGTAACCATCACGGCCAGACGGGGTGTTTCCCCCTTCTTGTCTGTTTTCTTTCTCTGCCATATTCTTTTGCTTTTTATAAATTAATGATTATACCCTTCCCGGGCGTTATTTCTTTAGTTAACGAATTGACAAGGTACCAGAAAACCAGGTTTCATTTCTTGCAACCAAAAACTTTGTCAACTGGTACCTCGTGTCTAGTCAACGTTTTTTACATTCCTGTATAATTGTGAGGGGTAATCGCACGCAGTTCCTGCTTCACCCTTTCACTCACATTCAATGTTTCAATAAAATTTTTAATAGAAGCCTCGTTGATAACCTGATTGGTACGTGTCAGGTCTTTCAATGCCTCGTAAGGATGAGGATACCCTTCCCGGCGCAGAATCGTCTGAATGGCTTCTGCCACCACGCTCCAGCAATTGTCCAGGTCTTCATATATCTTGTGTTCGTTCAGCAACAGCTTGCCCAAACCTTTCAAAGAACTCTGGATAGCGATAATCGTATGTCCGAACGGAACGCCGATGTTGCGCAATACCGTAGAGTCGGTCAGGTCGCGTTGCAGACGCGACACCGGCAATTTAGCCGACAAATGCGCAAGCACTGCATTCGCCATGCCCAGATTTCCTTCCGCATTCTCGAAATCAATCGGGTTCACCTTGTGAGGCATCGCACTCGAACCGACTTCGCCCGCCTTGATTTTCTGCTTGAAATATTCCATCGAAATGTATTGCCAAAAGTCACGGTTCATGTCGATCATGATTGTATTGATACGCTTCATTGCATCAAAGATAGCACCCAAGTTATCGTAATTCGAAATCTGCGTAGTATACTCCTCCCGTTCCAAGCCCAACTTTTCTGCTACAAAACGATTACCGAATGCCTTCCAGTCTATTTCGGGATAAGCCACATGGTGCGCATTATAATTTCCGGTAGCGCCACCAAATTTTGCTGTAACCGGACAAGCTTTCAACATTGCCAGCTGACGCTTCAAGCGATAAGCAAACACCTCGATTTCCTTGCCCAGACGGGTAGGAGAAGCAGGCTGCCCGTGAGTTTTTGCCAACATCGGAATATCCTTCCACTCTTCGGCATACACTTCCAACTGCTCTATCAGTTTTTGGATTTGTGGATAATACACCTCATCCAGTGCATCCTTAACAGACAAAGGCACTGAAGTATTATTGATATCCTGCGAAGTCAGTCCGAAATGAATGAATTCTTTATACGGCTCCAGCCCTCCCAAGCGGTCGAACTGCTCCTTGATAAAATATTCCACAGCCTTCACGTCATGGTTCGTCACACTTTCAATTTCCTTGATACGACCTGCATCCGCTTCCGAAAAGTTACGGTAAATGTCGCGCAGCGAATCAAAACGTGCCGCATCCAAGCCTTCCAGCTGAGGCAAAGGCAATTCACACAACGTAATAAAATACTCTATTTCTACGCGCACACGATATTTCATCAGTGCATACTCGGAAAAATAAGCAGCCAAAGCACCTGTCTTATTTCTATACCGCCCGTCTATTGGAGAGATGGCGGTGAGCAAATCCAGTTCCATCATAATGCTACTAGTAGTTTTTGATTCGAAATAATGATCATTAATGGCGCAAAGGTACGATTTTTTCCTGAGTTAACAGGACTAATACTGAAAAGTTTAGCAATTATTTATTATGAGCACCAACCCGACGTGCTACACGGACAATCTTATCACAAAAACACACGATACATGCAAAACAGTTCCTGATTTTTACAAGAAAAAGAACATCCTATCAAAGAAACCATTAACTTTGCAGCATCAAATGAACCACAAAAAACATAAACTATCATGGAATTACCCAAAGACCCGATGATGCTTTTCAGTTTCATCAACACCAAATTGCGTGACTTTTACCCTTCACTTGACGCCCTTTGCAAAGATATGAACGTAAACGAAGAGGTCATTGTAAACACCTTAAAAGCTGCAGGATTCGAATATAACCGCGAACTGAACAAGTTTTGGTAAACAAATACCGGCCGGCAAGTTTACGACAAGCAGCTTACGGCATCCGGTTTCAAAACTTTCCGTTTTTACTCTTCGTCAGATACTACTATCATCCTCATCACTGAAACGAAAATGACTCAAGAACTCATCCCGAATCAACACATAGCTGACTTGCTTGTAAGATTATTAATCTTCATGCCGAAAGATTATTAATCTTCACGCTGTAAGATTAATAATCTTACAAGCGATGCAGTTATATTGCGGAGAAAACAAAGCTTGCTTGTGATGCCGAATGTGTAAGCCTTCGTAATTGAAAAAGCGGATTTGCAATCCATTCGCAGGAGCTTTTAGGAAATATTGTGCCGAGAAAACCAAACGAATCAATAAGATTCTCCACAGAAATCCGTATTTTTGCAAAAAGTCGACCGCTAAATGTTTTTTTAACTATGAGATACCTTAATCCCAAAGCAGACCTTACTTTCAAGAAAGTGTTCGGAGAACATCCCGACTTGATTATCAGTTTTCTGAACGCGCTGCTGCCATTCGAGAAACCCGAAGAAGAGATTACACAGGTGGAGTACCTGAACCCCGAAATGGTTCCGCAAACGCCTTTCCACAAAGACAGCATCGTGGACGTGCGATGCAAGGACCAAAGCGGAAGGCAGTTCATCGTGGAGATGCAGATGATGTGGACTTCGGCATACAAGCAACGCGTCCTGTTCAACGCATCAAAAGCATACGTCAGCCAGCTGGACAAGGGGAAAGACTACGAACTGCTGCAGCCCGTCTACTCGCTGAACCTCGTGAACGACACCTTTTCGGACAGCAAAGGGTATTACCACGACTTCCAGATTGTGGAAGAAACTGAGACCCGGGAAGTCATCGAAGGGCTGCGGTTCATCTTCATCGAACTCCCTAAGTTCACGCCGGACAACTACCAAGGGAAGAAGACGCAGGTGCTTTGGCTCCGCTACCTGACCGAAATCAACGAAAAGACACGCGAGGCACCGGAAGAGCTGATGGAGAATCCTGAAATCAAGAAAGCCGTAACCCAACTGGAAGAATCCGCCTTCAGCAAAGAGCAACTGCTAGGATACGACCACTTCTGGGATGTGGTCAGCACAGCCAAGATGCAAATCAGCAGCTCACGGCGCGAAGGACGGGAAGAAGGATTGGAAGAAGGAGAAAAGATTGGAATCGAAAAGGGAGAAAAGAAAAAAGCGAAGGAAATGGCTCGTCTGATGAAAGCCGACAATGAACCTATGGGCAAAATCATCAGATATACCAACTTGTCCGAAGAAGAAATCAACAGCTTGTAATCCACATTGTGCGTAAGGGCAGGGGCAAGCAACGGATTTCCTGTATTTCTCAACCAAGCAAAAAGGGAATTTGGATAGCCGTGAGCAGATCAAAGCCCAACGAGAAGTAGACAACGTGGCGGAGGGGCATTATGACCACCAGCAAAAACAAGGATTCTCAATAAGAAGATAGAATATATTGAGATTTTTGAGAAAAACATAAAATCAATGAGAAGATGCGTTATGTTTGAGTGCGCTATCCTCTCATTGTTTAAGAATTACATTGATTTGCAATCAGGCCGAATGAAAGTGATATTCATACAAGTATGATTGTCAATCGTTGCATTATACCTTATTATATATAAGGTGAATCAATGACAATTTTAGAACCGTCAGTTTTATTGGTTAGCATAATCAAATTGGAGTTATCTACACATAGTGCATAGAATCTTCCCACTGATTTTGTCCAAAAATATCCCCAATATAAAAATACAGATGTAGCGAACAGACGTATTGAGAACAAACTTTTTGTTTTGATGTGAGTTATGGCATATTCTTTTTTGAGAAAGGCTTTTTCTCCTACAATTAGTTTGATTCGTATACTATCATTGTCTTCGTGTATGCTTATTGGCATTTTCAATATAGGCAGTACAATGCATAATGCCGCAATTATTGTAACAATTTTTATTGCAGCATTTCCTTCCATGAACGCATAATAAACCGCATAACCAACGATTGTTGATATGATAATCGAGTATATGATCAGCGTTCTAGAAGGTGATAATTTTCTAGTAGTATTCATTATATGCTGATTTTGCGATATTTTGTCTTTAACCATTTCTTTTCCGTTTTATTTTTGCACAAAAGCACCTTGCTTTTTCCATTAAAGAACTGTATGTTTCAAACCTCATTTTAAAAATACCAATTTCAATGCTATGTTTAATTATCACAATACAAATATAGACCATTAAATCCATTCGCAGGAGCTTTTAGAAAATATTTCTCAAAAATTCTATAAAAGAGAGAGGAAGTGCATGGGAAATGCATGGGAAATGTTTCTAATGAACAAATTTTGTCCAAATGAATGGGGAAATGTAATTTGTAACCATTATCTTTGCAAACGTCACATCCCTAAAATACATCGACTTATGAACAGCAGAGAACTCAGCGACAGATACGTCAACCCCTACACCGACTTCGGATTCAAGAAACTGTTCGGCACCGAAATCAACAAGGACCTGCTCATCAGCTTCATCAACAGCCTCCTGCACGGAAAGGAAGTGGTGAAAGACCTGACCTACCTCAATACGGAGCATTTAGGCACCGGCGAGGCAGACCGCAAGGCGGTGTTCGATGTGTATTGCGAAAATGAAAAAGGAGAGAAGATACTGGTAGAAATGCAGCTGGGAGAGCAGCAGTTCTTCAAGGATCGAAGCTTGTATTACGCCACCTTCCCCATCCGCGAACAGGGACAGAAAGGCGAATGGAACTACCGGCTGAAAGCCGTATATGTCATCGGCATCCTCAACTTCACCTTCGACGAGCAGAGCGATGATTTCTATCACCACGAAGTGAAGCTCATGGACACCCGGACCAAAGAAGTGTTTTATGACAAGCTGACATTCATTTACCTGGAAATGCCCAAGTTCAATAAAAGCGAAGAAGAACTGAACGGCATGTTCGAGAAATGGCTCTTCGTGTTGCGCAACCTCTCACGCCTGATGGAACGCCCCAAAGCCCTGCAGGAACGCATCTTCACCAAGCTATTCGAAGCCGCAGAAATCGCCAAGTTCACCAAGACCGAATACGACAATTACGAGGAAAGCTTGAAAACGTATCGTGACTGGAAAAATACCATTGATACGGCAGAACTGAAAGGTGAAAAGAAAGGGTTTAAGAAAGGAGAGAAAAGCGGTATTGAAAAAGGTCGGAAAGAAGGAGCAAAGAAAAAAGCAATTGAAATGGCGCAAAGCCTGAAGGCTAAAGGAGTTGCAATCAACATAATTGCCGAATGCAGCGGATTGTCCGAAGAAGAAATCAACAGCCTGTAGGTTAGTTTGTAAGTTTTTTAGTTCTTGAGTTTTTAAGTTCGTAAGTTCTTGAGTTAAACATCAAAGGAACTCAAAAACTTAAAAACTCAAAAACTTAAAATCACATTCGGCTGCGCTGCTCCTGACCTACACCTGTACCTTTATACTTACTCTTCGAAGTATAGCTGAGCGAAAGTTCCGCCTTTCCCACAGGCATTGCAAGCGAAAAGGAAGGGAACACATTGTCGTACGTACGGCTTTGTTCATCGATACGGACACCGTTTTCGTAGTAATCAGAAACCAAGTGCTCGTAACGAACACCTGACCGAAACGGCGGGCATATTCCACGAAAGCCGAAACGGCATCTTCGCGGATATTGCTATGGTCATCGTTGAGGATGCCTTGCTCATTGACATAATTATTGATGCGGTCGGTATAAGTATATTCACCTCCAAACGAAAGATTGCCCTGCCACAACGGACGGCTCACCACCAGCTTGGCGGCATAAAGGGTATTCTCGTCCTTGTTATAACTGGTGACACGCTACTCCTGTGCATCCTCACCCGCCAAGGTATATCTTTCGCTCATATCCTGCAACATCTTCCGGTACGACCAAAGCCCGTCGGCATTGAAGTCGATATTCCAGTCGCCCACCTGCCCGTTATAGTAAACATTCAACGAATGGCTGGTTCCGGGACGGTTCTGCCAGCCTGTGCTGACATTCTCCTCATAAAGTACTTCATCTTGGGTCACCTCGGCGTATGAATCAATGTTCCACATATACCGGGGTTTGCGGTCGAACTCGTAACACATACCCAGCGAATGATTTTCGTCCAACTGGTAATTGAGCGAAAGCATGGCGATCAAATCCTGGTCGTGCCCCGGGGACGCAAAGCGTTCGACTGCCTCCACACCTTATCAAGAAAGATCTCAGTCACCACGTCTTGTCGTCCCCTCCGCGCGTATTCGATCCATACAGCATTCCCCTAAATCGAACTTATCCTTACGGTAATTGAAATTGAACTGGTCGAGCACCATCCAGCCATACTTGTAATAAGTGGAAAAGCGGTTATCGAAACCGAATCCTTCGCCCTGCGATTTTCGGGTATAGATACGCACCACGGCTTTCACCGCCGCATCATAACGTGCACCGGGATTGCGCACCACCTCCACTCGCTTCACATTATCCGAAGAAAGCTGGTCCAGCTCCGAAGCATTGCGCATCTTGCGCCCGTTGATATAGATTTCCGCTCACCCGCTCCAAAGACATTTACCGTACCTTCTTCTGCCGACACTCCCGGAAGTTTGTTCAACAAGTCATTGCCTGTGCCTGCCTTCTCCAAGATGGTGTTTTGCACATTCGTTACCTGTGCATCGCCTTTCAACTGTATTTTGGGCAAATCACCCTTTACCACCACTTCGCCTAATAGCTGGGCATCGGGCATCAATCGAATGGTTCCCAAGTCCGGTTTCTCTACCTTATTATATATGGTAGTATAACCGATAGAGGAAACACGGAGCAACAAGTCGTTTTGATTTGCCTTTAAAGTAAAACTTCCACTTTCATCACTTACCGTTCCCGTCACGAAAGCGGAATCAGGAAGGAATAACAATACTACATTGGCATACGAAAGAGATTGGTCCTTCTCGTCCATCACCTTGCCCGAATAAACGGACTGCGCATAGCAGCATAGCACAAGGCTGAAGAACGCAACCAAGCTAAGTAATCGTTTCATATTTCTATTCCGTTTAATTACTTGTATTTGGCGTGCGAAAATACAAAACTTCTGCATTTTGCCAAACAATTTGTAGAAGCAAAAACATTTTCCCCGTTACAATTGTAACGCTGTATACCCTACCTGTGAAAGTATATGCACAGCTTCACGCATATACTTTCGCGAGGCTGTGCAACGATATGTATGCGTGCCTGCATTGACTATTTGCCGAATCATATAAATTGCCCCACTTGGTGTCTCCGGCATCCTTCATCCCCAACTCGCATGGAATCAAGTAGGAAGAAAACGAAGTAGTTTTCTTTAGGGCTCATTCGGGACTTGCACCCGTTAGCTAATACTCATGCCGAGCGTACTACCAAAAAAGCTCCCTACCCCTTGACGGGCGGGAGCTTTCTATGATAAACACCAAAGAGATAATGATTATTCTACTTCGTTATAGTCGAGCACATTTTTCTTGTTGGCAAGGATACGGTCGTATTCTTCTTTCGAACCTACAATAATCTTATCGAACTCGCGCTGTCCGGTACCTGCAGGAATCAAGTGACCGCAAATCACATTTTCCTTCATACCTTCCAAACGGTCTACCTTACCATTGATAGCAGCTTCGTTGAGCACCTTCGTCGTTTCCTGGAAGGATGCAGCCGACATGAAGCTGGAAGTCTGCAATGCGGCACGGGTAATACCTTGCAGAATCTGCGTAGAAGTTGCCGGAACAGCATCACGTACTTCCACCGGTTTCAGGTCGCGGCGTTTCAGCATACTGTTCTCGTCACGCAACTTACGTGCCGTAACAATCTGACCCGGCTGGAGATTCTGCGAATCACCTGCGTCAACCACAACTTTCTTGCCCCAGATACGGTCGTTTTCTTCATTGAACTCCAGACGGTCTACCACCTGTTGTTCCAAGAAGCGAGTATCGCCCGGCTCGTCAATCTGTACCTTACGCATCATCTGGCGTACGATAATCTCAAAGTGCTTGTCGTTAATCTTCACACCCTGCAGACGGTACACATCCTGGATTTCATTAACGATGTATTCCTGTACAGCCGTAGGTCCCTTGATAGCCAAGATGTCGGCAGGCGTAATGGCACCATCGGACAACGGTGTACCAGCACGTACATAGTCATTTTCCTGTACCAGAATCTGCTTAGACAATGCAACAAGGTACTTCTTTACATCACCCGTCTTCGAAGTCACAATAATTTCACGGTTACCACGTTTAATCTTACCCATCGTCACCTCACCGTCGATTTCGGATACTACGGCAGGATTGGACGGGTTACGTGCTTCGAATAACTCAGTCACACGAGGCAAACCACCGGTGATATCACCCGCCTTACCTACGGCACGCGGAATCTTCACCAAGATATCACCTGCCTTCACGGTCTGTTTGTCTTCTACAACCACGTGACCACCTACCGGCAAGTTATAAGTACGGATTTCGTTGCCATTCTCATCGGTAATATGCAACGAAGGTATCTTGTTTTTATCTTTCGATTCAGTAATGATGATTTCACGCAAACCGGTAGCTTCATCGGATTCCACTTTATAAGTCACGTTTTCGATAACCGACTCGAAAGCAATCTTACCTGAAACCTCGGTTACGATTACAGCGTTGAACGGGTCCCACTTCGCAATCAGCTTGCCCTTTTCTACCACTTCGCCATCCGAAGCATACAACTTAGAACCGTAAGGTACATTGTGGGTAGACAAGACAATGCCTGTATTAACATCGATAAACCGGACTTCGGCCAACCGACCTACAACAATCTTCACAGGTTCGCCAGTTTCTTCTACTGCATCTACAGTACGCAATTCTTCAAATTCCAGACGTGCGTCATTCTTTGCTACAATACTTGCATTTGCTGCCATATTGCCTGCGATACCTCCGGCATGGAAGGTACGCAAAGTCAACTGAGTACCCGGTTCACCAATAGACTGTGCTGCAATGACACCCACTGCTTCACCTTTCTGTACCATACGGCTGGTAGCCAAATTACGTCCGTAACATTTTGCACAAACACCTTTCTTCGATTCGCACGTCAATACCGAACGGATTTCCACGCTTTCTATCGGAGAGTTTTCGATTTCCTCGGCAATGCTTTCGGTAATCTCTTCGCCCGAAGCTACAATCAGCTTTCCGGTAGTAGGATGAATCACATCATGTACAGACACACGTCCCAAGATGCGTTCGTACAGCGTAGCGATAACTTCATCGTTGTTCTTCAATGCCGTACAAACCAGACCACGCAAGGTACCACAGTCTTCTTCATTGATAATCACATCGTGTGACACGTCAACCAAACGACGGGTCAAATATCCGGCATCGGCTGTCTTCAAGGCTGTATCGGCAAGACCTTTACGGGCACCGTGGGTAGAAATAAAGTATTCCAACACCGAAAGACCTTCCTTAAAGTTCGAAAGAATCGGGTTTTCGATAATCTGTGCGCCTTCGGCACCTGCCTTCTGCGGCTTCGCCATCAAACCACGCATACCAGACAACTGACGGATCTGTTCCTTAGAACCACGGGCACCGGAATCCAACATCATAAATACAGAGTTGAAACCTTGGTCATCGTTCTTAATGGTCTTATACAAGATATCTGATAAATCACTATTTACGTGAGTCCATGTATCGATAACCTGATTATAACGCTCGTTATCGGTAATGAAACCCATATTATAGTTCATCGTGATTTGTTCAATTTCTTCATTACCGCGTTTTACAAGTTCTTCTTTTTCCTTCGGAATGATGATATCGCCCAAGTTAAACGACAAACCTCCCTCAAATGCTTTCTGGTAACCCAGGTTCTTGATGCCATCCAGGAAGTCACAGGCACGTGCCACACCGACCTTCTTGATAACATCGCTGATGATGTCGCGCAAGGATTTTTTCGAAATAATGGTATTCAGATAACCGCATTCGTCCGGAACCAACTCATTGACAATGACACGGCCGACAGAAGTTTCCTTAATCATCTTCTTAACAATGTTGCCATTCTCGTCAAGGTCGTTTGCCACCACACTGATGATAGCATGAATGTCTACCTTTCCTTCATTATAAGCAATCATTGCTTCTTCCGGACCGTAGAAAATCAATCCTTCACCTTTAGCTCCCTTACGGAGTTTAGTAATATAATAGAGTCCCAATACCATATCCTGTGCAGGCACGGTAATAGGCGCCCCATTGGCAGGATTCAAGATATTATGCGATTGAAGCATCAATAGTTGGGCTTCCAATACAGCTTCGTTACTTAAAGGCAAATGAACAGCCATCTGGTCACCGTCAAAGTCAGCATTGAATGCCGTACAAGCCAATGGATGCAACTGAATAGCCTTACCTTCAATCATCTTCGGCTGGAATGCCTGAATACCCAGACGGTGCAGTGTCGGTGCACGGTTCAATAGTACCGGATGACCTTTCATTACATGCTCAAGGATATCCCAAATCACCGCTTCCTTACGGTCGACAATCTTCTTTGCCGATTTCACGGTCTTGACTATACCACGCTCAATCAACTTACGGATAATAAACGGCTTGTACAATTCGGCAGCCATCAACTTGGGAATACCGCATTCACCCATTTTCAACTCCGGTCCTACAACAATAACCGAACGTGCTGAATAATCGACACGTTTACCCAACAAGTTCTGACGGAAACGTCCTTGCTTACCTTTCAAACTATCCGATAAAGATTTCAAAGGACGGTTGGAATCAGTCTTCACCGCACTTGATTTCCGTGAATTATCAAATAATGAATCGACAGCCTCTTGTAACATACGCTTTTCATTACGCAAAATCACTTCAGGAGCCTTGATTTCAATCAATCGTTTCAGACGATTGTTACGGATAATCACACGACGATACAAATCATTCAAGTCGGAAGTGGCGAAACGTCCACCATCCAGCGGAACCAACGGACGAAGTTCAGGCGGAATAACCGGTACAATACGAACAATCATCCATTCAGGCTTGTTGCGTCCACGTGAAGCACGGAAAGATTCTACTACCTGCAGACGTTTCAATGCCTCGTTCTTACGCTGTTGCGAAGAGTCATTGTTCGCCTTATGGCGCAACTCGTATGAAAGCGCATCCAAATCAAGACGGATAAGCAAATCATAGATAGCTTCTGCTCCCATCTTGGCAATGAACTTATTCGGGTCAGTATCTTCCAAATATTGATTATCTTTTGGAAGAGTATCCAAAATATCAAGATACTCTTCTTCCGACAATAAATCATATTGATTAACACCGTCTTCTGCCTTGACACCCGGCTGTATGACAACATAACGTTCGTAATAAATAATAGCATCCAGTTTCTTGGTGGGCAACCCTAGCAAATAACCGATTTTATTGGGCAAAGAACGGAAATACCAGATATGAGCCACCGGAACCACCAACTGAATGTGCCCGCTACGCTCACGGCGCACTTTCTTTTCGGTCACTTCCACACCACAACGGTCACAAACAATTCCTTTATAACGGATACGTTTATATTTACCGCAATGGCATTCATAATCTTTCACCGGACCGAAGATACGTTCGCAGAACAAACCGTCGCGTTCCGGCTTGTAAGTACGGTAATTGATAGTTTCCGGCTTTAACACTTCACCATACGAGTTTTCAAGAATTTCCTCGGGTGACGCTAATCCGATCGTAATCTTGGAAAAATTACTTTTTATCTTAGAATCTTTTCTAAAAGCCATACTTTCTTAATTTCAAAATTAACTATTATTCCAATGTAATACTCAAGCAAAGACCTCTCAGCTCATGCAACAACACATTCAAAGACTCAGGGATACCCGGAGTAGGCATCGGCTCGCCTTTTACGATTGCTTCATATGCTTTCGAACGTCCTACTACATCATCCGACTTAATGGTCAGAATCTCCTGAAGGACATGAGCCGCACCGAATGCCTCAATTGCCCAAACCTCCATTTCTCCGAAACGCTGACCACCAAACTGTGCTTTACCACCAAGCGGCTGTTGAGTAATCAAAGAGTACGGACCGATAGAACGCGCATGCATCTTGTCTTCTACCATGTGACCTAATTTCAACATATATGTCACACCGACTGTAGCAGGCTGGTCGAACTGTTCTCCTGTACCACCATCATACAAATATGTCTTGCAATAACGTGGCAAGCCTGCCTTGTCTGTCCATTTGTCCAAATCATCCAAAGTAGCACCGTCAAAAATCGGAGTAGCAAATTTCACGCCCAATTCCTTACCGGCACGTCCCAGTACAGCTTCAAAAATCTGACCGATATTCATACGAGAAGGCACACCCAACGGGTTCAATACGATATCTACCGGGGTACCATCAGCAAGGAACGGCATATCCTCCTGACGGACTACACGCGATACAATACCTTTGTTACCGTGACGACCTGCCATCTTATCACCCACACCAATCTTACGTTTCTTTGCAATATATACTTTTGCCATTTGGATAATACCCGAAGGAAGTTCATCACCGATAGTCAAAGCAAACTTCTTACGCTTCAACTCGGCATCAAGTTCTTTATATTTCTTCAGATAATTCATTACCAAATCGCGAATCATATCGTTCTTATGAGCATCTGCCGTCCACTTGCTTAACTGGACAACCGTATAGTCCAAAGATTCCAAATCATGCTTGGTAAACTTCGCACCTTTGGCAATTACTTCTGTACCCAAATAGTCTTTCACACCCTGTGAAACTTTCTCGTCTGTCAATACCAACAGCTTCTCTATAAGAATTTCTTTCAGAGCTGCAGCCTTTTCTTCAAACTCTTCATTCAATTTTGGAAGAATCTGCTTGTCAGCATTCTTCTCACTACGAGTCTTAATAACACGGGAATACAATTTCTTGTCAATGACTACTCCACGCAATGAAGGAGAAGCTTTCAGTGAAGCATCTTTCACATCACCTGCCTTATCACCGAAAATAGCACGCAACAGTTTTTCTTCCGGCGACGGGTCCGATTCACCTTTCGGAGTAATCTTACCAATCAGGATATCACCCGGTTCAATACGGGCACCGATACGTACGATACCATTTTCATCCAAGTCTTTAGTAGCTTCCTCACTTACGTTCGGAATATCCGAAGTCAGTTCCTCCATGCCTCGTTTTGTTTCACGCACTTCCAGGATATATTCATCCACATGCACAGAAGTAAGAATATCTTCGCGCACCATGCGTTCATTCAATACGATAGCATCCTCATAGTTGTATCCCTTCCACGGCATATAAGCCACCAGCAAGTTCTTGCCTAAAGCCAACTCGCCATTTGCCGTAGAATATCCTTCCGTTAAGATATCGCCTTTCTTCACACGCTGTCCTTTGCTACATATCGGACGCAAGTCAATAGTCATGCTTTGGTTGGTCTTACGGAATTTCGGAATACGATATTCTTTCAATGCCGGTTCGAAGCTTACAAATTCTTCATCCTCGGTACGGTCATATAATACACGAATAGTAGTAGCATCTACAAACTCAATGACCCCATCTCCTTCAGCCGCAATCTGTGTACGAGAATCTTCGCACAGCTGCTTTTCGATACCTGTACCTACAATCGGAGCCTCTGTACGCAACAAAGGCACAGCCTGGCGCATCATGTTCGATCCCATCAATGCACGGTTTGCGTCATCGTGTTCCAAGAAAGGAATCAACGAAGCAGCAATAGAGGCAATCTGCTGTGGAGAAACGTCCATCAATTCCACCTGATCGGGAGTTACCACCGGATAATCTGCATCCCGACGCGCTTTTACCTTATCACGGATAAACGTTCCGTCATCATTCAACGGCGCATTACCCTGTGCGATAATCTTATCTTCTTCTTCTTCGGCAGACAAATATTCGATACCTTCCGGTGAAAGGTCTACTTTGCTATCAGCTACCTTGCGATACGGAGTTACAATAAATCCAAGGTCGTTAATCTTCGCATATACACAAAGAGAAGAAATCAAACCGATATTCGGTCCTTCAGGAGTCTCAATAGGACACAAACGACCATAATGAGTATAATGTACGTCACGCACTTCAAATCCGGCACGGTCGCGCGACAAACCACCAGGACCTAATGCCGACAGACGACGCTTATGAGTAATTTCAGCCAGCGGGTTGGTCTGATCCATAAACTGTGACAATGCATTCGTACCAAAGAACGAATTGATTACAGACGAAATTGTCTTCGCATTGATCAAGTCTATCGGAGTAAACACCTCATTATCGCGCACATTCATACGTTCACGAATCGTACGAGACATACGAGCCAAACCGATGGCAAACTGATTGGACAATTGTTCGCCTACCGTACGTACACGACGGTTACTTAAATGGTCGATATCATCCACATCAGCTTTCGAGTTAATCAATTCTATCAAATACTTGATAATCTCGATAATATCTTGTTTTGTCAAAACCTTGACATCCATCGGCGTATCCAAATTCAACTTCTTGTTGATTCGGTAACGGCCGACTTCACCTAAATCATAACGCTTTTCCGAGAAGAACAAATTATTGATTACTTCACGTGCACTCGCATCATCCGCAGGGTCAGCATTACGCAACTGACGATAAATATACAATACCGCTTCCTTTTCCGAATTACTCGGGTCCTTCTGCAATGTATTGAAGATGATGGAATAATCAGAAGCATTCGCTTCCTCGTTATGAATCAGAATATTCTGAACACCCGATTCCAATATCAAATCAATATGCTCAGGTTCAATAATCGTTTCACGGTCGATAACGACTTCGTTACGTTCAATAGAAACTACTTCACCAGTGTCTTCATCTACAAAGTCTTCCGTCCATGTCTTCAATACACGCGCTGCCAACTTACGTCCGATTATTTTCTTCAGATTGGCCTTGTTCACCTTTATGTCTTCGGCGAGATTAAATATTTCAAGAATGTCTTTGTCATTCTCAAATCCAACAGCGCGCAACAGCGTGGTAACTGGTAATTTCTTTTTACGGTCGATGTAAGCATACATGACATTATTAATGTCTGTTGCAAATTCAATCCATGAACCTTTAAATGGAATAATACGGGCAGAATAAAGTTTAGTCCCGTTGGCATGGATACTTTGACCGAAGAACACACCTGGAGAACGATGCAACTGAGAAACAACCACACGTTCAGCTCCATTGATAACAAAAGTCCCTTTAGGAGTCATATAGGGAATAGGACCTAAATACACATCCTGAATAACGGTGTCAAAGTCTTCATGATCGGGATCGGTACAATAGAGCTTCAACTTCGCCTTCAAAGGAACACTATAAGTCAGCCCACGCTCCAAACATTCATCAATCGAATAGTGAGGCGGGTCGATATAATAATCGAGAAACTCTAATACGAAATTGTTACGCGTATCCGCAATGGGGAAATTTTCAGCAAAAACTTTATACAAGCCGTCGTTCTTGCGTTTCTCGGGCGGTGTATTCAACTGCAAAAAGTCTTGAAATGACTTCAACTGAACTTCCAAGAAATCCGGATACTTCATCGGATTCTTGATTGAAGCAAAATTAATTCGTTGGTTATTTGTATTAGAAGACATCTGTATGGAGTTAATTTATTAATTTCAGGAGTAAAACCTGTGTAGACGCAAAAAGGTTAAGAATCCTCCTATGAGGATTCTTAACCGAAATACCTGTTAAACAGGCAAATATTATTTGAGTTCAACTTCAGCTCCAGCAGCTTCCAAAGTTTTCTTCAATGATTCAGCTTCGTCTTTAGCCAAACCTTCTTTTACAGTGCTAGGAGCTCCGTCAACCAAGTCTTTTGCTTCTTTCAGACCCAGGCCACAAGCTTCTTTCACTGCTTTAACTACCTGCAATTTAGCAGCACCTGCGCTCTTCAAAACTACATCGAATGAAGTTTTTTCTTCAGCTGCAGCAGCAGCACCAGCAGCAGGACCAGCAGCAACAGCTACAGCAGCTGCAGCAGGTTCAATACCATATTCTTCTTTAAGGATAGTTGCAAGTTCATTAACTTCTTTTACTGTCAAGTTAACTAATTGTTCTGCAAAAGCTTTCAAATCTGCCATTTTTGTATGAATTTAATTGTTTGTTACTAATTGAAAAATATTAAAGTTGTTATTCGGGACGTTCTGCAAGCGTCTGAAGAACGCCGTGAATGGTGTTTCCACCTGATTGAAGAGCAGAAATAACATTCTTCGCAGGCGATTGCAACAAAGCAATAATATCTGCAATGACTTCGTTCTTGCTCTTGATAGTTGCCAAAGCATCGAGTTGTTCTGCTCCTACATAGAAACCTTCTTCTGCATATGCAGCTTTCAATGAAGGAACACCGTCTTTGTATTCTTTCAACAATTTTGCCGGGACATTGGCAACCTCAGTAAACATGACTGCCGTAGTACCCTTCAAAGAATCGAATAACGGTGAATAATCAACATCTTCCATGCTCAGCAAAGCCTTGTGAAGCAAAGAATTCTTCACAACAACCATCTTAATACCGGCCTTATAGCACTTTCTACGCAAATCACTGGTAGCAGCAGCATCCATAGCTGTAGTATCTACCAGGTAGAAATGTCCATATTGCTTTACGGTATCAGCTAATTGACCTATAATTACGCCTTTATCTTCCTTTCTCATGACTCCTCCTTAGTTTATTGTATTTCATCTACTGATTTCGGGTCGATTTTAATACCCTTACTCATAGTACTTGAAAGATAAATACTCTTGATATAAGTACCCTTAGCTGCTGCCGGTTTCAATTTGATGATAGTAGCGATAAATTCTTTCGCATTTTCACGGATTTGGTCAGAAGTGAAAGAAATCTTGCCGATAGAAGTATGAACGATACCGCTCTTGTCTACCTTAAAGTCAATCTTACCTTGCTTAACCTCCTTAACAGCCTTAGCTACATCCATAGTCACAGTTCCGCTCTTCGGATTCGGCATCAATCCACGAGGACCAAGTACACGACCGAGAGCACCGATCTTACCCATGATAGAAGGCATTGTGATGATTACATCAACATCTGTCCATCCACCTTTGATCTTTTCAATATATTCATCAAGACCAACATAGTCAGCGCCAGCTTCTTTTGCAGCAGCTTCAGCATCCGGCGTACACAATACAAGCACACGAACCTGTTTACCTGTCCCATGAGGCAAAGATACAACACCTCTTACCATCTGGTTAGCTTTACGAGGATCCACACCTAAACGTACGTCGATATCAACTGAAGAATCAAATTTGGTGAAAGTAATTTCTTTTACCAGTTCCGAAGCTTCTTTCAGTGAGTATGCTTTCCCTGCTTCAATTTTTTCTGCAGCCAACTTTTGATTTTTTGTCAGTTTACCCATTATTAATTGAAGTTTATTTGTTATTTACCCGGGAAGTCACCTTTTACAGCGATACCCATACTTCTAGCTGTTCCTGCTACCATAGTCATGGCAGCCTCAATAGTAAAGCAGTTCAAGTCAACCAACTTATCCTGAGCGATTGTACGAATCTGATCCCAAGTCAATTCAGCGACTTTCTTACGATTCGGCTCAGCAGAACCACTCTTAATCTTCGCAGCCTCAAGCAGCTGAATAGCCACAGGAGGAGTTTTGATTACGAAGTCAAAAGACTTGTCTGTGTAGTAGGTAATAATAACAGGCAATACCTTACCTGCCTTGTCCTGGGTCCTGGCGTTGAATTGCTTGCAAAACTCCATAATGTTGATACCCTTCGAACCCAAGGCAGGTCCAACGGGAGGTGATGGATTTGCAGCGCCTCCTTTAATCTGTAATTTGATTAGTCCAGCAACTTCTTTAGCCATTTTCTTAGTTTTTAATATAAATGATTAACGAATAGAATAACGACACGTAACAAGATGTCTTATTCCTTTTCCACATCCGTAAAGCCCAACTCAAGCGGAGTCTTCCGCCCGAATATTTTGACCATCACTTTCAATTTCCGCTTTTCCGTACTCACTTCTTCAATGACACCACTGAATCCGCTGAACGGTCCGACAGAAACCTTTACTGTTTCTCCTACAACATAAGGAATGTTTGTGTCCTCACTTGCCTCCTGCAGTTCATCCACCGTACCCAGTATCCGATTTACTTCCGATTGTCTTAATGGTACCGGATGATCCAGTCCTCCTAAGAAACCGATTACATTGGTAATGTTTCTCAAATGATGAGCCACTTCACCAACCAACGCAGCTTCTATCAAGACATAACCGGGAAGATAAGTCCGCTCTTTCACAATTTTCTTACCATTGCGAACCTGATAGACTTTCTCCGTAGGAATCAATACCTGAGATACGTATTCGCCAAGGTTCGTATTCCGCATTTCTGCTTCGATATACTCTTTCACCTTGGTTTCCTTACCACTCACGGCACGAAGTACGTACCATTTCTTTTCAACCTCAGACATTTTCTTCAACTGTTAATTAGTGCGGATAGATAACATCTTCCATAATGAACTGGAAGGCAGAATCCATAAGAAAAACAACGAGTGCAATAAGCAGGGAAGCATATAAAACAACTACTGCACTACTAGAAAGTTCTTTACGAGTAGGCCAAGATACTTTATGGACTAGTTCGTCGTAAGATTCTTTACAATAATTCGTTATCTTTTTAAACATAGTTTTCAAATTTAGCACGGGAAGAGAGACTCGAACTCCCGACACTCGGTTTTGGAGACCGATGCTCTACCAACTGAGCTATTCCCGTAAAAATAGTTCCCGAAAATGAATCCGGGAACTATCTATCTTAATTCAATGATTTCCTTTAATTAGTCAAGAATTTCAGTAATCTGACCTGCACCTACTGTACGTCCACCTTCACGGATAGCGAAACGCAAACCTACGTTCAATGCAACCGGGTAAATCAATTCTACAGTGATAGTTACGTTATCACCCGGCATTACCATGTCTGTTCCTTCCGGCAAAGTAATTTCACCTGTACAGTCCATAGTACGCAGATAGAACTGAGG
>UMFO01057889.1_pt1 | contig 37818 bp, 39 predicted proteins | sample 1965051 | NCBI WGS metagenome assembly UMFO01 (sample SAMEA4836050, study PRJEB28245) | human gut metagenome | biome: gut microbiome; material: fecal sample | place: Denmark | collected 2008
TTCTGACGTACCGTTACGTTGATGACTATATGGCTCGGCGCGATGCTTTTCGTGCCGAGCATCTCGCGCGCCTGCAAAAGGCTGTAGACGACGGCCTTGTTCTGGCGGCAGGCGTTTTGCCCGAGAGTCTCTCGGCCCTGATCGTGTGCCGTGCGAACTCGGCCGATGAGTTGCGCGCGTTTGCCAAAGACGATCCCTACTACCACGCCGGGTTGATCACTTCTTTTGAAGTTGAGCCCTGGACGGTGGCCGTGGGGGTGCCGCAGATCCTCAAAGCGCAATGACCCAAGACGAGGACGGTGCTTTCGCATTGCCGCCGGCCGTCGGCGTCTCTTGCATTCTGCGCCGCATCAAGGGCGGGCTCAATCGTTTGGGGTTGATTCGTATCGAAGGCGAAATCCATTCGATCAAGCCCTATCCGTCCGGACACGTCTATCTTGATCTCAAGGACAACGAAGACGACGCGATTTTGCACTGCGTGGTCTGGCGTCGCAACGCCTATCGACTGAAACGACTGCCCGAGCAGGGCGAAGCTGTGGTGCTCACCGGTACGCTCGACGTTTTTGAGGTGCGCGGACAGTTGCAATTCAACGTCGTTGCCGTACAGGCCGCCGGCGACGGCGCTCTGTTTGCCAAATTCGAGGCTCTCAAGCGAAAGCTTCTGGCCGAAGGCCTTTTTGACGCAACGCTCAAAAAGGAACTGCCGCGCTATCCGCAGTTCGTGGGGGTGATCACAAGCACCGAAACGGCGGCGCTTCAGGATGTTATGAAGACGCGTGCGAGCTTGGCTCCGTGGGTGCCCTTCGTGGTTTATCACGCAGGCGTTCAAGGTGAAGCTTCGGAAGGCGAAATCCTTGCTGCGCTCAAAAAAGCTCGCGAAAGAAACGAAGTTGACGTTTTGCTTCTTGTACGCGGGGGCGGCTCTTTGGCGGACCTCTGGAGCTTTAACGCCGAAGCACTGGCCCGAGAACTGCGGGCAATGCCGATGCCGGTTGTGACGGGCATCGGGCACGAAACCGATTTTACGATTGCCGATATGGCTGCCGACGTGAGAGCGCCGACACCGACCGCCGCCTGTTCTCTTGTATTGCAGCACTGGTCGACGGCGCCTCAGTGGCTTTCGACACTCGAAACGCGTCTGGCGACAGTGATGCAGGCGAACCTGCGCCTGAGTCGATCGCAGTTGACTCAAGCCGTTCGTTTGCAGTCGGCCATGCAAAACGTTGTGCTGAGGCTGCGGGCCAGGGTGCCTGCTCAGCGGGAATTGCGCCAGATCTACGAACGGTATCTTGACGCGCTGACCGAGCGACTTGATCGAAACGCGATGACGCTTGCGGCCGAACGGCGTGTGTGTCTGCAGGCTGCTGCATCCAAGACGGCGCTTGCGCAAATGAATCTTTTGCGTGTTCGCCCGGCCTTTGACAAAGCGCGAGCCGAAACGGCGCATCTCGAAAAAAGCCTTCGGCAGGCGGTGTCTCTTCGCATTGAGGCCAAGCGAGCGGAACTTGAGCGGCTTTCCGCGTCTCTGTCGGCTTTGGATATCACCAAAACGTTGGCCCGCGGCTTTTCTCTTACAACCGACAGTCAGGGTCGTCCGGTGCGCGACGCGGAACAGCTCGCCGAAGGCGAAACGGTATCCATCCTGTTTGAGAAGGGCTCTGCGCGAGCCCGGGTCATTGAGCGCAAACCGCGAAGCTAAAGAAAATTTCCTTTAAAAAGAAAGGAATTTGCGTTTGCCGGGTTTTGTCTCACGGATTCCCGATGATTTCGGTCTATTATCTAAGGGTGACAAAGGACGTTTCGTGAGACAGCAATGGATCGTGTCCGATTCGGCCTGCTTCCCACAAGAAGGCAATCTTGGAGCTCACGCGTCCTGCAAGCAGAGAAATCCGATCGATAACCGATTCTCGAGGAGAAGTCCAATGAGCCAGTTCGTTTTGCCCAAGCTTGATTATGAAATGGACGCCCTTGCACCGGCCATCAGCAAGGAAACGCTGGAATACCACTACGGCAAGCATCATCAGACCTACATCACCAATCTCAACAATCTCATCAAAGGCACGATGTACGAAGCCGAATCCCTGCGTGAAATCATCAAGACAAGCCAGGGCCCGATCTTCAATAACGCTGCGCAGAGCTACAACCACGCCTTTTATTGGAAGTGCCTGAGCCCCAACGGCGGCGGCGAACCGACCGGCGCATTGATGGACGCCATCGTCAAGCAGTGGGGTTCTTACGAAGGCTTCGTTGCAGACTTCTCGGCCAAGGCGGCCAACAACTTCGGCTCCGGCTGGACGTGGCTCGTCAAGCGCTTGGACGGCCAGCTTGAAATCTATTCGACCTCCAACGCCGGCACGCCTCTGACGGAACATCTCAAGCCCCTGATGGTCATCGACGTTTGGGAACACGCCTACTACATCGATTACCGCAACGCCCGTGCGGCCTACATCCAGGCCTTCTTTGACAAGCTCGTCAATTGGGACTTCGTGCAGCGTCGCTTTAACGGTGAACCGTGCGACTGCGACTGCCGCGGTGAAGAAGGCGGCTGCTGCTGCGGAGCCTGCGGCTGCGGTGCTTAAAAAAAAACTCGAAACCGGCGCGTGCATTTCAAACGATTTGATGCGCGCGTCGCTTTTGGTTGATAGGAAAAGAAAGAAGCAGTTCGATTCGGTTCGTACTGCTTCTTTTGTTGCCGAAGAAGAATTGCCGGTGAATGCGGACCGGTAATTATTCCGCCGCCGACTCCGTGCGCTTGCAATAGCGAGCGTCGGCAAGCGCCGGAATGACGGTTCCCGCTTTGACGTTGTTGCGGGCAAACCAGCCGGCGTGCATCTCGATGACGCGGGAGGCGGCCACGCGTGAGTGGTGCAGTTCAAGCGAACCCTTTTGCATCGAGACGATTTGAGTGATGCGACCGCACGCATCGATAAAGGCTGCATCGAGGTCGATGAGCGTGTTTTTCATCCACATGGCGATGGGGCGCGGAGCGGCAAAAACAAAGAGCATGCCGTGATCGGCCGGCATATAGGTGCGGTTCATGAGCCCCGTTCGGTGCTCGACCGAGGTGCGTGCAACTTCAAGTTCGACGATTTTGTCGCCGATTTTGACGGTCAGTGTTTCATCGAGCGACTGTGCCGCAAGCGCACAACTGATGAGCGAGAACGTCAGACCGAGAAGAAAACGCGACATGATGCAAAACGAAAAGAAGGAGAAACATCCTAGGTAATATATCGTATATTTTCGCTCTTGCGAAGAGTCGTTTCGACGATTGTGTGTCCGAGACAGCACACGACGCAAAAAGTGCAGTGCGTCATGAGCTTGAAAGCGGCAAGTTGGCGTAATGTTGATTATTGAAAAGAGGACTTTGTGTTGCTGCAACCTGCTCAAGGCCGAGAGCCGACGCGAAGACTCGGACAAAGTGAAATAAACAAAGAGGAAAAATATGGCACAGGGAGTTGTCAAGTGGTTTAACGACGTCAAGGGCTTTGGGTTCATTACGCCCGACGAAGGCGGTGAAGAGCTTTTCGCGCATTTTTCCGCCATTGAAATGAAGGGGTTCAAGAGCCTCAAGGAAGGTCAGCGGGTGACGTTTGAGGTCGTCGAAGGTCCCAAGGGCAAGCAGGCGACGCACATCAAACCGATCGAAGAGTGAGTCTCGGCAGGCGAGGAAGCCGATCTCATGAAGACGCTCCTGCCTGCACCTCAAAAAGCGCAGTAAAAACAAGGCGGTTGCCGATGCTTTGGCGTTGGCATTTCTCGTTGTGATCGTGTATTATTGCGCGTCTGATTTTCACCGTGCTTTCAGTTTCCCCGTTTTCCACTGGACTGATGGCGACAAGCGGCAAAAAGAAAATCAACAAGAAATTCCCGGTAAAAGGCACTGAATACGGTGCACGGCGAAGTTAGAACGCGGTGCGCTTCGGTGGTTTTTGCCTCGTTTTTGTTTATTGACGCGAGCAGGCCGTTTAACAGCTCCAACCTGTGCAAAGTACAGGCGCCACCCTGTGCGAGGCGGTTTGAAATTCATCTGCTGCGTCCTTTTGTGAATCAGGTGACAACAATGAAGACCTTCTCTGCCAAGCCGCTCGAAGTACAGCGCGACTGGTACGTGGTCGATGGCAGCGACAAGGTGCTTGGCCGCCTTGCTGCCGAAATCGCACTCCGCTTGCGCGGCAAGCACAAGCCCGAATACACGCCGCATGTCGATACGGGCGACTACATCGTCGTGATCAACGCTGACAAGCTCAAGCTGTCTGCTGAAAAGGCCGGCAAGAAGACGTACTACCGTCACACCGGCTATCCGGGCGGTATCTACGAAACCACCTTCAAGGAAATGCAGGCCAAGCACCCCGGCCGTGCTCTCGAAATCGCGGTCAAGGGCATGCTCCCGAAGGGCCGTCTCGGCTACGCCATGATCAAGAAGCTCAAGATCTACGCCGGCGTCGAACACCCGCACACCGCACAGCAGCCCAAGGTTCTTGACATTTAAGGTGGATAAAGATGATCGGTAACTACAACTACGGCACCGGCCGTCGCAAGAGCTCCGTGGCTCGCGTGTTCATCAAGCGCGGCACGGGCAAGATCGTGATCAACGGCCGCGATCTCAACGAATTCTTCAAGCGTGAAACCGGCCGCATGATCGTCATGCAGCCCCTGCAGCTCACCGAAAATGTCGAAACGTTCGACATCATGGTGAACGTGACCGGCGGCGGCGAATCCGGCCAGGCTGGTGCTGTGCGCCACGGCATCACCCGCGCTCTGATCGACTACGATGCCGGTCTCAAGCCCGTCCTGTCGGCTGCCGGCCTCGTGACCCGCGACGCCCGCGAAGTCGAACGTAAGAAGGTTGGTCTGCGCAAGGCCCGCCGCGCCAAGCAGTTCAGCAAGCGCTAATCGTTCATTCGCAAGCGTTCTGCCTCGGTATACTTTTGCAAACTTTGGTTTGCGAAGAAAGCCGGGGCAAGAAGCGAAAAAACCGTCTCCCTTTCCCGGGCGGCGGTTTTTTTATGCCTGCTGTCGGAGCATTTTTCCTGCCAAAGACATCAGACAAAAAGATTCTTCGGGGAGTTTTTCGACATGCAGGAAAAGAAAATCAAGGCGGGTATCGTGGGTGGAACGGGGTACACCGGCGTGGAGCTGCTGCGTTTGTTAAGCCGGCACCCCAACGTTGAGGTCTGTGCCATCACATCGCGCAAGGATGCGGGTACCAAAGTAACGTCAATGTACCCCTCGCTCAGAGGCTTCATGGACGATCTGGTGTTTACGACGCCCGAAGAGGCCGAACTCACCGCTTGCGACGTGGTGTTCTTTGCGACGCCGCACGGGGTGGCCATGAGCATGGCGCGCGAATTGACGGCTGCCGGCGTCAAGATCATTGACTTGGCAGCGGATTTCCGTTTGCGTGATACGGACACGTTCAAGACTTGGTACAAGCTCGATCATGCCTGCCCTGATCTCCTGGAAGAGTCTGTCTACGGGCAACCCGAGACCATGCGCGAGAAGATGAAGAACGCTCGGATTCTCGGCATGGCAGGCTGCTATCCGACCTCCATCGAATTGGGGCTCTTGCCTTTGATGGAATACGAAAAGGCGCATCCCGGTACGTTTGATCTCAAGACCATCATTGCCGACAGCAAGTCGGGCATTTCCGGCTCCGGCAAGAAGGCGGACGTTTCGATCATCACGGCCGAAATGTCAGACAATTTCCATGCATATGGTCTTAAAGGGCATCGCCATACCCCCGAAATCGAGCAGCAGCTCAAGCTTCTGGCCGGTACGGACGACCTGAAGTTGACGTTTGTGCCGCATTTGTTGCCGACCATTCGAGGGATTCATTCGACGATCTATATTCGACTGAAGGACGCTTCGACTCAGATTGATCTTCAGAAGATCTATGAAGATCGTTTTGCGGATGAATACTTCGTCGATGTGATGCCTGCCGGATCAACGCCTGAAACGAGAAGCGTGCGCGGATCCAACTTCCTGCGTCTGGCAGTTCATCGACCGGGCAACGGCGACCTGATCATCGTGCTGGCGGTGGAAGACAATCTCGTCAAGGGGGCTGCGGGGCAGTCGGTGCAGGCGATGAACATTCTCTTCGGATTGGACGAAAAGACGGGGCTGGACGCGCCTGCGCTGGTGCCGTGACGTTTAAGGGCAATCCCGACGGAGCGGTCGTGTGAATGGAGGGTCAGTCTCGGCGACAAATGAAAAATTGCAAACGACAGCTGACACTGGTAAATCTCTAATGCAATTTTTCGAGGCTCAGCAAGGAATTTCCGTATAATCCGAAGGCTTTGCAATGCACGCCGCAAGGTGTTGCACGACAAGATTTTTTAACGAGAAAACATCTAAAGAGGTAAGAAGTGTTTTTCATTTCTGACGCAATGGCTCAGACCGCAGGTGCGGCCGCTGCCGGTGGTACCGGCGGTCTGCTGATGCAGATCATTCCGATCATTCTGATTTTTGTTGTGTTCTGGTTCTTCCTGATCCGTCCGCAGCAAAAGCGCCAGAAGGAACATCAGAAGATGTGCGAAGCGCTCACCAAGGGCGATGAAATCGTGACGATCGGCGGCTTGGCCGGCCGCATCGCCGAAGTGAGCGAACAGTACGTCGTGATCGAAATCAGCCGTGTGGAAGACAATCCCGTGACGATCACGATGCAGCGCGGCGCTGTACAGACGGTTCTGCCGCGCGGCACGCTGAAGTCGATCGACAAGTAAAGACGGCTTTCATGCAGCGGGCGGGCTGTATCCGACTTGAAGGATATGGCTGACGCCCGCTTTGCCGTTTAGTTGATGCACCGCAATCGGTTTATGGCCTTTTGCGGTTCTTGCGCAAAAAATGGAACTGTTTGACCAAAACGGCCGTTTTTTGCGGACACGAAACTCTCAGCGGAAGAGTTTTGTAGGCTGAAGGGAAATCTCTCTTTTCGCCAATTCCATTTTCGCAACGAAAGGCGTCCGAGTCCGTGTTTGCCGTCTTGCGCGGAATCGGGCATCGGACTGACCCGGAGTTTTTGTTATGAATCGATACGCTCTTTGGAAGTACATCGTCATCGGAGTGGTTCTGCTCATTGCGGCGCTGTACACCTTGCCGAATTTTTACGGCGAATCGCCCGCAGTGCAGGTGAGTTCCGGAAAGTCGACGGTGAAGATCGACGAGACGGTGCTTGCTCGCGTGGAAAAAGCGCTTGCGGATGCGCAGCTGAAGCCCAACGGTGTTTTCTATGAGCAGGGTGCTCAGCAAAACACCGTGCGCGTGCGCTTTGATCCGACGGAAGCCGAAAAGCAGTTGCAGGCTCGTGAAGTGCTCGAACGCGCTCTTAACCCCGACCGTACGGATCCTTCCTACATCGTCGCCCCCAACCTGGTGCCCAATACGCCCGAGTGGCTCCTGAAGGTCAATGCGCTGCCGATGTATCTCGGCCTTGACCTTCGCGGCGGCGTTCACTTCCTGCTGCAGGTCGACATGCACTCGGCCATTGAGAAGCGCGCCGAATCGACGGCAGCCGATCTGCGTACGCAGTTCCGCGACAAGCGTATCCGTCACGCAGGCATTTCGCGTCAGGGCAATACGGTTGTGATCGCCTTCAACGACGAGCAGGAGCGCGCTCGCGCCAATGACCTTCTTCGTTCCACTCAGCCTGATTTGGTGGTAACGGAAGGTACGCGCGCAGGCAAGTTCACCCTTTCTGCCGAACTGTCGCAAAAGGCGATTCAGAACGTTCAGGAATATGCCTTAAAGCAGAACATTTCTACTCTGCACAATCGTATTAACGAATTGGGCGTTGCAGAACCCGTGATCGCTCAGCAGGGTGCCGATCGTATCGTGGTGCAGCTGCCGGGTGTTCAGGATACGGCCAAGGCCAAGGACATTTTGGGTCGTACGGCAACGCTTGAAGTGCGTATGGTTGACGATTCGCCTGAAGCGCTCACTCAGATGGCGCAGGGCAATGTTCCCTTCGGTGACGAAAAGTATTTTGACCGTGAAGGTCGTCCGATTCTTGTGAAGCGCCGTGTGGTGCTCACCGGTGAGAACTTGAACGACGCGCAGCCCGGTTTTGACTCTCAGACGCAGGAACCCACCGTGAACCTGACGCTTGACAACAAGGGCGCACGCATCTTCCGCGATGTGACGCGTGACAACGTGGGCAAGCGCATGGCCATCATCCTGTTTGAAAAAGGCAAGGGTGAAGTGGTGACGGCTCCTGTCATCCGTCAGGAAATTGCCGGCGGTCGCGTGCAGATTTCAGGTCGCATGACCACGATTGAAGCGACCGACACCGCTCTCTTGCTGCGTGCCGGTTCTCTGGCGGCTCCCATGGAAATCGTGGAAGAACGCCTGATCGGTCCGTCTCTGGGTGCCGACAATATTGAAGCAGGCTTCCGTTCGACACTCTACGGCTTCGGGTTTGTGGCGGTCTTCATGATCCTCTACTACCAGGTCTTCGGCATCGTGACGGCCATCAGTCTGATGTGCAACGTGATGTGCCTGGTGGCCTTGCTTTCCATGCTGCAGGCGACGCTGACGCTTCCCGGTATCGCCGCTATCGCGCTGACGCTGGGTATGGCCGTTGACTCGAACGTGCTCATTAACGAACGTATTCGTGAAGAACTTCGAATAGGGCGAACGCCGCAGTTGGCCATCAGTGAAGGCTACGGTATGGCGTTTGCGACGATTGTCGACTCCAACGTCACCAGTTTGATCGCCGGTATTGCCTTGCTGATTTTCGGTTCCGGACCGGTGCGAGGCTTTGCCGTGGTGCACTGCTTGGGCATCATGACGTCGCTCTTTACCTCCGTGATTGTCTCGCGCAGCATGGTGAACTTCATCTACGGTCGTCAGAAGAAGTTGACGCGCGTGCATATCGGTCAGGTCTGGCGCCCGGATACGGCGCAGACGCAGTCGAAATAAAGAATTAAGAGGGGAAAATCATGGAGTTTTTCCGAATTCACAAGACGATCCCGTTCATGCACTACTCGCACATTCTGAACGCGATCTCTTTGGTTTCATTCATCATTGCCGTGTTCTGGATCTTCTATCACGGCTTGGCGCTGTCCATTGAATTTACGGGCGGCACGCAGGTTGTGGTGCAGTATCCGGAGGCTGTTCAGACGGAACAGATTCGCGAGCAGATCCAAAGCAAGCTCGGTGTTGAAGCTGCCGTGCAGAACTACGGTACGGCACGCGACATCATGATTCGTCTTCCGATGAAGGAAGGCGAGACATCTGGTCAAATGGCCGGCGAACTTCTGAAGGCGCTTCAGGAAACAGCTCCTGGCGTCAAGATGCTCAACAACGAGTTCGTGGGACCGCAGGTGGGTGAAGAACTGGCGACCGACGGTCTGACCGCTCTGTTGCTTGTTGTGGCCGGCATCATCATCTACCTCTCGATGCGATTCGAGTGGAAGTTTGCTATTGCTGCCATCATCGCCAACCTCCACGACATCGTGATCGTGGTGGGCATCTTTGCTGTGATGAACTGGGAGTTTTCGCTGCCGGTTCTGGCGGCTGTGCTCGCCGTGTTGGGTTATTCCGTGAACGAATCCGTGATTATTTTCGACCGTGTGCGCGAACACTTCCGCAAGATGCGTCGTACGGAAACGGTTGAGGTGATCAACTCGGCTATTACCGCCACGATTTCGCGTACGGTGATCACCCACGGCTCGACTCTGGCGATGACGCTTGCGATGTTCTTCTTCGGAGGTCCGGCGCTGCACTACTTTGCGCTGGCGCTGACGATCGGTATTCTCCTTGGCGTTTACTCGTCGGTATTCGTGGCGGCTGCGATTGCCATGTACCTTGGCGTGAAGCGAGAAGACCTTGTGAAGCCCATCAAGAAGGATGAAGTGCAGGAGATGGTGCCGTAAAAGGTATTTAGTCCTGAGTAGCAAAAAGGAACCCCGTTGGTGATTGATACATCAGCGGGGTTTTCATTAGGTTCATTCCAAAGCTTTGCTATCTGAGTGATCATAATTGGTATTGACAAATATTTCGGCACGTCATTGTGTTGAGCGTCTCCTCTTCGCCCAACAGGTTACCAGGGATCACGCTCAGAAGAGTGTTATCTCCTGAAAACACAGGGATAACAACGTAAAGTTAACTAAGCTTGCTTTGTTTACCCTCATCCCATTTGGCGTTTGTGGTACAATTCCACCAACAATTTTTTAGAGATCATTTCAATCCCCTCCCTGATATGGCAGAAAGCTGGTTCGCCTACACTCTTCGCGTGAACGGGGCTGAAGGAGTGCAGAGACTTATTGTGGCAGCTGGCAAGGCTAGCCAGTCTGCGGGTGGTTCCGTGTGTGTCTCGGAGTCTGTGATTCTCGATGGGGGGGGGGGAATCTCGCATGTTGGCGTTGGATTGATCCATATCGGCCAGCCCAATTTTTTTCTCCATTCAAGCTGGCATCCTGGGCCGGCTATTCGTCTTCAACGCACGGATGAGTCTTGGCTTCTGCACGAAGCGCCTTGGCTCTTTCTCAAGACTGAGATCTGCAGCAAACGGGTTCCTGTCCAGCTAGCAGAACTTCTCCAAACCGCTCCTCCGGTATTGCCTAGATGGTTCCTTAGGGTAGAAACCGAACGGGGCCACATTTGTGATTTTATGTCTCCAAGGCTTCGTGCTGAGGAAGCGTCTTATTTTTCAGCTGATTCGATCCCCAGAGGTGTTTTGTGAACGTTTGTTCAGATAGCTTGACAGTAACTTGCCAGTCCATTTCGGATCTAAGCATTTTGCAGGAAGGGCGTAATGTATTAAGCATTGAGCGTGACGCCATAGACGTCATTGATCAGACACTTGGTCAGCCTTTTATTGACGCTGTGCGGCTGATCCTCAATACGAAAGGAAACGTTATCTTTTCGGGGGTAGGGAAATCAGGGCACATCGGTCGCAAATTGGCGGCCACTTTCTCTTCAACTGGTACCACGGCCTTTTTTGTTCATTCTGATGAGGCGGCTCATGGCGACTTGGGAATGGTCAAAAAGGAAGATGTATTCGTAGCCATTTCCTTTTCCGGTGAGTCCGATGAACTACTGACTATTCTTCCTGCTCTGAAAGCAATGGGTGTCAAGATCATTTGCATGACTGGAAGAGCTGACAGCTCTCTTGCCAAGGTCTCCGACGTCAGTCTTGTTACACCTATCACGCGCGAAGCTTGTCCACTGAATCTGGCTCCTACGTCTTCGACAACCGTCACCATGGCGTTGGGTGACGCTATCGCAGGAGCCTGCATGGTCGCCAAGAATTTCAGCCGGGAGGATTTTGCACGTTCGCACCCGGCAGGAGCCCTCGGTCGTCGTCTATTGCTCAAGGTGCAGGATGTCATGCGCAATAAGTCACTGCCGGTGGTGCAGCCGCAGACGCCGCTGCTTGACGCCATTGAAGTTTTGTCAAAGGGCAGGCTTGGAGTCGTATTTGCCGTTGATGCTGACCAAAAGCCTGAAGGCGTCTTCACAGAAGGCGATTTGTGTCGACTGCTGAGAAGGTCTGTGGACCTTACAAACCTGAGTCTTTTTGATGTCATGAAGGCAAATCCAAAGTCGGTCTCGCTCAAGGCGCCGGCGCACGCGGCTTTGCATCTTATCCAGGACAACCAAATCAATCAGCTGGCCGTTGTGGATGACGAAACACAGCAGTTGTGCGGAATTGTTCACATACAAGATCTCATTGCAAGAAAAATCTATTAAAGGGGATAGCAGCCATGCATGTCATTGTTCAAGCCGGAGGAAAAGGCACCCGTTTGGAAGGATTGACTAGAAACCGTCCCAAATGCCTGGTTCCCGTTAACAATCGCCCCATGATCTTCTGGACGTTTGAAGCCTTCAAGGATCATGACATCATCGTCATTTGCGACTACAAGGAGGATGCTCTGAAGCGGTATCTTGCCGCGTTCGGAACCCAATATCGCGTTCAGGTTACCACTGCCGATGGCAAGGGGACGGCATCGGGCATAGGCAAAGCTTGTGCATTGATTGATGACGAAGAGCCTGTAGTGGTTTTGTGGTGTGATTTGCTGTTTGATCGCGCTTGGAACATGCCCGCAGTCATGTCAAGCACTCTTTTGAAAAGCAACCTGGTGGGTTTGTCTGGCACATTTCCTTGCAGATGGTCCTTTGATAATGGCCAGTTCAAGCATGAGGCCTCGGCGTCGGCAGGTGTTGCCGGCTTTTTTGTGTTCAAGAACAAAAATGAGCTGGAAGGAGTTCCCGCCGATGGTGCTCTGGTTCCATGGTTGGAAAAATCAAAGAAAGAATTTCAACCTTTCTACCTTGAAAACATTACCGAGGTAGGAACTGTGAAGGCATTTGAAGCACTGAATAAACCCTCGGTGTGCCGGCCGTTTAACGAAGTGCTTTTCAATGACGAGACCGTTACAAAGCGCGGCATCGATGAACAAGGGCAGAAGATCGCCGTAGATGAAATTGCCTGGTACAAGCATGTTCAGGCTCTGGGATTTAATGCAATCCCGAAAATCCACTCCTTTGAGCCTCTTGTCATGGAACGCATCAGGGGGCGCAATATTTGGGAATACGACTGCTTGACGGTGTCAGAAAAAAAGCGAGTAGTTGATTCCATCATCAACGGATTGCGTGAACTTCATCAGTTGGAAGCGCCCCGTCCGGCTATTGACGCTGATCTTGAGGAGAACTATGTCACCAAGACCTTCAACCGTCTTTCAAAAGTTGAAGATTTGGTGCCATTTGCTCGTGACGAATATATCCGCATCAATGGTCGGTATTACAAAAACATCTTCTACGATCGTGAGTCATTGGCAAACATTCTGAGGGCAAGATACCCCAAGGAATTCCGGCTGATTCACGGGGATTCAACGTTCTCCAACATGCTCTATGACCGCATTCACGGGAAGGTTTATTTCATTGATCCTCGTGGGTATTTCGGCAAAACGAAGCTCTACGGAGACGTTGATTACGACTGGGCAAAGGTTTACTACTCTCTTGTCGGAAACTATGACCAATTCAATCGCAAGAAGTTTGCCTTGGAAATCAGCAAAAAGGGCGTGGAACTAGCTGTCAAACCGAACAATTGGTCTGACATGGAAGATTACTTCTTTGAGCGTCTTGAGTCCGTTTCCAAGACCAAGATCCGTGCACTGCACGCCGTTATTTGGCTGTCACTGACCACATACGCGTGGGAGGACTATGACAGCATCTGCGGTGCTTTCTACAACGGCATTCTGAAGTCCGCTGACTTTCTTTGATGGCTGAACCATGAAGCTTACCTTATCGCCGCTGCCAAAGACTTGGATATTCGATGTCGATGGAACGATTGTCCGGCACAACGGGCATTTGACCCGGGAAGGTGATCAACTCCTTCCCGGAGTCAAAGAACTTTTTGAGAGCATTCCTGCTACGGATGTCATCGTGCTGATGACTGCCAGAAAGGCTGAATACCAGGACTCTCTGAAGAGATTCCTAGTCAAAAACAATATTCGCTTTGATTATCTGCTAACGGATATGCCTCAGGGCGAAAGAATTCTGGTCAATGACCGCAAGCCGTCAGGATTACAAACTGCATACGCTGTCAACAAGAATAGAGACCAGGCCTTGTCCCTATCTTTTGAGGTCGACAACTCTCTATGAATTTTGCTCTTTCGAAAACAAAGACTATTTGGGGAATTCCTCTTTATCGAAAGTATCGATCTGAAAAAGCGTTGAAACGAATCTTTCTAGGGGGGATTTACCGAGAGATTGTCACATTTGAGGATTACGGAGAGGCTTCACGACAATCTAGTTTGTTGGGAATTCCTGTCTGGGGGAGGAAGCTGAATCAACAAGCCATTTCATGGCACATCGGCTCATCACTCATTGTTAAAAAGATATCCATTGCAAAAGAGCTTTCTTTCCAATTAGATTCGATTTTTTCAAAGATGCCAGTTCGGCCGGTTAATGGCCGAAAGCATATTTTTATATTCTGGGCAAATTCTGGAGAAATCGCATTGCTGCTGATGTTTTTTTGGAAGCAGCTTTTGAAACGGTATGAAATACGCGCTCCAGAAGAAGTTGTGGTTTTGTGCACGAAGCAATACCACCAAGATATGTTGAGATTGTATTTCCCGGAGATCCGTTCTGTTGTAGCGAAGCCAAAAATATTGCGTTATGTACTTGATGACATCGAAGTAGATGAATGGCAAGTTCATATGTGTTTTCCAGGGAAGTATTTCGCTCGATTCGAAGCCAGCGTCAACAGTGTAGCAATGAATTATTTAGAGTGGATGAGCAAGTGGTTTAAATTGCAAGTTTGCCCGCCTGTTAAACCAAATGAAAAAGAGTTTAACAAGGCATTTAATTCAGCTATAAATAAGCTTTCTCTGGAGCAAAAAAATGCTTTAAATGATAAGGCAGAAAAGGGACTTGCTATCCTTGCCTTGGATTCTTTTTCGAGCTCTGGTCTTGGTGATAAGTTTAAAAAAACAATATTTTCAGATGTCTCGTCAAGATATGAGATACTTGAAAATTCCCCAAAATTTTCTTATCCGGAGATATTTGCGATAGCTACAAAGGCAAAGGAGCTAATTGCATTGAGAAGTGGAATTGTTGACTTTTTATCAAATTCTGGAATAAAAATGCATTTGTTTTATACTGATTTTCCAGATAGGGGGTTTAACACGCCGCCTAAATCCGCAAAAGAAGTGCTGTCCTTATTTTCTATTAAGTCGATTCCATTGCTGAACGCGAGAACAAGTAAAGAAATTGTTGCCAAAAATATGAAAAAATGAAGATGAAACAATATTTAGCTAGTTTTCTGCGAAAGATTTTTCGAGAAAAACATTTAGGATACAAAGTAAGATATAAATTTCTTGGTTTGCATATAAATGCATCTCCATTTGAATATTTGAGGCGAGAGATAAAAAAAATTATAAACAATTCGCGTCAATTTAAGAAGATAATAATTTTATTTAATCATACTGGGGAAACCTCTTTTTTATTGTCTGGGCTTTATCAGAACCTAAACAGAGCAGAATTGAATGACATATTATTCATAGGAACTATTAGCTATCACAGAGATTTGATAAATTTATATTGTCCGACTAATAATTATATTTTCAGGCCAGACATAAACTGGGTTCATGTGCGTTGGGATGTTTCAGAGGTTGCTTTTAACGTAAAAGAAACGATTGTTATATTGTCTCCTGTCACTAAATATTTTGCTGAATATGAAAAAGCAGTAAGAATGAATTCTAATTTTCCTCATTTTTGTAGAAATTTATTCGAAAAAAATAAACGATTTTATGAGCCAGAAGACATAAAGCCATTTATCAGCAAGCGGCAAAAGATTTGGACCTCCACTAAACTTAAAGCGTCTAATGTCAATAAAAAATATATTCTTATAAGCAACGAAAGTGCTTCTAACAAAAATTTCCCATGGATATTTTGGTTTACTCTTAGCCATAAACTCCGTCTGCTTGGTTATGACGTAGTTTTTAATACATTTATTAATTCACCTGCATCATCGATTGGAAAATCATTTTTCACAACACTAGGTGAAGGCATAGAAGTTGCAAGACATGCAGAATGTTTAATTGCTTTAAGAAGTGGTTTTTTAGATCTGTCATTGCCAGTTGCAAAACAGATGATTGTTTTGTACACACCATTCAAATTTAGATCACGAGAACTTCCCATTATGACGGCAGCAAAAGTTCAAAAGGCATTTTCTCTCAAAGAAATACCATGCAAGCATAAATGTAATATTAATGAACTTATTATTGAAAACCCTGAAAATGTCGATTTCACAAAATTAATTGATATGGTAATAAACAGCATCCCCCCCCCCCCTAAAGATACTTAGAAGAATAATTCTTAGGTTAATCTTTCTGTTAAATAATTTCAGATATCTTAGCCTTAGCTTGGAGCTATCATGAAACTGTTCCAAGTTATTTTTAAAAGGCATTTTATAAGTGATTGCTGCATTAGAACACGATTCTTGTTTTTTTGTTGCGAGAGAGACGTCAATTTTAATGTATTAACATCACTACGCATATTTGGGATAAGAATTTTTAAATCTGTTATAGTGAGTGATGGGATTATTTGCAACTTAATAGGTATATTCAAATGGAAGGTAAATTGTAATTTTCGGGTGCGGGATATAGTTAATCTGGGCGAAATTGTCCATTTGTGTTTACCAAAAATAAATCCAATTTCCAATAGAAACATAGTCATATTTTCACTTTTAGGCTCTCCGTCTGGCGAGTCGTTTCTTGTCTTGAATAACCTTAGATATTTAAGATGTTTTGAAAGGTCAGATGCATATATATGCGTTGACAAAAGATGGAAATGTGTTCTATGCTCGATGTTTGCTCCGGGCAGCAATGTGATTTTCATCGATAAAACAATATTTACGCATATTCTTTATTCGGCAACGTTTTTTATTGATAATCGCAGATGTACAATTTATCAGTTTTTCCCTACGACACATTACATTGAACAAGATAAATTGATTAAATCAAAGGGTATTCATTACTCAGATTATATTGCTAGAAAGCTGGAGATTTCAAGATTGCATTTATCAGCTCCTGTCCTTTCTGAGAATGATTTTATTCAAGTTAAATCAATAGCCCGATGCTTAAAAATCAATTTATCTCGATTTGTTATTATTTGCTCGGAAGCCAACTCTTGTTCGCAAAGCTCAGATGCTTTTTGGAAGGTGGTTTGTTGCTTTCTAAAAGCAAATGGATTTAGCATATATGTAAATTCGACAAAAAAGAGATGTGATCAAAACTCGCTGAAAATTCTGTCGCATTCTGAACTTTATGCACTTGCGACTCAAGCAAAGTTAATTATTGGAATTAGAAGTGGGCTTCTAGAAATACTGGCTATGACAGGGGTTCCAATTATTGCAATTTATAACTCCTTCCCAAAGAGAGGATCACTTGATGCAATGAAATCGAGTGATGTGATGACGGGTTTCACGCTTAAAAAAATACAAGATATTTCAAGTCAAGTAGTTGAATTTGATTCATACAATATGTCTGAAAACGATTTGATAAATGCCATAAAAGAGATTTTGCGTATTTAGTAAATAAAAATGATTCTTACAATTGGAGCGCCTTTAAAGAGGCTATTTCTGTATCTTAAGCATTACAGATTTCTTATTTGCTTATCTGTGCTGTCGATGCTTTTAGCCGCATCAACTTCTTCCTTAATTGCTGTTCTTTTCGGAAAACTTACCCAGTTGGGTTTCTATGACCAGCAACCTTGGGTTGTGATTGCTGCTCCTATTGGTTTGATTCTTGTCGCTGTCATTAATGGCGGCAGCATGTTCATGAGTAACTACCTCTTGAGCAAGGTAAGCCAGTCTGTGCTTTTTCAATTGAGGGAGGAGCTTTTTGACAAAATTCTGTCCTGGCCTGAGGCTGCGTACCAACGCAATGCCACGGGGCTAGTTGCTTCCAAGTTTGTCAATGAGGCCAACGCTGCTCTTTCCAGCGCCACACGGTCGGTGATTGTTCTTGTCCGAGATTTTCTGCAAATTATCGGGTTGATTGCTGTTCTGGTCTGGCACGACATCATCCTGACGTTAGTGGCTCTGATCATTGCGCCCGTTATTATTTGGCTGATCAGATTTATTTCCTCAAAGTTGCGAACCATTCTTGCCGGTGCGCAGCAAAATATAGCCACCCTGTTGGTTCGTGTTAAGGAGAGCTACGACGCACGTCAGGTCATCAAGATCAGCAACACTTTTGATTTCGAATCCCATCGCTTTGCCAACATCAACAACGAAGTCCGCAAACTTGCGCTCAACATGACTAAAGTCAGTTCTGCTGCTATGCCATCAGCGCAGTTTGTCGGCGTTTGCGGTGTAGCCATTGTGCTTGTTGTTGCCATGATTGAGTCCCAGCGTGGGATGCTGACGCTAGGTGAATTTATTACTTTTTTAACAGCCATGGTGCTGCTTTTGCCACCTCTGCGTCGAATGTCGGAAATTAATGCGGCCTTTGTGGGCATTTCCGTGGCTGCCGAATCCATTTTTGCCACTTTGGACGAACCCTCTGAACCCGACAACGGTAATGTGGACCTTGCCGGCGTCAATCAGGGAATCACGTTTGAGAAAGTCTGCCTGCGCTACCCAGGGGCCGAACGTGATGCCGTGCATGACTTTTCTCTTTCCGTCAATGCTGGAGAAACAATTGCGCTGGTGGGGTTGTCAGGGTCGGGAAAATCTTCGCTCGTCAATATGCTTCCCCGCTTCTGGAACCCAACTTACGGTCGCATCCTGATTGACGGAGTTGATGCACAAACCCTGACGCTCAAATCACTGCGGCGGCAAATTGCCATTGTTTCCCAAGATGTTGTCCTCTTTGACGGCACCATCCGGGACAACATTACCTACGGTTGCCCGGGGGCCACTGCCGAAAAGATCAGACAGGCGATCGAGGATTCCTCGTTAACCGATTTCATCAGTTCCCTTCCCGATGGACTTGATACGCCTGTTGGAGAAGCCGGAGGACGGCTATCTGGAGGGCAAAAACAGCGCATTTCTATTGCCCGGGCTCTCCTCAAGGACGCCCCCATTTTGATTCTCGACGAGGCTACCAGTGCGCTGGATGCCAACAGCGAGCACCATATCAAGCTTTCACTTGCCCGATTAATGAAAGGCCGCACCACATTTATCGTTGCGCACAGGCTGTCCACCATTGAGTACGCCACAAGAATTGTTGCCATGCAAGACGGCTTGATCGCTGAAGTCGGGACCCACTCTGAATTGATCCAAAAAAACGGTGTCTACTCGCATCTTTGCAAACTGCAGGGGCTTGCGTAAAACGAATGCATCGCCCAGACCGGTCCCGGAATTCCCCATGCTGTCTAAATTCTTTGATCCTGCTCTGCTTCGGTTGGCAGAATACGCCAAGCCTTACAAACGGCTGATTACTATCTCCTGCTTCTGGATGGTGATTGTGTCGAGTACCACAGCCGTCACTTCCAAGCTCCTTGGGTTGCTCACACAGAAAGGTTTCTACGAGCAGGATCCTGCTATGGTCATTGCTGCTCCCGCAGCGTTGATTTTGATTACGCTTTTGTATGCGGTGGCACTTGTCATGAACAATTACACGATGACCAAAGTCAGTCAGTCGATGCTTGTCACAGTGCGCACGCAACTCTATAACAACATGCTACGCTGGCCCCTGGAGCAGTACCAACGCTTTTCCTCCGGTGAAACAAGTTCGAAATTCGTCAATGAAGCCAATATTGCACTTTCAGGAGCCACGCAGGCAGCAATGGTTCTTGTACGCGATTCGCTGCAGGTTCTGTTTCTATTCGGACTATTGTTTTGGCAAAACTGGCAACTGACGCTTGTATCCTGCATCGTTGGCCCCGTCGCTGCATATTTGCTCGGCATCATCCGTAGGCGAATAAAGGCCGTTGTTCATAAGGGACAACAGGCTATTGCCGATACGCTTTCCTGTGTGCAGGAAGCCTACGGTGCGCACCGTTTGATCAAAATCAGCGACACGTATGATTTTGAGAAAGAACGCTTCAGCAAAGTTAATCAGGCTATTCGCCACACCACACTTGACAAAAAGAAGCTTTCTAGCCTAAGTACGCCGATCACGCAGGTTGTGGCCATGATAGGGGTGGCCGTTGTTGTTGCCTTTGCGTTGATACAGGCTCAAGCAGGGAGGCTCACGGTTGGCGACTTCATAACCTTTCTTTCGGCAATGCTCTTTTTGATGCAGCCTTTGCAGAAGCTTGCGGGGTTAAACGCCACCTTTACGGCTATCGCTGTAGCAGCCAGGAGCATTTTTGCCACGTTGGATGCGCCCGTGCAGCGGGACTCTGGCAGGATTGTCCTTGACGAGGTTAGAGGCGAGATCAATTTTGAAAATGTACATGTCCGATACCCCGGCAGCGATCTTGAGGCGCTTAAGGGCATTGACCTTAATATTCGAGCCGGTGAACACGTCGCTTTTATCGGGCACTCCGGCTCAGGTAAAACCACCACTGTGAATCTGCTCCCTCGTTTTGTGGAAGTATCCAAGGGCTGTGTGAGGATAGATGGAATCGATCTCAGAGACTGCACGCTGGAAAGCCTGAGAAATCAGATAGCCGTTGTTTCGCAAGATGTTTTTCTCTTTGACGCCACTGTTCGGGAGAACATTGCATATGGGCATCCGGATGCGACGCCTGACGACATTGATGCAGCTGCCAAAGCTGCCGCGCTTGCTGATGTGCTTAGCGGATTGCCGCAAGGACTTGATACCACAGTGGGAGAAGGGGGGAGGCTTTTGTCTGGGGGACAGCGGCAACGCATCTCCATTGCAAGGGCTTTCCTGAAAAATGCCCCCATTGTCATTCTTGACGAAGCCACAAGCGCTCTTGACAGCGACTCCGAGCAGCAAATTAAGCTGGCTCTTGAGCATTTGATGAAAGACCGCACTTGCTTGATCATCGCTCATCGTCTTTCAGTGGTGGACAACGTGGATCGGATTGTGGCTCTGCAAAACGGCCTCATTGTTGAGCAAGGCACTCCTTCAGAACTCATGGCTAAGGGTGGGGTCTACGCTGAACTCAAACGGCTGCAGCAAATTCAGGGTTAAAGCTAATTCTCGGGGACAGGTCGTAAATGATTTTTCTTTCATCTCCCTTCAGCGAAGCGTGGGCAGGAAAAGATCCGTTTGAAGAAATCAAGAAAATTGAAGGAGTGGTTTATAGGCACGTTCTTAACCGATCAACGACGCGGTTTGAATTTTGTGGACAGGTCTACTACATCAAGGTGCACACTGGCAGTTCGCTAAGGGAGATCCTGAAGAATCTAGTGTGCCTCAAGCTGCCTGTGCTTGGGGCCGGCAATGAGTACCGCGCGATCTTGAAGCTCCATGAACTCAATGTGAACACAATGGACGTTGTTGCCTTTGGAGAGCGAGGTTACAGTCCTTTCAAGCGTAAGTCTTTCATCATCACGAAAGAACTGACTCCGACAATGGATCTGCGTGCTTATTGTCTAAATTGGCGACTCCAGCCTCCTTCCTTCGAACACAAGCGGGCAATCATTGCAACGGTTGCTGACATGCTGCGAAGAATGCACTCAGGCGGCGTCAATCACCGAGACTGCTACCTGGTTCACTTCCTAGTTGACCTAACAGTAAAAGATCCACTCAAGCCGAGGCTTTTTTTAATTGATTTGCATCGAGCGCAGATCCGCAGAACGACACCCAAGCGGTGGCGGAACAAGGATCTTGTAGAGCTCTACTACTCAAGCAAGCGAGTGGGATTTAGCTTGAAGGACTATTTTTACTTTCTGATGAAGTACAAACGTTCGGATTCGTTGCGAGATGTTCTGATGGAAGAAAGGCATCTTATTAGCGGTTTGGAGAGGAAATCCGAACGTATTGCAAAGCGTTCAGCCAAAAAACATCTGTAATCTGTTTGCTACTTTATTAAAAGAACCTCAATTCTTTGAACTATAGATGAGGTTCCCTTACGGGGCCGACCTCTGGCGCGTCGGCCCGTAGATGATGGGGCAAATCCTCGTGCGTCCCGGGCGCCGTTTCGGCGCACCCGGTTCGTCTGCATGCTAGGCATTCTTTGCCTTTTGGGGGTGGCCTTCGTTTGCTGGACTTGACATCCTCGCCGGCCGTGACCAGTTCCTGCGCGACGAGCATCTCGCCGTCGCACTTCAGCAGGCGAATCCAAAACTTGTCGTCACTTATCGGCTTCTCTGCGGTTGGTGCTTCGCGACTTCGCCAGCATGATCTGAGTGAGTCCATTACGTCAGCAAACGTTGCGTTGTCCAGCACGCTGACCTTCGATATGCGTTTAACGATTCTGGAATTTAAGAAACATCGTGCAAATGCGTTGCCGAAGCAGTTTGTGTAACCGAGCAATTTCATCCATCGCAGATAGTTTTTCTGCGGGCATAGCTCTGCGCTGTGACGCACCATCGATTGAGTGTTTTGCTACTGATTCCTAAGTGGCGAGCAACCGACAGCTGCGATTCTTCGCTTCGGACTCGTGCAACAGCTGCACGCTTGAATTCTTCTGAAAAGCGTCTTTGCATTTCTGATCCTCTTTTTGTTTCTGATTTTTAAAAGTGAGGATCAAAAATCCGCTTCTGCAACCTTAGTTCATTCCATCTCTGTCGACTTCCGTGCCATTTTCAGTTCCCCAATTCACGCTTGTTGGTGAATGAGTCTCATATGTCTGGCCAGTGATGAAAGCGCAGGCAGTGAAGCTCCGGAGAAGAAACACTGCAAATGCAGTCTATGGAATTCTCGAAGGCTTAGGCCGAAGGTAACAAATCAGCTGTAAACACGTCCCTAATCAATATCGATTTTTCTCACTGTGGTCTCCATCACAATTTTTCGTGAAGCCATTGTTATCGATTTTTGGGAGAGCCATTTTGACTATGGGAGATTCACGTTTCAATTTGCTTAAAATATCGTCTTTATGAGTGAGAAATCTCAGGTTTTGCTATTTGTAGGAAGAGAAAGTCGGACGGATAGAATCATCAATTAGTAAATCATTACGTAATCTAAAGACCAAAGGATGAAAAATTTCGCCGAGCAAATATGTCCATCTTACAGGATATCCTTCGTTATCTCCTAGGACATTGCCTGGGTATTTGATAAGTTGCTCTCTAAGCTGCCTCATTCTTCTTTCCTGTTCTTCTAGTAATTTTTCAAAAATTAAACTACCAGGCTTAAAAATGTAAGCGCAATTTCCGATAAGTTGTTTGTATTGGCAGTGCATGATATAGCTTAAGTTATATATTTTAACTAATGGGAACTCTTGATCGGATTGTAAATATCCCACGCCATTAGAAAGCTCTGTATATCCAATGCCTGATTTATTATCATTTGCGTTCAGCAAATCAAACGATTGATCCCAAGGTTTTGTAATGGGTTTTATATCGCAATACCCCCCCCCATAATAATACATAAAATATGCTCTCAGGTAATCAGATTTGTGAACATTGGATAAATATTTAAATTCTTCAGGAAGAGGGTGGTCTCTTAAAATGAAGTCACTTAGATTATTTGGTGTTACAAAAACTAAGGGAATATTCGCGCATTTTTGTAAACTAAAAAGAGCCCTTTTCCGATTTTCACTCATTGGATTTTCGCCTGTCCAAAATGTAAATATTCGCCGCTCAGCTTTTTTTAGTTTTCTATTTGAGGAAGTTGAAAGCCCTTGCAAGAATGGTAGGGTATCCCAATCATTATCCCAAAATAATCTTCGGTAGAGATGTTGAATTATATTTGTTTTGTACACTCTACAGAATTTTAGCAGTCTAGACAATGGTCACTCCTTTACGAAAGCAATAGATCTTGTACGAAGATTAACATGATGAAGGATGAAAGTAACAACAGTATTAATATTTTAAATTTGCGCTTGGATTTTTTAAGCTTATTATCTAATTGCGAATAATTAACTATTGTATTAACTATAGTTTCAATTACTTCCTGATTTCTAAGTAACCAAGTATTTTTTTTGTAAATATATTCTAGTGCTAGTTTAAAATTCGGGGTAGCTAGATCGGATCGTTCGTTGCAACCTTGTCGGTAAAAGAATAAAACTTTTGGTATTCTGTATACAGAACGGTCTAGTTCAAGTATTTTTATCCAAAACGCCCAATCTTCATATCCGAAATTAAATTCTTCATCATAACCTCCAACCTTTTCCCAGTCAGATCGCTTAAATAGTGCCGTAGAAAAAATAACATTTGATATGGCTTCTTGACCGAGAGTGAATTTGGGTAGATTCCAAATTTTGAAATTTTGTTTGTTGTCTACCTTTGCTGCAATGCAATAACAAATGCCACAATCGCCGTGAGATTCCATGTAACTAACGGCCTCGCTGACATATGATTCTGCTATATAATCGTCGCCATCTAAAGGTAATATGTATTTCCCGTTACTGTGTAAAATTCCGTAATTTCTGGAATAAACAACACCTTTATTGACTGTGTTTTGGAATAATCTAATATTGCTATTATTTTTAATATAACTAGCAATTAAGTTGCTAGATCCATCATTTGAGGCGTCATCAACAATAACAATTTCAATATTTGGGTAACTTTGATTTGTGGCACTTTTTATCGCGTCGATAATAAAGTTAAATTTGTTGTATGATGTAATTATAATGGATACTTGTGGGTGTTGCTTGATCATGTGATATTTGCTAGCTTTCATCTCGAGTTAAATCTAGATAGATTGGAGCTTTTTTGATTTTCAGGGGTGTTTTGAAATTATGTTATCTATATTTTCTGTATCAAATACAATGAAGAGCCCGACTAGTGGCACTATTTTTAATATAGGCTTTATATCACATTACGCAGATATTTCCAAAGAGTATACTCTGCACCTAGTTGCAAGAGGAGTTTTGGATGCTTCCTAAATGTTCAGCTCTCTTTATGGTTTTCATAGTCAATGGCACGCTGCATATCAATAAGTTTTAATATTTTTTGATTTTATAACTAACAGGTTTCCATGTCGGAAGTTTCTATGATGAATTAAAATGTAGGTGAGTTTAGAACTTATACTTTTTCTTAAGTAATAATTTTAAGTAATTGAGTTAATAGGGGTCAAATTTTGTCCACCAAAGATCGGAGTTGTAGTACCGAAGAATTTTACTTGGTAAAGGAGAAATATCCTTTTCAAGAAATTCTTTCAAGCGAGATAAAGAATCGTGTCCAATGATAAAAATCCGATCAGAATCATAAAAAGGCTCTTTTAATAAGATAATTCTGTTAGTTATTATTTTTCGGTTTAAAAATAAAGCTTCTGGAATTCTGAAGGAAAATCCTTCGCTAGGTGTAACCCTTATTAAATCAATGACAATTTCAGCGGTAGCGGATATCTTACAATACTCTTTATATGAAAGGTAACTGTCTAGTGAATCTTTAATTGTTGATCTGAGCCATGGATGGATATAGTTATAAATTGCATGAATCTCTTTATTAATAAGATCTAATGGTTCTGTTCGGGGAGTGCTGGTTGATTCGCTTTTTGCTCCATCAAATTTATACAGAAAGCAACGATAGGGAGATTCACATTGCTTAATGAATTTGGGGGATATCCCATTGGGGCGGTATTTTATATTATTTTGATAGGCGTCGACTATTGAGTAGCTCTCGATAATTATACGAGGAAGATTGCTTTTAACTTTCTTGATTAGCTGTTTATCGTTGGTTTTTAATACATCGTGAAAACGAATTACTATGTTTTTGTTGGGGTTTATTTTGGAATAGGCTTTCAGAGTAAGGTATGATTTTGGGTTCGTGAAAACTGTTATTCCGTTTTCTTTGTTTTGATGTTTTGTAAAACAAGTGAAAAGAGCAGAAGTAAATCCAATAATACAATAGATTGTTGATAAATGATCAAATGAATGAATTGGATTGAATTTCTGAAGATTTTCCCTGTAAATGTTATAGGCGTGATTGGAGGCAGTAACAATATTGAACTTGTGTGGTTCATTATATAAAATATGGTGAAGGTTTATTATTTTTAGTTCTTCGCTAATTGTTAGGTTGAGATATCTAATTGCAATCCATTTAAATTTGTCAAGGTTGTTGCGGTTTTTGCTTCGAGGAATTGAGACGAATCTTATTTTTCGCCAGAAAATGTCATTCCATGAAATTTTTTGGAGTGAATGTATATACTCAATTTGATTTCTAATATATTGTTGAGAAATTTTTAGTTTTTCGTCTTCATTGTCTATTGCAAAAATTTTGAAGTTTTTCGGTAGCGCTAACTTCGAAAACGGTGTAAAGATTAATTTAAGTATTAATGTTAATTTAAGTGACATGTTGTTTTCGTGGGATTTATTGTGTATCGAGCATAGAGTGAATCTAGGATTATTTCATTAATGTATGATTGATAATTTAATTTGTCTAGAGTTGATTTTTTTTTCAATTTCGATTTGATGGTCTTTATTAAGCAATTGGGTGGTTCGTTTTCATGCCAATTTCCGCGACCTCTTCCAAAATGAGCTACAGCTATATATAAACATATAGCTTCGAATAGAAATTTCTTTAAAGCTTCCTCAGACCATGTGATTACTGTTCCATCAATTTCTTTTTTGTGATTATATGCAACTGTTAGTCCCGCACCTCCTAAGGCTCCAGCGAGCATCCCCACCAAGGTTCCAAGCCCCATCGTAAGACCTCCCGTGGTGAGATCTGCTACTACTCCGCTGGCTATTCCGGAACTGATAGCCCCTGCTGCTACGGCTGGAGCAAGAGGAATTGCACTTGTGATTTTCCAATCAGACTGCAAGCGCTGTAGGAGCTCTTTTTTGACTCCTTTCCCTTTGAGGGAATTAATTTCAATCAGCTTATCAGTCAGTGCGCACAATTCATCTGCAGCGCGAGAAGTAAGAGCTGTTTGAGCCGCGCAGATAGGATCATTTACCGTTTCATTCCTAAATAGTCCAAGACGCTTACCTAGAAATCTGAGTTGATCCCTTATTGATGCGGACTCTGCAACTTCACGATCACTGGCAAGTTTCTCGAGACAGTGGGCCATTGCTTGAATGCTGGCGTTATAAGCCGCTCTGCGTTTTCTCGACCATACTTCTCGCAGGGCATCAAAGGTCGCATGAAGTTCTTCTGGTAGCGCATTTGCTATGGCGTCAAACAATGCAAACTCTTGCACCCAGCATCGCGCAAAAGCATCCATAGGAAGTACGGAGTACACAATCGGATAAACCGACATAGCATCTTTCCACCGGTCTACTTCTGCTTGTTCAGTTTCCGGTGGTTTCGGTTCTCCCATTTGATTAAGCAACACAATCACAGGTTTGCCGATCCACTCGAGAATTCGCATTTCTGCGCTTACGTATGGAGCAGAATCAGGTAGCTCAGTCGCATTGACAAGGTAGAGCACAACGCTCGATGTCTCTTTAATGTGTTTAAGTGCCTTCTGATTTAGCCAGAGAGATCTGTTTGTGACACGATCCCAAACTTCGGACAAAAACCAACCTACCGGATTAGCTCTCCCTTCCAGACGCTTGGCGAGAGCGACAGAATTGCCAAACCCCGGCGTATCCCAAAGAATGAGTTCACAACCTTCAGGAGTTCTTGCCAATACGTAGTCATCTGTTGTTTCAGTGACATGGGCGCGGTCAGCAACCTCACCGATGTCACGGCCAAGCAACGTACGCGCCAGTGTCGTTTTACCGATATTGGTATGACTGACCAAACTCAAATGAATTCGCATCGGATCATTGCTCATTGTTCGTTTCCTTATTTTCAGTGTCAATCACCGAGATGTTTTGATCAGATGAAATTCGAGGAGCTGCCCAAGCTCTAATTGTTTTGATTGCTTCTAGTTGAGACTCGGAAGAGTCACTTAACACAAACAGTTTTATCTGATGCGTATTGCTCAAAGCTTCCCAAGCTTCCTGTCGCTCCTTGATGCGTGCCGGCATTGAAGAGAAGCGTTGGGCAAACTCTTTCATATCAAGGATTGCGGCAAAAACGGCAGAACTGTTTGATTCATAGGTTTGACACAAACGTTCAATGACCGCTCCGTGCACTTCCTCTTCCGGCGTCTCAATGCCGTCAAACCAGACAAGGACGATTGGCTTTCGGGGACTGGAAGGAACGGCGGGAACGTTCGCTTCTTCATCGTTAAAGTCGATAGTTTTGACAAGGGAGTCCTCTGCACTTCCCCAATGCTTGCAGAGGACAGAGGTTGTCTGATCTCGCAAGGGGCGATTCACGGACGATGTGATAATCAATAAGCTTCCTAGCACAGCGTCCTGTGCGCATTGGACAAGAATATTTTCGTAGTATGGCGAGTCGATAGAAAGAGAGGTTTGTGTTTTAAAACGGCCCATCCGCCACGTGTCAAAACAGGCGAAGATTAGACGAGGAATGATGACGACAACTCCCATCAAAATCATCATTCTGATAAGCCAAGGAGCGGCTGAGACAGGAGTTTCCAGATAAGGTAAGCGGTCAGCTCTCATTTCAGCGATCTGGCTCAGATCAGGCATGGGAGGAAGAGGACCGACAGCAGGAATAAGTCCGTACGTGTAGTCAATAAAGGCCTTCACGCTCTCAGGGCTTTCCGCAAACCATGTGCTCTCCCACCCGGCCCAGTAGGACGTACCAAAACCACGTACCAGAAGACTCACGATGATGCCCAAAGCAAAGAAAAGCGCTGCGAAATGCAAGGTACGGGCTACGTTCATGCGAATCAGCGGAGCAACAAGCAACGACCATTCGCTGTAGAAGTGCGACTTGAAACCGGAACGACGCAATGTGCCGTAGCTCGTCTTTTGAACGAATGCGTTGAGGCTGCTTCGCAACGGCAACGCAAATCGATTGGTTCCGGTTCCGACCAGGCCGATTGCGCAGCAAAACAGTGCGATGTAGACAACAAGATTCCAGAGGATCACTCCCCAGTAGGGAGGTGAGAGCAGATTGACAATGTGCTCGGGGCTCGCAATGCGATCCGTCAAGGCGCCGAGCACGAAGGCCAGAAGAACAAAGAGAGGTGAGAAGAATTGGGGCAGGCGAGCTTTAGTGCTGACGGTCGTATTAATGCCGCGCTCAGAAGCCGTACGCAACACGACCTTGGCGCGCTCAGTCAAAAGCTTCACAGCATCGGCGGATTCGCCGACCGTATGGGCGGCCCGAAGGCTTGCGGCTTCGGCGTCAGCCGACGTCCACTTGATATGCGCGTCATTGGATTCCTCAACAGTCTTGGCAAGCAGAATCAGTTTTGCCTGTTGGAGTGTTAGTCGAACCGATGTTCGTTTGCTTTTTGCCATAGCAATGAGAAATCCTCCGATATTGGTTCAAACCCCTATTTTAGGTGAGAGTGCTTAGTTGCGCTCTAGATTCGAGCCATTTGCACGGCGTCAACCAGTTCTTTTGTCGCTGCACCGGGATCCTTTTGTCCGCATATAGCTGAAACAACAGCAACCCCATCGGCTCCGGCACGAATCAAATCGCCAACAATGGGTACTTTGACGCTGCCGATAGCAACAACGGGACAGGGTTTGCGTGAGGCCAGTAGTGCGAAACCCTCAATGCCAAGCCCATCGCTCGCATCCGGTTTGGTGCTCGTCGAGAAAATCGGTCCGATTCCGAGGTGATCAACCAAACGAACATCGACTGCAGAGAGTTCTTGTTCGTTGGATACAGAGAGCCCGAGTACCTTTTCGTTGCCGATGATGGTGCGAGCCTCGCTGGGAGACAAGTCGTCCTGCCCGACATGCAAACCTTCGGCATCAACGGCAAGGCATACATCGGCATGATCGTTGATGATCAGAGGAACATGAAAGTCGGCGAGAACTGACTTCAGCGCACGACCGCATTCAACCAGTGCTCTCTTTTTCCAATGTGGGGCGCGCAATTGAACGCAGGTGGCACCGTTTTGTACTGCCGCGCGCGTGGTGTCGATCATGCCTTGGGCACCACCACACAAATCGGGGTCCAGTACCAGATATACGGAAAGATCGATGGGTTGTCGCATCAATAAAAGTCCTTGGCTTGAAGAAGGTTTAGAGCGTCAATGTATGCCACAGCAAAACTACCCGGGCCGCGGGCTACGCCGGCAGCCTGTTGTGCGGCACGTTTGGCAAGCGCACAGGCGGAAATGACAGCTTCAAGGGGATGTTCGGTTTGAGCAACGAAGGCTGCCACCATGGCTGACAGGGAGCAGCCGGTTCCGACCACAAGTGTTGCCTTAACGGAGCCGCCGGTACACGAAAGGATTTCCTTGCCGTCAGTGGCGTAGTCAGTTTTTCCAGTGACGCAGACGATGGTGTTGTACTCACGAGCAAGTTTGACGGACGCTTCAAGAGCGGCATCGCTTGAGTCGGTACTGTCTACCCCCTTGCCGCCTTTGCCCTTCCCGGCAAGAGCCAAGATTTCTGAGGCGTTACCGCGGATCACAGTCGGGTGAAGTGCCAAAAGGCCTTGGATCATTTTGTCACGCCAGGGAATGACGCCGGCTGCAACCGGATCCAGTACCCAGGGAACATTGTGTCGAACGGCACTTTTGGCAGCCAGATGCATGGCTTCCAACGAATCCGGACGAGGAGTGCCGACATTGATCAGCACGGAGGAAGAAATCGCGGCAAAGTGTGCGGCTTCTTCACAGGCGATGACCATAGCGGGCGATGCGCCCATCGCAAGCAACACGTTTGCCGTGATCTCCTGCACAACATCATTGGTTATGCAGTGCACGAGCGGTGCTACCTGTTTCACATGGAAGAGGTGTGTCGCAATGGTTTCCGGTTCTACGGCACGAACAGGAGGCAAAGTGAATTCAGACATACAGCAGAAGAAAAGAGATGAAGTTGAAAAATCAAAGGGAACTGATGGCGCGCGTCAGCATATAGCCGGCAAGAACCAGGAGCATGCAGGCAAAGATGCGCTTTAAGGGCTTCGTGTCGATGCTGTGCGCGACCTTGGCACCAAAAGGCGCGGTAAAAATGCTTGCCGCAGCAACAGACAACAAGGCAGGCAAATGAATATAGCCCAACATCAAGGGAAACTGTGGGAGGCCGGGTTCACCCCAGCCTGTAATGATGTAGCCGAGCGTTCCGGCAGCGGCAATCGGAAATCCCAAGGCTGCAGAAGTTCCTACGGCGTTATGCATTTTGACATTGCACCACACCATGAACGGGACGGAAATGAAGCCGCCCCCGGCGCCGACCAATGCCGAGACAACTCCGATGCCGGTACCGGCGCCAAACATTCCTGCCATTCCAGGAAGAGTTCTTTTGGCTTCCGGTTTGGAATTGATGAACATCTTGACAGCGGAAAAGCCGACAAAACAGACGAAGACGAGAGAAATCCAGAAGGTTGGGAGAAGGCTGGAGATTTTGGCTCCGAGTAGTGCGCCTACCAAGATACCGGGTGCCACTGCTGCAACTACGTTCCAGAGCACTGCACCGCGCTTGTGATGCGCTCGCACCGAAGAAAGCGACGTGAACATGATGGTAGCCAAAGATGTCGCAATGGCTGTATGAACGATAGCTGTATCAGGCACGTCGGCATAGACCAAAAGCATGGTCATGAAAGGCGTGAGCACCATGCCCCCTCCAATGCCGAGGAGGCCGGCCAAAAAACCGGTACAGGCGCCTAAACAAAGCAGAGCCGCAACAATTTCCCAAGACATGAATACGCTTCCCGCAGAATTGTCGAAATGCGGCGTACATGATACCTGTGCCAAAGAGGGCAGAGCGAGGTTGGGGCTGGAATTGACGAAGGCGGGAAAAGGAAGACCCTGTGGTTTCCGGCTACGTTACCTGAACCGAAAGGTCAGGGTGGCCGCGGCTGGAGCGGAAAACGGAGCGGACAACGCGTGCCCGCTGCACTATCGGCTCTCGAGTTAAACGGCCTTGCACGAATGCATAGGTTAGGAACATTGGAGCCGCTGGTGAAACTTCACAGGGTAGGACAATTATAAGAAAGGCCGCTTATTTTCAGCGGCCTTTCGGGGAACATTTACACAAAAGCAGGAAAAATTCAGCTTTCGAGAGCGGGATCCAGAGCTTCATCGCACTTCATGCGAAGAGCGGCAACACGCGAAACAGTTGCTTCGTCGACAGGGACCTGACCGAGACGGCCGGTAATGGAGTCAAAAGCGATCTGCAACGACGCCATCACGGCAACGCGTTCAGGGGTAAGCGAACGATTGGCCGAGCGTACTTGAGATGCACGCGTATTGAGGATTTCGGCGGCGCTGCGTAGATTCTCAACGTCTTCCTCGGAAACCTCGAAAGGATACTCGCGATCTAAGATGGTGAGTTTGATGCGTGGCATGCTTTATGACTCCGATTTTCTACCTGACAATGTTCCGATTAAGCAGAAGGCTGTTCCGTCTGCTGGTCGGCCGTCAGAGAGACGATCAGCGAATCGATGCGGCTGCGCACGGCGGCAGCTTCTTCTTCGAGCAGTTCGACGGCGGCGGTCTTGTCTGCAAGCTGAGCCTTGAGGGCTGCATTTTCAGCCTTCATTTCGTTGTAGGCCTGCACAAGGCGGGCGACGGAAGATTCAAGTTTGTCAAGCTGGTCGTTCATTTGTTACCTCGTTAGAGCATGCGCAGTGTTTATTGCGCACCTAGGAAAAGTTTGCCTGCGAATTTTGCCACTCAACGCGTTTGTCTGCGTGGTTTTTTACGCGGAAAAACAAATTCAATTGAATCCGAGCACATCGGACATAGAAAAAAGTCCGTTGGGTTTGTCTTTCAGGAAGCGCGCTGCCGTCACGGCACCTTGTGCGTAGCCTGCGCGCGAACCCGATTTATGGCTGATCTCAATGCGTTCACCGGGGCCGGCAAAAATCACGGTATGGTCACCGACAACGTCCCCGCCACGCAGAGCGGCAAAGCCGATGGCACCATTGGGACGTTCACCGGTATGTCCTTCTCGACTGAGAACTGCAACCGAATCGAAATCAACGCCGCGTCCTTGTGCCACACGTCTCCCCATTTCAAGAGCCGTGCCGGAAGGCGCATCCACCTTGTGTTTGTGGTGCATTTCAACGATTTCACAGTCGTATTGCGAGAGCAAGGCGCCCGCAATTTCCAAAAGCTTTAAAACGGAATTGACACCGACGCTCATGTTGGGCGCGAATACGACAGGAACAGACCTGGCCGCTTCCACAATATTCTCCTTGCTTTGCGCGTCAAAGCCGGTCGTGCCGATCACGACGCCGATATTGTGAGCAACGCAGAATGGCAGATAGGCAAGCGTAGCCTGGGGACGTGTGAAGTCGATCAAAACATCGGCTTTGGCAAGGTCCTGAACGTCATCCGAAATCAAAATCCTGGTCGTTTTGCCAATTGCCGCACCGGCATCCGTGCCGATTTCGGGAACTCCAGGGGCAGAGACGGCAGCTACGAGTTCAAGGTCATTGCTACAGAGAACGGCCTCAATAATGAGCTTGCCCATGCGGCCGGTTGCGCCGGAAACAGCGATTTTCACAGTTTAACTCCTTACTGATCTTCAGGACGCACGAGAGGTGTCGGAGCGAAGTCCGTTTCGCGGCCGAGGATCATTTCGTCAGCCTGTTTTTCGGTCGGAACGCGACCCGCTTCAATCTTGGTAAGGATGTCCTGTTCATCGAAGTAAAGCGTGACACGACGCATCTGAATGTCACCGTAGCGCGGATTCAGATAGTAGGTGTAGTCCCAGCGATTGCGATGGAACTGACTTTCAATGAGCGGTTCTCCCATCAGGAAGAGAACTTGCTGACGAGCCATGCCGACTTGAAGCTGGTCAATCATTTCTTTGGTGACCAGGTTGCCTTGGTGGACATCGGTACGGTAGACATAGCTATTGAAGTTGCAGCCGGACAGCGCGATCAAACCGACGGCAAGAGGAGCGGTGATAAGAAGTGTGCGCAAGGACATGAGAAAAACAGTCGAGAAAACGCCTCGAAATTCGTAAATTGAAAACTTCCCGTTATGATAGCGAGTATCGGATTGAAATGAGCCTCTTGAGGATAGCCAATGAGCGTAAATAATGAACATGAGATGCTTGAGCCCGAACAGGAACTCAAAAATGTGGGGCTTAAAGCAACCGCGCCGCGCATGCGCATTCTGGAGCTTTTCCAAAAAGCTCAGGAAGCTGGAGCTGTGCGACACTTGACTGCAGAAGACATCTACAAGCAGCTAGTTGCAGAGAACATCGAGGTGGGTTTGGCTACCGTTTATCGCGTTCTAACCCAGTTCGAAGCGGCAGGTCTCATCGTTCGCCACTATTTCGGCAATGACCGCGCTAGCTATGAGATGGATGACGGGGCGCATCACGATCACATTGTTTGCACCCGTTGCGGCCGCGTCGAAGAGTTTGTTGACAAAGAAATCGAAAAGCGCCAGAAACAGATTGCCGTACGTCTTGGATTTGAACTTGAAGGGCACTCTCTTTCACTCTACGGCATTTGCGAAGATTGCCGCAAGAAAGAAAAAGCGCGTCGTAAGTAGCCGCTTGTTTCTCAAGCCAAAGAAATAGCCGAGCTGGAGTGGCCATTGCTCAAGCTCGGCTTTCTCTTTCAGGGACTATCAACTATTGCAGGTACCACTGAACAGTCTGACGGATTCCTTGTTCAAAAGTGGTTTGCGAGGTCCAACCCAGTTCTTTCGAGATCTTTGAAGGATCAATCGCGTATCGGAAATCATGACCGGGACGATCATTCACGAAGCTGAGTAGTTCGTTATAGTCATGTCCGCTCCAGGGACGCAATTCGTTGAGAACGTTGCAGACCGTATCGACAATTTGCAGGTTGGTTCTCTCGTTGTGCCCCCCAACGTTATAGCTTTCACCGACTTTGCCTTTGTGAAAGATCAGGTCAATAGCTTGGCAGTGATCCCCTACCCACAGCCAGTCGCGAATGTTGAGTCCCTTACCGTAGACGGGAATGGGCTCATGAGCTAAACATTTGCGGATGATGGTAGGAATGAATTTTTCGCTGTGTTGCCAGGGGCCGTAATTGTTGGAACAGTTGGAAATCGTTGTGTTTAACCCATATGTGTGGGTGTAGGCACGAACCAACAAGTCAGAAGAGGCTTTACTGGCGGAATAAGGGCTGTTAGGCGCGTAAGGGGTTTCTTCCGTGAAGAAGCCTTCGGCACCAAGACTGCCGTATACCTCATCGGTTGAAATGTGGTGGAAACGAGCAGACTCCATGCAGTTGATTTCCTGCCAGTAGTTGAGGCACTCATTCAGAAGGTTAGCTGTCCCGTTGACATTTGTTTCCACGAAAATCAACGGATTTGCGATTGAGTTGTCAACATGGCTTTCAGCGGCAAAGTGGATGACGCCGGTAATGGAGTACTGACGTAACAGCTGTTGGATCAGCGCCGTGTCGCAAATATTGCCCTGGACGGGAACGACATTATCCATTTGCGCTTGCAACTCAAAAACAGCAGGGTGGGCTGCATAGGTGAGAGCGTCCAGATCAATGATTCGGTAGTGGGGATAGGCTTTGGCAAAATGGCTGACAAAATTGGCGCCGATAAAGCCCGCACCACCGGTCACAAGGATGGATTTTTCAAACATCAATTTGTTACTCATCGCTAAGAGCATCAAGCCAGGAACGAGGCTTGACTCCGTAGGGTTCAAGAGACTTCAAGGAAAGTACGCTGTATGCGGGACGCAAGGCTTTTGTCGGATAGTCTGCAGTGGTGATGGGAATAACAGAGCAGGAACTGCCTGTTATTTTCACAATTTCGCAAGCGAAGTCATACCAAGAGCATTGTCCGGCATTGGTAAAGTGAACAATATGCATCGGTTGTTTGTACGCGCCTTGTTTGTAAAGAGAGAGCAGGGCCAGAGCAAGATCTTCGACCCTTGTTGGGGTTCCGGTTTGATCGCCGACCACTCGCAAGGAATCACGCCCCGCAGCAAGTTTCGAAATCGTATTAAAGAAATTGCGTGACTCAGTGGCTTTGGAGTAGACCCAAGCGGTGCGAATAATGACCCCGCTGAATTGCCCTTCCAAAAGAGAGACTTCCCCGGCGCGTTTACTCAGGCCGTAGACGGATAACGGTCGTGTGAGGTCATTCGTTTCGTAAGGGGAAACCGCTGTACCGTCAAACACGTAATCCGTAGAGACATGAATAATCGGCACTCTGGTGGAGGCTAACACCCATGGACCGAATGCATTGACGGTGAAGGCATTGGCAACGTCAGTTTCTGCTGCATCAACGGCCGTATAAGCCGCGCAGTTAATGATGCAGTTGAACTTTTGTTCGGAAACAAGTCTGTTTACGCTTGACGCACAAGTGATATCAAGTTCGGATTTGGTGACAGGATAAAACGGAATGCCTTGACGCAGGCACTGTTCAACAACTGCTTTTCCTAATTGTCCGTTTGCTCCAGTGATGAGCAGCATGATCGGTTACTCCTCAAATCGGAACATGGGGGAACTGCAGTACGTTTCCCAAGAGGCGGCAGAAAGGTCTTTATCGGAGAATCGGCAAACCTCTCGAGGAAGCTGCCAATCAATGCCAAGAGACTCGTCAAGAGCGAAGATAGAGCCTTCACTTTGCGGAGCGTAGAAGTTGTCGCACTTGTACGCAAAGTGTGCGGTGTCTGACAGAACAGCGAAACCGTGTGCAAACCCACGGGGGATAAACAGCTGGCGCTTGTTTTCAGCAGAAAGCTCAACAGCCACGTGTTTGCCAAATGTTGGGGAACCTGCGCGGATGTCAACAGCTACATCCAACACTCGACCAGCTAAAACACGAACAAGCTTTGCTTGAGCAAATTCGCCTTTTTGGAAGTGAAGCCCCCTGAGTACGCCATAGCAAGAAAAAGATTCGTTGTCTTGGACAAAATTCGCACAAATGCCAAGTCCCGAAAACACTTTGGCATTGTATGACTCATAGAACCAACCGCGGGAATCTCCAAACACACGGGGCGCCAGCACGAACACGCCGGGGATTGCTGTTTCTTTTTTTTCCATGAAAGAACTCCGTTAGGCATCTCGGCCAAAGGCTAACTGACGTAGTTTTTCTCGATAGGGAGTACCAGGCTTCAGTGAAGTGACAAGAGCCTCAAAGCTTGTCTCGCTAATCAACCCGCGTCGTAATGCCAACACTTCAAGATAGCCGACAGGATTGCCGTGCTCACGGATTTCATGTTCAACTTCTACCGAGGCTTGAAGGAGAGAATCTGGGGTTCCCGCATCCAACCACAGGGACGACTCGGTCATGCGAAGCGCGTTGAGACGATTTTCCTGAAGGTAGATGTTATTGAGGTCGGTGATTTCCAACTCGCCTCGTGCAGAGGGTTTTAACTGGCGAGCTTTGTCCAGAACGTCCGCGGGATAAAAGTACAGACCCACAGAAGCCAGATTTGAGGTTGGAGTACAGGGTTTCTCTTCAAGCTTTACTACTCGCCCCTTCTCATCGCAATTCGCAACGCCGAATCGCTCGGGATCTTGCACCTGACAGAGCAAAATTGCGGCAGTATCGAGAGGTTCCTGAACAAACCGGCGCAATTGCAATAGCTCTTCACGAAGAATGAAGATGTTGTCGCCGAGAATCAAGCAAACAGGCTCATCAATGAAATCATCAGCGATTAGGAAACACTCCGCAATTCCATTCGGAGCAGACTGAATCCGGTAAGTGATGGTAAGACCGAATTGATTACCATCTCCGAACAAAGCTTCAATATTGGGAAGGTCTCGAGGCGTTGAAATGATAAGAACTTCCTTAATCCCGAGATCCATCAGTGTCGCCAATGGGTAGTACACCATGGGCTTGTCATATACTGGGAGGAGCTGCTTGGAGGTTGTATTCGTGAGTGGGGCGAGACGACTGCCGCTGCCACCGGCTAAAACGATACCTTTCATTTCGACGCTCGTTTAAAAGCTTATTGAGGAAGTTTGCACACAAGTATATGAATGCGCACAAAAAAGAGATAGAAAAAAGGTGTTGCATGAAGATGCTCACACAACACCCTGATCCTGTTTCAAATTCTAGAGGGATTCTTATTCTTCCACCAGTACAGGGCTCACGCCGACGCTGTGGAAGCCTGCATCGACATAGGCCACATTGCCCGTAATGCCGCTTGCCAGATCCGAGAGAAGGAAGGCGGCAGTATTGCCGACTTCATCAATCGTGACCGTACGGCGCAACGGAGCGGAGCGTTCCATGTAGGTCAGAATCTTCGAGAAGTTCTGAATGCCGGAGGCGGCCAGCGTCTTAATCGGACCGGAGCTGATGGCGTTGGCGCGGATGCCCTTGGGGCCGAGACTACCGGCCAGATAACGGGTGGAAGCTTCCAGAGCAGCCTTGCAGACGCCCATGGTGTTGTAGTTGGGAACGGTGCGTTCACTGCCGATGTACGTGAGAGCCAAGATGGAGGCGGCACGACCTTCCATCA